>OGCI01001103.1_pt1 | contig 24682 bp, 14 predicted proteins | sample 1570021 | NCBI WGS metagenome assembly OGCI01 (sample SAMN06264664, study PRJEB24512) | hot springs metagenome | isolation source: Hot spring water | place: South Africa: Tshipise | collected 2015-06-21 | reverse complement strand
GCGTCCCGCTATCCAGAAAACCGACACCCGTGACCACACCGAAGGTCTGGATGAGGGCGATCTCCGCGCCAGTGCTGGTGTTCCAGACGCGCACCAGCCCGCTCAGTCCGCCGCCCGCGTCGGGGTTTTCGCCGCCGCCAGCCACGCGCGACCCATCCGGGCTGAACGCCACCCGCCAGACCGGCGCACCATGATTGAGCGTCATCAACGACATGCCGCTGCTGACGTCCCACAGGCGCACTGTGCCATCCAGGCTGGCCGAAGCGATGCGGTCGCCCAGGGGGCTGAAAGCCACATCCTGCACGCGATCGGTGTGCCCGACCAGAGTGAGCGACTCGCTTTCCAGATACACATCCCACAGGCGCACCGTGCCATCGCGGCTGGCCGAGGCCAGCAATGTCCCCGCCGGGTTGAAGTCCAGGCCGGTGATGGTGCCGCCGTGTCCACTCAGGGCGGCGCTCTGCGTCACCTGCGCCGCGTTGCCCGGCCCGATCGGCCCCAGGGCCAGCGCCGGTGCGACGGCGGGCGCTTCGGCGATGCCCACCCCTTCTCCGCTCACCTCCGGCTGCGCTTGCGGCTGAGCGGGCGGTGTGGTAGGCGAAGGAGCAGGAGCCGGTGCAGGAGGTGTGTTGGTTGCTGGCCCAGGGTTGACCGTCACGTCGCGGTAGACCTGGTTGTTGCCTTCGTTACTCTCGCCCACCGCATTCTGATCGTCCACAGTGACGATGATGCGGGCGATGCCCGGCGTGCGGAAGACCACGATCAACCCGCCGGGGCCGGGCACATCAACCGTCTGACCGGGAGCCAGGCCGGGCACGTTGAAGTAGTCTATCTGTCCGTCCGGTTTGTCCACGCGCACACGGAACGGCCCGGCGATCTGCCCACCCGCGTTGCGCACCTGGATGACGAAGTTGGCCTGCGCCGTGCCATCCGCGCCCAGTTGCACCTGCGTCACCCCCTCGAAGAGCGGGATGAACAGGTCGGGCAGTGTCGGCGTGGCAGTGATCCCCGGCTGGGTGGGTGGGACAGTCGCCGTGGCGCGCGGCGTCGGCGAGGGCGGTACCACAGCGGGACGGATAGTTCTGCAATCGCCCAACTGCGTGGTGTAGGCGGCTGCCGTCCAGCCGAACGTGCCCGCCCACGAGACGTACCACCAGCGCCCGTCGGAGCGATCAGCATAACCGGCAATCAGCGGTTCGTCGCCAGCATTGAAGTTGGTGATGATGTCATATTCCGTGCCAGGGCCAGTGCGCAGCCGCAAGCCCCCCACATTGACCCGCGCCCGGCAGACCGGGTTGAAGACAGTCGGCGTGGGCTGCAGGGCGGGAAGCGTGCCCACGCCCCCTTCTCCTGGCGAGAGCTGCGGCAACACGGTGATCGAGCGCTGCGCCGGTTGTCCCACAATCTGCCCGCTATATGCCTGCACAGCCAGAATCACCGTGCCGGGTCGGTCGGGCTTATAGTCCATCACCACTTCCACCACCGTCGGGCTGACAGCCTCGGCGGGCACCTGACTGTTCACGCGCACATTGTTGGCCAGCAGCTCCACCAGGGTCACGCCGGAGGGGCTGGTCGCCCGTGCCCGCACCGGCACGCTCTGCCCCACAGTGAACGTCTGGCCTTGCTGCGGTTCCAGAATCTCCACCACCGGGCGCTGAACAGGCGGAGAAGCGGTGCCGCCTGGCCCCTGTTCGCCGCCGATCTGTAGATTGCAGGCCAGCGCGGCCAGGATCAACACGATGATCACGCCAGCGAGGCGAGTATGAGCGATACGGCTATACATAAGGCGCTCCTCAAGCGCCCACGCGAGGGCGCATGGTTGGGCAGACTGTGCATCATCCTGCATTGTAATGCAACTTGGGGCGGCGGCAAAAAGATAAAAGATGCACAGACCTTCATGGGGGACAGAAAAGAAAAAGGGAAGGGGCGGGGACTCCTTCCCTGGGTGTATCGCTGGACAGCGCGGTGGATCAGGTGGGGGTAGGGAGCATACGGGTCTTTGCGCGGTCCGGGCGATACGCTTGAGCAGCGGGCATAGCGCCCTCATTCATCACCATACTGCCGCGTCATTAAAACGCCATAAAAGACTTGTTCAGGTTGTCTCAGGGTTGTGCACCGCCCGCGTCTGACAGCACACGCCCTGGCTACGGACTGGCGGGGGTCAGCGTGAGCGCAGGACTGGGCGTCGGCGTGGGATTCAGCGCTTCGATGGTCACGCTCAGTTCGTCCGGGCTGACCGTCACGCTCAGCGCGCTGGTGTCCTGCAGCCCCATCAACATGGCCTGGGGCGTGACCTGATGATTGCCCGCTGGCAGGCCACTCAGGTTGACCACCACGCGCAGGTTCTCGCGGTTGGGCAGGCGGTTGAGCGGCCCGCTGACGAAGACAGTGACCGTATCGGCCAGGCCCGTCGCGCGGAATTGCGTGGGGTCCAGGCCGGTGACTTCGACCGGCACGTCTTCGAACTGCCGCGTGCTGATCTGCGGTTCGATGACAATAGTGACCTTGATGATCTGGTTTTCGGGCACGGTACTCACGCCTGGGGGCAGGTCTACGGGCACCTCCGTCGTGAACGTCTCCGTGCGGTTGGTCAGGTCAATCGGCGCAGTGCGCACCAACCCTGGCAACGAGCGAATGGCCGCCAGGTCGCCGGTGAGGGCTACGGTATCGGGTATGATCTCGGCGTAACGCACCACGTTGTAGCCGGGCGGAGGGTTGCCAGTGATCTTGGGCTGCACGGGCATCTGGAAGACATCTTCGCGCGGTTGAATGGGCACATCGCAGGAGACGCTGGCAGGGTCGAGTTCGACATCGCGCACGCGCAGACCGCCGCTCTGCACAGGGATCAGGCTGACCACCTTGGAGACTGGATTCAGTTCGTCGGCCAGATCGAGCCGCGCTTCTACCGCGGAGACTTCCGTCACACGCTCAGCGCTGCCCCGCACGATAGCCTCTGTGGCGCTACACGTCAGATCGGACGGGTAGGTATAACCCAAGGGCGGATCGCGCGTCACCACCACGCGAATCGCCACGCGCTTTTCCACTTCGTGATCGATCTTCAGCGTCAGTGTGCTGGGGCGCAGCGCCACCACCCGCCCATGCAGCGGCGAGGCCACCTCCGCTTCCAATTCGATGCGGTATTCGCCCGGCTCTCTGAGATGGCGCAGGTCGGCAGTGACCAGAATATCGCCCGGCGTGATCAGGTCCCATTGATTGCGCTCGGCGCGCACTACGGCGGTGACAGTGGAGATATCCGGCGAGCGGCTCAGCACGAACCCTTCGGGCAGCTCGATGCGCACTGGCACTGCCTGCACCTCGCTCTGCTCGACCGGGTTGTTGGCCATGTTGGCCGCCACCCAGATCATCAACGCCAGCAAAACCGAGATGCTCATCCATCCCAGGTTGCTGAAGAACGATTGCACGAGCGAATGACGCCGCATAGTCAGTAATTCCGTTTCACGCGCCCAGCCCCGCTCATGCCGCGCGGCGACCAGAGCCGTCGCGGTTGCGCAGGCGCGTCAGTTCGTTGCGGGCACGGTTCCACAGCGGCGTCCAGGGCCAGGCCGGAGCCTGAGCGCGGCTGCTGGTATAGAAAGCGCTGAGGATGGTACGCAGCCGGTCGGCGTCCAGGCGACGGATCATGCGCCCGCGATTGGCCACTGAGATACGCCCCGTCTCCTCCGAGACGATCACGCACAGCGCGTCCGACACTTCGCTGATGCCCAGCCCGGCGCGGTGCCGCGTGCCCAGCTTGCGATCGGTGAGGTTGCGCCCCGACGACAGCGGCAACACCGACGCAGCGCTGACCGCCCGCCCGCGCCGGATGATCACCGCCCCATCGTGTAGTTCGGTCTTGGGCCAGAAGACGGTCAACAGCAGTTGAGGGCTGATTTGTGCATCGAGCGGCACGCCGGTGTTGATGAACTCGTCCAGCGCGTCGTTGCGCTCTAGCACGATCAATGCGCCGTGCCGCCGTTCGGACAGGCGCGCCGCCGCCGCGCAGATAGCATCAATGATCTGTTCTTCAGCGGTGAAGGCGGGCTGACGGCTGAATAGTTGCGCCAGGCCGGTGCGCCCCACCCGTTCCAGGGCGCGGCGCAGTTCGGGCTGGAAGATGACCGGGATGGCCACAATCGAGGCGGTGATGATGTGATTGAGCAGCCAGCGAAACGCAACCCACTCGAAAATGCTCGCCAGCAACGCCATGAGCAGCACCACCAGGATCGTGCCGCGCAGCAGGGGTACGGCCTGTGTGCCACGAACAACCAACGTGACAGCGAAGATGATCGCCGCCACCACCAGCACATCCGGCACGTCGCTCCAGCCGAATGTCTCCAGTGTCCAGATCAGTCTCATGGTCTATCACGCAATCCCTCTGCCCACCATGTCCCGCGCTTCGCGCCAACCATACCACATTCCGCCCTGGCCCAAATGAGGAGTGGATGAGAATCCCCTGGCCCCTGCGCTAGCCGCTCAGTTGTTGCAGCAGGCGACGATAGTCGTCTACCCGTTCAGGGTTCAGCGCGATGATCTGCCGGATGGTGATGATGGCGTCGTTGTGCAATCCAGCCTCAAGCTGCAACTCGGCCAGTTCGTCGAGCTGTTCCACCGCCTTGCTGACATTGCCTGTCTGCCGGTAGACGGCGGCCAGTCGCGAACGCAGGGCCATATCCTTGGGGTAGCGCGTGACAAGTTCTTCCAGCACGCGGATGATCTGCGCCGCCTTGCGCTGCTTGGCATACAGCCGCAACAGGCCGTCCAGCTCGCGCACGGCGGAGACCGCGTCGTTCAGCCGATAGTTCAGGTCAACCAGAGCGCGACGGGCGCGCTCGTCCTCAGGGTTCATACGCCGGATTTGCTCGTAGGTGCGCATGGCCTGCCGCAGATCGAGCCGGTTCACGTCAATTTCACCCAGGCGGTGCATGATCTGAATGATCTGTTCGTCGGGCACGCCCACGCGCTGACCCAACTGAATGGCCGCCTGATAGGTTGCTCGCGCCGCGTCGAGATCGGCAAGCTGATAATAGGCATCGGCCAGGTCAATGCACTCGCTGAGCAGGTCGTTCCAGCGCTCTTCTTCTTCCAGCAACTCGATCAGGCTCTGGTGCAGCGAGGTATCCATGGGGGCAATCTTGAGCGCTTCCTGCAAGATAGCCATAGCGCGCTCGTTGTCGCCGCGCAGGCGATAGGTCTCGGCCACCAGGTTGTACTTGGCCATGGCCGCGGGGATGTTGTTGCGTTCCAGTAGAATCTGCCCGATGCGCCAGTGAATGGGCAAGTAGTCGGGCGCGCTCTCCAGCATGAAGTGCGCCTGATCCATCGCCAGGGTGTAGCGCCCTTCGCGCATGTATCGATCGATCAGGTTCAGCCCCTCGGTGACGCGGTCGTCAATATACAGCGCGATGCTCACCAGCGAATCCGGCTCTTGCAGGGTGATCGCCTCTTCCAGTTGGCGACGGGTCCTGGCGATGCGCTGTTTCCACGAGGGGCCGGTCAGCATTTCCAGGAAGCGCACGTTGAGTTCGCGCAACTGATGATCGTCGGCCTCCTCAACGCTGGCCGTCAGCCGGTCATAGGTTTCAGCAAGCTGCACCGCCTCATCATCGTGCTGCGCCATCTCGATATCGGCTATGCGCATGGCCTGGACGAGGTAGCGAGCAGCGGCGCGCGGATGGTTGAGCGTGGCGTGAGCCAGGCACAGCCCATGCAGTGCACCCGCTGCCAGCGACGGCTCGGATGCCGCCCGGTCGAAATGGGCAATCGCCTCGTCCAGACGCTCCAGTTCCAGCTTGAGCGCACCCAACGCCAGGTGTACACCCGGATGATCCAGGCCGGCAGCCTGCGCCCGTTCATAGGCTCCAACCGCTTCGGCATGCAATCCCTGTTGCTGATAAGCGATGGCCTGCGAAGCATATACGCCCGCTTCGTCGAGGTCGCCAGTGGCAAAAACCTGCGTAGCGATCGCCTCCAGGGCGCGTTCGATCGCTTCGCCCAGGGGGCCGCGCGGGTCAGCTTCTTCTTCCATCCGACCGCCGCTGAGCAGTTCGTCCACTTCCTCGTCGGAGAGTTTGAGCTGTCCCGTACGGGGGAGGTCTTCGAATTCGCCCATCTCTTCAAGGTCTATCTTGATGATGTCCGGCGAAATGAGCGAGCCGGTGCGAATGGCCTGCAGAGTATTGAGCGCCTGCGGGTTGTTAGGATCGAGGCGCAATGCCCGCTCCACTGCCTGCATGGCGATGTCTTCGCGGTTGGCACGCTGGAAGTTGAAGGCCAGCGTCAGATACTCGCGGATGGCATGCTGCTTGCGCCCGATCTTCTCATAGGCCAGCGCCAGCCGCTGATGGATGCTCACCAGACCGGCGGTGAGACGGGTAGCATGTTCCCAGTTGGCGATGGCCTTCTTCAGGTCGCGCTGCTTGAGATACAGGTCGGCGACGTTGATGTACTGCTGCGCTGCTTCTTTCAAACGCCCCAGGCGCTCCAGCACGTCAGCGCTGCGCTCCAGTGGGACGGGGTCGTCGGGGGCCAGTTGGTGCGCGCGCATATAGACCTTGAGCGCGTCTTCCAGGCGACGGGCCTGCAGCAGGGCCAGGCCAAGGCTGTTATGCGCCGCTGGATCGTCGGGCATCTCCTTGACGGCGCGCCCATAGGCCGCGATGGCCTTGTCCCACTCATGATCCCAGGCGGCAGCGTGACCCATATTCATGGCTTGTTCGTAGATTTGACGGTTGCCTGGCATCTTCCCCATTACCCCTTCGCTGAACTCCTCACACCGCGCCGGATGGCCGTCTGAGGAACCCTGTCGCCTGGGAGACCGTTTGAAAGCCCCCTCAACCCCCGGCCCCTTCTCCCTCTGAGAGGCGAAGGGGAGACAGGCCAGGCTTTCCCCCTCGCCCCATTGAGGGCGAGGGTTGGCGCACAGCGCCGGGGTGAGGGGGTATCGAATGGCCTCTGAGAGTATCTGCCAATCCCTCAACAGGGTACTCCGCGGGGGTGCAACGCCCTACACCCCCGCGCACCACCATGCTACGACGCAGGCTTCCAGCCGTGCCCTGTCATTTCTTTTTATCCTTCTTGCCGCCCTTTTTCTCAGTGAGGTCTTCCAACACCTCGCGCCCGGCCAGCAGATAGACCAGGATGGCCTTCTGGGCGTGCAGGCGGTTTTCGGCCTGCGGGAACAGGCGCGACTGCGGCCCATCGGCCACCTCGTCTGTGATTTCCTCGCCACGGTGCGCGGGCAGGCAATGCAAGACGATGGCGTGTTCTGCCGCGTGACTCAGCAGCGCGCTGTTGACCTGATAGGGCGGGAAAATCGCCCGGCGCTGCTCCGCCTCGGCTTCCTGACCCATACTCGTCCAGGTATCGGTGTAAATCACATCCGCGCCCGTCACCGCGGCGACCGGATCGTCGGTCACTGCGACCTGCAAGCGCCCGCGCGAAAGCTGCTGCGCTTTCTCCAACACCGCGGGCTTGGGCTGATACCCGGCGGGGCTGCCAATGCTCATCTTCATGCCAAACTGCGCCGCGCCCATCAACAGGCTGGTCGCCACATTGTTGCTGTCGCCCACATAGGCCAGGTGCAGCCCTTCCAGCCGCCCGAACTCCTCGTAGATGGTGAGCAGGTCGGCCATAGCCTGGCAGGGATGGTTGTAGTCGGTCAGGCCGTTGATTACCGGCACCGGGCTCCAGCGGGCCAGTTCCAGGATGTGCTCATGCTCGAAGGTGCGCGCCATGATTGCATCCACATAGCGCCCCAGCACCCGCGCAATGTCGGCGATGCTCTCACGCTTGCCCAGCCCAATTTCCTGGGGGCTGAGATAGAGGGCGTGCCCGCCCACATGCTGCATGGCCATCTCGAAGGAAACGCGCGTGCGCAACGAAGGCTTCTGGAAGATCATGCCCAGCGCTTTGCCCGCCAGCAGGGGCGGGTTGCCCTCGCGCTTGTGCTGTTCTTTGAGCGCGCGCGCAGCATCCAGCAGGAATTGCAGGTCGGCTGCCGTCCAGTCGGCCAGGTCGAGAAAGTGCTTCACGGAACACCTCTTTCAGAGTTCAGAGACGAAAACCTGTGCAGACCCCGCATATTGCTCGCAAGTATAGCACAAATTGGCCGTGCCTGATTCGCCTGCGCGTCCACTTCTGGGGGACCGACACGTCAGATTTCGCGGACATCCCAGGGAAACGAGGCTCACCGTGCGTAGACGCACCCAGCGGGGGGCAATAGTTGCCTAAACGAAAGAACGGATTAAGATAAGGTGAATAATGTTAACTGTACTGGCGCGCCCCATCACTCTGACATGGCTCTGGCCTATGGAAATTCGCCTCTACCGTCCCGACGACGACCCGGCCTTGATGACGCTGGAGCGCCTCAGTCCGCGTGGCCTGCCAGAGCCGTTCGTGCACTATCGTCAGCGCTTCATTGATCGCGCCGCCCTCTTCAGCGATCACGTGCTGCTGGTGGCCGAGAATGCCGGGGAAGTCATCGGTTGCGTAGCGGCGGGCCTCAAGCGCACCCATATCGGCGGAGAGCCGGTATCGCTGGGTTACGTCTTCGATGTGCGCACGCATCCGGCGCGGCGACGGCAGGGGCTGGGCACGGCGCTGGTGGTGGCCATGGACGATCACCTGCGCGAACTGGGGATGGACGGCGTCTATGGTCATATTGTGGCTTCCAATGTGCCCTCGTTACGCCTGTTCGCCAAGCTGGGCTACGAACGCCTGCGTCAGTTGATCATGTTGTTCTATCAACCTATGCCGGCGATCATGTTGCCGGAATGGATGCCGCGCCATGTGCCCGATCCGGCTGCCGGGCAGGCTGGCATCCAGGCAGTACATGCCTGGCGCGACCTGTACGTGCCCGATGTGGCCGACAGCCTGAGCGCTTTCGGGTTCGAGCGGTGGAGCATTGACCTGGGCGGTGGCCGCTGTGCTGGCCTCAGCCTGTTCGATCAGAGCTACGTTTTTCAACAATGGCCTGCCGATCTGCCCTTTCCTTCTGCGGAAGAAATGCGCAAGCGACGGCAGGCCAATCTACGCCTGTTCGACGAAGTAGGCATCCAGCACCCCGACCTGTTGCGCGCGCTCTTCGATGTGCTGCGCGACGAGGCGGTCGTCGCGCGGGTGAGCAAGCTGTCGCTGCTGCTCGACCGCACCGATCGTGTGCCCGGCTTTCTGTTCGCCGAAGCCTCACAGCAAATGGATTACTGGATGGTTTTCAAGTCCTTGCGACGAGGCTGGCGACCTGCCTGGCAGGATGGGCCGATCTACATTGACACGCGCGAACTGTGAGCGGGAACACGTAGGGCAAGGGACTCTACGTGGATATGCGAGAGGAATGGCACCAAATGAGTTTCTTCTCTGATCTGTCCAAGGACATCAGTGGCAGGTTCGGAATTTTGTCTTTCAGCTACAGTGCCAAACCCAAAGCCAAGCGGGGGGACAGTTCTGGAACTTCATCCTCTGGCGACGCCAGCAACTCCGGAAAAAAACAAGCCCAAAAGAAGGGATATTTATTACGACAAAGAAGAAGAAGGGGTTCTTTATTGCCCTCGGGTAGAACGCGACGAGGTGGTATCGTTCGACGCGTGCAAGGCATGTCCCTATCACGAGGGGCCTTCGTTGCGCAATTTCTTCCTGAGGTCATGTCTGTTCGATAACAAGTAAGGACAAGGTGAGGGATAAGCCGTCTCCCAGATGGAAAAAAAGGGCATTCGCCATCTCGGAAACAAGACGAATGGCCGCTTTCACCCCGTCTGTCACTCGATCCAGAACGCCGGCCACAAGACATCGAGGAGATGACCAGGGAAATCCTGGATGAGCTTGACGAAATCCAGGACAAGCTCTACCGCATCAGAAACACCGTCTCTAGGATTTCCAGAGAGGTGAAGTTCAGAAACAGGGACGACTTTCGTTTCTGATCGGCCTATTTCAGCGTCGAGCCAGCGCGCCGACCTCGCCCGCCTCTGTCGAGGCGACCTCGCCCGGCGCGCGATCGGTATCTGGCAGCCGCGCCTGCATACTCCACGGCCCTGTCCAGATCACCTGCACCTGGGCCAGTTGCCCGCGCCAGTCGCGCGAGTCATCGTTGAAGAAGACCAGTTTGTTCTGCGGCGTGCGTCCGCGCCACTTCCCTTTCACCTGATCCTCGACCAGCACCTCAACGGTCTGCCCCAGATAGCGCCGGTTGATCTCCGCGACGATCTGCTCTTGCAGCGCTTCCAGCGCGGCGTGACGGCGCTTCTTCTCCTCGGCAGGCACGTCGTCCGGCATGGTGCGCGCGCTGACCGTATGCGGGCGCGGGCTGTAGCGAGCCAGGTGCACTTTGTCCAGCTTGAGGTCGGCCAGCAGAGCGTAGGTATCCTGGAACTGCGCTTCTGTCTCGCCGGGGAACCCCACGATCACGTCACAGTGAATGGCCACATCGGGGATGCGCTCGCGAATGCGGGCGATCAGCTCGCGATACTGCGCCACCGTGTAACCGCGCCGCATTCGCGCCAGCACGTCGTCGTTGCCCGCCTGCACGGGGACTTCGATCTGCGGCATGACGCGCGGCAACTCGGCTACTGTGTCCAGCAATTCGTCGGTCATCCAGTTCGGATGACTGGTGAGGAAGCGAATACGGTAAATGCCCTCCTGCTCCGCCACATCGTGCACGATGCGCAACAACTGCGCCAGGTTGGGGCCGTCGGGCACATCTTTGCCGTAACGATCCACGATCTGCCCCAGCAACGTCACCTCGCGCACACCCTGACGGGCCAGGCTGCGCACGTGCCCGACGATCTCGCCCACCGGACGCGATTTCTCTACCCCGCGTCGGTAGGGGATGATGCAGAAGGTACAGGCGTGTGAGCAGCCATAGACCACTGGCACATGGGCGCTGACCAGCGTCCCGCGCTCGGTTGCGGGCAGCACCAAGGCGCCATCCTCGGCGGCGAAATCCTGCAGATAGTCGCGAGCCTCACGAGCTGCTTCGTCAAGAGCGCGCGCTTCTCCCTCGGCGGCGCGGTCGCGCAGGAACTCCACCATCGGCGATGGGTCAGACGGCGGCAGGAACACATCCACGTGCGGCAGCTTCTCGCGCAGCCGCAACGGGTCTTTGACCCCAACCAGACAGCCCATCAGCCCGATCACTTTGTCGGGATGTGCTCGCTTCACCTGAGCCAGCTCGCGCAGGCGGCCATAGGCCTTGTCTTCGGCAGACTGCCGCACGACGCAGGTGTTGATCACCAGGATGTCGGCGTCGTCGGGGTCGGCGGCGGCGCGGTGACCCAGCAGCTCCAGCTCCGAAGCCAGCCGTTGCGAGTCGGCGACGTTCATTTGGCAGCCCAGCGTCCAGATGTGGTAGCGCATGGCAGTTCCTCATTGACCAGACTGGCCCAGGATATTTCGCAAGAATTTTAGACAAATTCGCCGCACAATGCCAGGGCCGTTTTTGTGAGGGTGCATGCAAAGAGCGCTCGCACAAAAGACAGCAATTCCCCTCGCCCCGCTTTGCTCACGCCTTCTGGCGTATAATAGGGGCTATCGGGGGCAATGCGCATGGCCCAGGCCACTTTTCGCTTCTACGCCGAGCTAAACGACTTCCTGCCGCTTAATCGCCGTCAGGTGCCGTTCGTGCACCGCTTCAACGGGCGCGTCTCGATCAAGGATATGATCGAGTCCCTGGGCGTGCCGCATACGGAAGTTGATCTGATCCTGGTCAATGGCGAATCGGTGGATTTTCGCTATCTGGTACAAGACGGCGATTATGTCAGCGTGTATCCCGTCTTCGAGTCATTCGACATCACCCCGCTGCTGCGGGTGCGGCCTCGCCCGCTGCGACAGCCGCGCTTTGTACTCGATGTGCATTTGGGACGGCTGACGGGCTACCTGCGCCTGTTGGGCTTCGATGCGCTCTACATCCCCGACTGCGACGACGCTACCCTCGCTGCCATCTCGCGCGACGAGCGGCGCACGTTGCTCACCCGCGACCGCGGCCTGCTCAAACGCCGCCAGGTGACACACGGCTACTGTGTGCGCGCCACCAACCCGCGCGAACAGGTGCGCGAGGTGTTGCGCCGCTTTGACCTCTACCGGCTGATTGCGCCGTTCACACGCTGCATTCGCTGCAATGGGGTGCTACAGCCGGTCGCCAAACAGGCAGTCATGGATCGCCTGCCGCCCCACGTGCGCGACAATCACAACGAGTTTCGCGTCTGTGCCGCGTGCGGACAGGTCTATTGGCGCGGCTCGCACTACGACCGCATGCAGGCACTGATCGCCTGCTGGCTAGAAGACGAGCCAGACAACAGCGAGCCAGAGTGAGAATCGAGGTCGTAGGATCAGCGCACCCCTGGCCGTGTCTTTGTTCCGTCACTCTGTCGTGGGGGTTTGACCCCCCAAATCTGAATGTTCCCGCACTTGGTGATTGTTCTGTTCTGGTATATCCTGAGGGCAGGAATGGTGTGCCCGCCAACGGCTTTCGCACATCTGTTCTACGTGGTATAATCTGGCTAGACCACACGTAGACGTTTGTCTGAATTGACGATCGGGCGCGGCCAGAGTGTGCAGGACAGGGGCCGGTCTATGGTCAATCCATTTCGCAGAGGTAGCAAAGACGAAGAAGACCCCGATCCGCGCGATCCTCGTGCGGCAGGAACCGGGCGTCCTTCGGTGAGCGGGGGGAGCAGGCAGCCGCCTGTGCCTTCAAGTGGCCCGTTTACCCCTGCGCGCCGCGCCCCGGCTTTCGAAGACGAGGAAGAGACGCCTTCTGGGGGGCGTTTTAGCTGGTTCAATCGGGATAAGGGGACTGAAGCCCCTGAACCGCGCGCCCGTCCCGCGGGAGCCTTCCAGCCGCCAACGCCGGATCGCGGCAGCAAAGCGCGTCAGAGCGACAAAGCACCTGAGGAAGACAAGGAGAAGAAAGGGCCGCTGGGGTTCCTGCGACGCAGTAGCAAGGGCAAAGACGAAGAAGGCGAGCCAGCCCCCCGCGCCGGGCTTCCTGCTGGCGGGACGACCCGCGATCTGGGACGGCCTGGTCTGAGCACTCGCGGGCGTGAGGAGTTCCCCTCCAGTTTCTCCAGTGCCCCGGAGCGCAGTCGGTCGGTGCCGGGCACTGGTCCGCTCTCTCCCAGCGCTCGTTCCGACGACCTGCCCCGTCGTCCGGGGGGATTGGAGCGCAGTTCGTCGCCTCCTGGCAGCCCTTACACTCGCGGACGTGAAGAAGAGCCATCGCGTCCCCTGGGCGGGACCGACCGCTTTGGGTCTGGCGGTGCCTTCGGCGTCCGCGATCGGGGCGACGAGTCAGCTCCCCGATCCTTTGGCGGCGGCACCTTTGGTACATCCGGCGCGCTGAGCAGCCGCGATCGGAGCGATGAGCCGTCGCGCCCCTTCGCCAGCCCAGATCGCACCTCTCCTTTCGGCAGCCGCGAGCCTGGCTCATATTCCAGCGACTTGACCCGCCCCGATCGGCTGGGACAGACCGCGCGCCCCAGTCCGGAGCGCACACCGTCGGCGGCACCCGCCCGTCCGCTGGTCACCCGTCCTCCCGACGAACCAGCCCAGAAGCCAGAAGAACGCAAGTCGCGCATCCCGCTTCTGGGACGAAGCAAGGGCGCTAAAGAAGAGAAGCCCGAAGAAGAAAAGAAGCCCGCCAGGAGCAAAGCCGAGGCTGCGTCGGAGAGCCGTTTTGCCGCCTCGGCCAGCAGCCGCTCCAGTCAGGGGACGCTTGCGCCTGCAGGGACGCGCCGGACGGGCGCGGAGCCACCCGGCACGCGCCGGGATACCGCCGCCACACCAGCGAGCCGGGCGCACAGTGCTCCCGCCACTGCCGAACCCGCGCGCCGCTCGCGCGCTGAGGCAGCCGAGCTGCACACACCCGTCCGCCCGCTGCCTGGCGGTCAGCGCAAGGGTGCGTTCACCTTTCACCAGGGGTTTGACTTCGATCGGCGCATTGACATGATCGGCGTGGTGCTGCTCGGCTTCGCGCTGGTGTCCTTCTTCGCAGTCTTCCCCTCGCTCTCGTTCGGTCTGTTACCAGAGCCTTCCGGCGGCGTCATCGGTGCGCTCGACCGCCTGCTGGGGCAATGGTTTGGCTGGGGCAAACTGGCCTGGCCACCCTTCGCTTTTGGGCTGGGCGTGCGGTTAATGGCGCGCAGCTTCGAGCAAACGGGCTTCCCCATCAATATCGCCCGCATCCTGGGTGGCGTCATGCTCTATGGCTGCGTCCTGGCCTGGTTGCATATGCTCTTCCTGATTGACGATGTCGCCCCGACCGTTGAGGCATTCCGCCCCATTTCCTACAGTTTGGCCATGGATCAGCGCAGCGGCGGCGGCTGGGTGGGGCATCAAATTTACATAGCTCTGCTCAGTCAACTGCTCGACTGGGGCACTTTCTCCGTGCTGATCGCCTGGCTGATCATGAGTCTGCTGCTCACCTTCGATCTCACCATCGCTGAGCTATGGGGCTTTGTGGCGGGAGTGTTCGCTTTCATCCGCTTGAGCCCCGAAGAACGAGCGCGGCGACGCGAAGCGCGCCGGCTGGCCAGGGCGCGCACGGTTGAGGTGGCACGACCCGCCACCGCGAATAGCCCGGTGACAGTTACGGCGACACAAGGCGCGGCAGCATTGGCTACTGCTACTACTGACGTGGAGAAAAAGCCCGCTGCGTCCCCCGCCGAAGCGCCACGTCCTCAACCGCGTATTGCGCGCCGCGGCGCGCAGGCCGACGAAGAGGCCGCCGCGCCCGCAGCGACACCAGCGCCAGCCAAAGAACCGACCGCCCCGCCCGCCTCCGCGCCCCGTGCCGACGAGCAACGCCCGCCTGAGCGGAGACCGCTCCCTCATCTGCGCAGCTCAGCGGTGACAGTGGGCGACGCAGAGCCTGCTGAAAAGCCAGAGCGAGTCAGCCCGTTCGCTGCCGCCCTGAGTCCCAAACCGTCCGCTGAAAGTGCCGATGAGCCGCCGCGTCCCGCTGATCCCCTGCGCCGCCGCGAGCCGGAAGTCACCCGCGCAGATCGGGCGCTGACCGCCGATGAGCAGACGGCTGGCTTGCCCGTGCGGCCCTCTTCGCTCAAGCAGCCCGCTGCTGAGGCGGCAGAGCAAGAGCGCTTGCCAGAGCTACCTTTGCCGGGGCAACGCTGGACACAAACGCCTCCGGCTGCCGGTAAAGCGCCCGCAGCGACTGACTCCGCCGCCGCGGTTCCAGCCCGGGGAGGTCGTCTGGGGAAACTGTTCCGGCGAGGCAAGGCGGCTGAAGAGGAAAGCGCCCGCCCATCGGATGGCGGGGAGGAAAAAGTTACTGCGGAAGAAGCCCCAGCACGCCGACGCGGGCTATTTGGGCGGCGCGAGCCTGAGCCGAAGGCCGAGGACACGACGGTAACCGCTGCGCCCGCCCAGACGGCGGCTGAGTCGTCGGAGCGCAGGTCGGGGTTGTTGGGCCGGATACCCTTCCGGCGCGGCGCGCGTGAGGACGAAGACAAGGCGGCTCCGGCGCACGACGCCAGGCCCGCCGCCGACACACCGCCCGTCGTGGCCGACACCCCCGCCCCCGCGCCGGGAGCGGGCGCGCGCAGACCGTCGCTCTTCGGACGGGTGACGGAGCCTGAGGACAAAGAAGAAGAACCGTCCGCCGCCGACAAACCGCCCGTTGTGGCCGACACCCCCGCCCCCACACTTGCGCCAGGAGCGGGCGCGCACAGACCGTCGCTCTTCGGGCGGGTGACGCGGCCTGAGAGAGACGAAGAAGTCCCAGCCGCGCCATCTGACCCCGACGACGCGACACCGGCGCGACCGGCAGAGCGACCGCGTCCGTCTGTGGAGGATGTGGCCGGAGCGCTCGGCGCGGCGGCGCTGAGCGTAGCACGGCCCAGCGCCCCGCCAGCACGCCCAACCGTTCCCGACAAGCCCTTTATTCACGCGGAGGCGGAGGAAGAAGCACTGCCCCGGCCTCAGCCGCGCGCGCCATTGTCGGAGGCGCAGCCTCCGTCGCCCTTCCGCCCGCCGAATCGTGGGCGGGACGAGCAGGCGACCCAAACCGACGAGACTCGCCCGGCGGACGAAGTCCCCGCGCCCGGCACGGAGCGCATGGCCCGTCCAGCGCATCCCGAACTGTTGCGCATGCGCAGGATGATGTCCGGTGCGAAACCCGGCGTCGCGCCGCCCGGCAAGCCCGCGCCTCCGGCGACAGAGACCGCGAGCAAGGACGAAGCCCCTGCGTTAGACGCTGCAGCCACGCAGCGGGCCGAACCCCCCGCGCCAGGCATTCTGGAAACGGCTCCCGAAGCGCAGGCGACGCAGAAAGCCGCTCCGCCGGAGGAAGCCGCGCCACGGCCAGTGACGCCCGTCCAGCGAGTCGCGCCAGAAGCCGCTCGCGCCGAGGTCAGCGCGGGAGGGCGTGCCGCGCCCCCCGCCGCCGCGCGACCGTCTACGCCGCCGCCGGTGATCCGTCGCGATCCGCAGCCCGTCGCGAAGACCAGCGCGGACACCAGCAGTCCGGAAGCGCGTCCAGCCGCGCCCATGCGCCGCCAGATCGCCTATGAACTGCCAGACTTCCGCAAACTGCTCAACCGGGGCGAGGAGAAGCGCGTCAACGACGAAGTGTTGCTGGAAAAAGCGCGCATCATCGAGGAGACGCTGGCCAGCTTCAGCGCGCCCGGCAAGGTGGTCGAGGTGAACCCAGGGCCGGTGATCACGCAGTTTGGCGTCGAACCGGACTATCTGCTCACGCGCAGCGGCAAGAAACAGCGCGTCAAGGTCGGCTCGATTGCTCGCCTGGACGCCGACCTGGCTCTGGCCCTGGCCGCCAAGTCCATCCGTATCGAAGCGCCGGTGCCCGGCAAGAGCATGGTAGGCATCGAAGTGCCCAACGACGAAGTGGCGCTGGTCAGTCTGCTGGACATCATGGAAGCACCGGAGTTCACGCGCATTGACTCCAAACTGCGTATTGCCCTGGGGCTGGCCGTAGATGGCACGCCCGTTGCCGCCGACCTGACCGCCATGCCACACCTGCTCATCGCCGGGACGACCGGTTCCGGCAAGTCGGTCTGCGTCAACGCCATCATCGCCTGTCTGTTGCTGCAGAATACGCCCGACGACCTGCAATTCATCATGGTGGACCCCAAGCGCGTCGAACTGACCGGCTACAACGGCATCCCGCACCTGGTCGCGCCGGTGGTGGTTGATCTGGAGCGCATTGTGGGGGTGTTGCAGTGGGTGCAGCGCGAGATGGAAACGCGCTATCACAAGTTCGCGGCGATCGGGGCGCGCAACATCCTGGATTACAACAAGAAGATCGGCCCTGACCAGCGCCGGATGCCCTACTACGTGGTGGTCATTGACGAACTGGCCGACCTGATGATGCTCGCGCCGGACGAGACCGAACGCTTGCTGGCGCGCCTGGCGCAGATGGCCCGCGCGACGGGCATTCACCTGATTATCAGCACGCAGCGCCCCAGCGTGGACATCATCACCGGTCTGATCAAGGCCAACTTCCCGGCGCGCATTGCCTTCATGGTGGCGTCGTCAGTGGACTCGCGCGTCATCCTCGATCAGCCCGGCGCGGAGAAGCTGTTGGGACGCGGCGACATGCTCTTCCAGTCACCGGAGGCAGCCGCTCCCGTGCGCATGCAGGGGGTGTTCGTCTCCGACGAGGAGATCGCGCGCATCACTGGCTTCTGGAAGGCGCAACTCATCCAGAAAGGCGGCCCCGATGCGCTGGCCGCGGCCAACCGCGAGCTTGCCTTCGGGTCGGTTGACAGGGGGCCGGAACTGCCTGGGCGTCGCCGCTCCAGCCGACCCGCGGCGCAGCAGACCCTGTGGGAAGACCCGGAACTGACCGGCGACGATGGCATGGGCGAGGACGAACTATACGATCAGGCTGTGGAACTGGTGCGCAGCCTGAAGAAAGCCTCGATCTCGCTGCTGCAAAGGCAGTTGCGCATCGGTTACACGCGCGCCGCCCGCTTGATTGATCGCATGGAAGAGGACGGCATCATCGGCCCGCCCCAGGAAGGCAGCAAGCCGCGCGAAGTGATCAAGTTCGACTGAGCGAGAGCAGGGCCAGGGGACGAAATGGTTCACACTCCCTGGCCCGCTTTTGTGTCTGGAGCGGGTCGCGCGCTTTTCGCCTTCACCCCCAGCCCTTTTTCCCGGGCGTGGGCAAAGGGGGCGCTGCGACAGAACAAGGCCCCTCGTCCCGCGACGCAATTGCGAGCAAGAGAGGGCCTTACCTTTGTGAAAGCTCATCATACCCCCCAGTGATTGGATATCACCGATGACTTGTCGCTGCATCACGATCCTGATCCTTGGCCTGCTCATCTTCACCGGTAGTCTGCTGATCTCTCCCCTCAGCACGATCGCACAGTCGCCCTCCAGCGGACCGTACACGCAGGTCGTCACGCTGGGACGCGGGGCGGTGCGCAGCCTGGCCTGGTCACCGGATGGGCAGATCATGGCCGTAGGGAGCACAGTGGGCATCTGGCTCTACTCGTCCGCGCTGGAGCCGCTGGGCCTGCTCACCGGTCACACGCGTGCCGCTTACGCGCTGGACTTCAGCCCGGACGGGGCGCAACTTGTCAGCGCCAGTCACGATCGGACGCTGCGCGTGTGGAAAGTCGGCACGCAGACAGCGCGCGCTGTGCTCGAAGGTCACACCGATCTGATCGTCGCTGTGGACTGGTCGCCGGATGGCACGCTCATCGCCAGCGGATCGTATGATCGCACTGTGCGCCTGTGGAAGGCGGCTACCGGCACGGCCCGCGCCGTTCTGCGGGGGCATCAGGGGTGGATCAGCGATGTCGCCTTCAGCCCGGATGGCACAGCGCTCGCCAGCGCCAGCTACGATGGAACGGTCCGCGTGTGGGATGCCTCCAGCGGCGAAGTGCGAGCGGTCTTGCGTGGGCACAATGGGCCAGTGCTGGCAGTTGCGTTTGTGGACGACCACACGCTGGTCAGCGCCGGCTGGGATGGCACCCTGCGCGTATGGTCGTTGACTACCAATCGCCAGATGCTGGCGCTACAGGCCCATGACGCGGTAATCTACGATGTGGCCTGGTCGGCGGAGCGGGCGCAGCTTGTCACGGCCAGTTGGGACGGCACAGCGAGAACCTGGCGCGCGGATGATCTGCGTCCGGTGCAGACGCTCAGCGGGCACACAGGCCAGGTGCACCGCGCCCTGTGGAATTCCGACGGGACACGGCTGGCAACGCTGGGCTGGGACGACACGGTGCGCGTCTGGGCTATGCCCGACGGGGAAGTCAGCGGCGCGCTCGACGCGCACATGGACAGCATCGAGACGCTGGCCTGGAGCACAGACGGGCGCGTGTTGACGGCGGTCACGCTGGATGGGCGCGCCCTGCTATGGGATGCGGCAACGGGCGACCTGCTGCGGGTGACTGCGGGGCAGGCTGTCGCCCCAGTCCGCACGGCGACCAACCGCACCGGCGCGCGCCGCGCCGAGGTAGACGCGGCGGGTGTAGTGCGCGTCTTCGACACGGCGAGCGCCGCGCTGATCGCCGAGCTACCGGGGCGAGCCAACGCCGTCAGTTGGAGCGCCGACGGACGGCTGGCGGTCGCCCTGCGCAACGGCACGATTGCAATCTGGGTGGAGTTATGACCGGACAGAAACGCTGGTGGAAAGCGGTAGGAGCGCTGGAAGCGCTGTCGCTGGTGGCCTTTGGCGTGGCGCTGGGGCTGGTATTCGCAGCAGGACTCGATCCTGTGGCCCTGATTATTTTGCTGGTGCTGGCCTTCTTCGCCTACATGGCGCGGGGCGTGTGGCGGCAAGCCCAACAGGTGCGCCCCGTCGAGCCGCCGCGCACCTGGGCGATCACCGCCATCGCCAATCTGATCCTGATGGCGCTAGGCATCGGCTCGTTCGGCTGGTATCTGGCCGGAGCGGGGGCGTTGGCCTGGGTGCCGTTCCTGATCTTCATGGCGGGCATGATGGCCCTGCGGCTGTGGCGGCGCGACGTGACCAACAAGCTGTACGCCTGGCGCGGCCCGGCCCTGACCCTGTTGCAGCGCGGTGAGTATCGGCAGGTCATCCGCGCTCTGGAAAGCGAGGCGACCGCTGGTCGCGGCCACCCGGATAAGCTGGCGATGGTGGCGCTGGCCTATATTGAGCTGAACAAATGGGAGCGCGCCGAGCAGTTGTTGCAACAGGCGCAGCGACTGGCCCCCACCTATCTATCGGTCAACGGGGCGCTGGCCTCGCTGCGACGACATCAGGCGCGCTATGCCGAGGCGGCACAGATTCTGCAGGATGCGTTGGCCAGGCAGGATGATCTCACTTCGCGCTATTACCTGGGGCTGTGCCAGTACCTGGCAGGGGACACAAAGAATGCCCGTCAGACGTTGCAGGCAGTGGCGGAAGCTCCGCTGCTCTTCCGGCAGGGGCAGGTGATGAGCGCCTACCTGTTGGGGCAGATGGCCGAAACCGAAGGAGATCGCTCAACAGCGCAACGTTGGTACGAGCGCATGGCCGAGGGCGCGCCGAAAGTCTTGCCAGTGCTGGAAGAAGAAGCACGCCGTCATAAAGACAGCGCCTACGGCGAAACGCTCAAAGGGCATGTCAAGGCCATGCGACACCTCGTGGCGCAGCATCAGCCCACCCCTGAGCAATAGGCCATCGGGTCTTTTTTGTTGTGAAAACGTTAAGGATTGTCAAGGGAAATCGGCAGCTTGTTTATGCTCTGTGAATATTTTGTGAAACCTTTTCAAGAGGGATTGCAGCATCTGGAGTTGCATGTTACTATGGGGTCACCATCAGGATGATCAATCCATCATTAACGATCCAAGGAGGTCTCATATGTTGTATCAACCGCGTGAAGAGGGTCAGGGTCTCGTAGAGTATGCCCTCATCCTCGTTCTGGTCGCCGTGGTCGTGATCATCATTCTGGCCCTGCTCGGCCCCGCCATCGGCAACATCTTCTCCCGTATCGTCTCGGCCCTGTAATCGTCCGCGTTTCATCACCCTCAAAGCCCCGCTCCGGCGGGGCTTTGGCTTTTGAGCGTGGGGGAGCGTCTGACAGCCGTATAGGACGACAGTCCTCTTTTGCGCTACACTTGCTCTGGCGACGCGCAGAAGCTAAGGAGAAACACGATGCATTGGTGGGTGAAACTGTGGCCGCTGGGGCTGCTCCTGATGATCCTGTCGCTGACAGGCTGCGACACATTAACCGGCGCAGCCGAGATCGAGCAACTGGAAACACGCAACGCCCAACTGCAGAGCACCATTGAAGCGCTGGGGACACCGCTGGCGACCATCGCCGCACTGGAAGAAGCAGCGACACAGGCGGTATTGCTGGAAGCACAGCTAGCTGCCGCCCAAAACGAAGCGCTGGCCGCCAAAGCTACCCTCACCGTGCTCCAGTTGACCGGCGGCGCAGTAGTCCCCACCCCCGCACCTCCGGCGGCCCCGCCTGGCGACCAACCCTTTGCTCTGCTCACCCCTGCCGCTACACCTGTGGGAACAGGCACGCAGTTTTCGCAGACAGTCACCGCCACCGGGCGCGACGCTCAGGATTGCCCCGTCGGTGCCACGTCCGTCTTTCCGCCGGATACCCGCACCATCTACGTCATCACGCGCGTCAACTTCCTGCCCGCCGGCTCCACGCTCAGCGCTCGCTGGACGGTCAACGGCGAATTGTTCTTCGACGACACCCGGTGTTGGATACCCGACCGCAATTGGACGGATATCTGCGCTTATTGCTCGATCGTCCCGGAAGGCGCTACTTTCGAGACGGGCGATTGGACGGTTGAACTGTTCCTCGACGGGCAGTTGATGTCGCAGGTGCAGTTCCGCGTGGCCCAGCCGACAACCAGCGCAGTCGCGACTCCTCCCGCAGCCATGACGCAATGAGCGGCCCGCTCGCCCTGGAATCAACAGATCAAGCACCGGAGCGCGAAACAGGCGCTCCGTTTTTTGCCCATCTACCGCTGTGAGAAACAGACCCGGCGAGAGGCTCTTCGGTTCGGCCCACCCCCTTGACATAAAACCCATCAGTTTTATAATGAACTATACAGTTTCCGAGAGGAGCACCCATGATTCGCGGACGTTTTCGGCAGCAACAGTGGCAGGTGCGCCAGGAAGCCATTCTCGACGCGCTGGAGCACCTCTTCGCCGAGCGGGGCGTGGCGGGCGTCACCATGGACGACCTGGCCGAGGCGGTGGGCATCAGCAAAGCGACGCTCTACCAGCATTTCGCCAGCAAAGACGCCATGCTCGCTCACCTGCTAACGGCGCACTACGAGCGCTTCATCGAGTGGCTGGAATCTACCGCCGGGCAACCTCCCATCGAGCGACTGTGTGCCACCATGCGCTACTTGATGTCCCGCCAAATGATGGTACTGCGCGAGGTGATGGCCATAGGCAGAGAACAGGTGTTGCCTGTCTTCCACAACGATGCGGAACTGCTCGCCCAGCATACCCGCACTCTGGGCCTGCTGACCGAGATCGTCCGCCAGGGTCAGGCCGACGGCTCCATCGCCGCTGACCTGGCTCCTCAGGCCATCATCGGCGCGATGTGGGCACTGACCAACATGTCGGCACGGCAGTCGCCAGGGGCGCAGGCGTTACCGGACGCCTTGGACGAGACTGCCTATGCCGAGCAGATGCTGCTGCTGTTCGCCCGCAGCCTGCGGCCCATCTCCTGAAGACAGCGCCGCCTACTCACACCTGGCGCGTTCGTGACTGTGCGCCTGCAACGTCTTGCCGCGATCAGAAAGGATGAGTGTGTATGTCTACCGTTGGTTCCGCTTCTGGGCAGGAAGCAATGAGTGCCCCCGCCCACACTCCACACGATCGTCGGCGCTGGTATGCGCTGCTGATCCTCAGCCTGAGCCTGACGCTGGTGATCATGGATGGCACTATTGTCAACGTGGCCATTCCCTCGATCAGCCGGCAGTTCGACGCCTCTTTCCGCGATGTCGAATGGGTGAACACCATCTACTCGCTGGTCTACGCGGCGACGCTGATCCTGTGGGGGAAAATCGGCGACCAGTACGGACGCCGTCTGCTGTTCCTGATCGGCGTCGTGCTTTTTGGCCTGGGATCGGCATTGGTAGGCGCTTCTTCATCTATCGAGATGCTCGTCGCCATGCGCGCGCTGCAGGGCGTCGGGGCGGCGATCCTCAGTCCCAGCACGCTTTCCATCGTCACCACGACGTTCAAGGGTCGCGAACGCGGCATTGCCTTCGGCATCTGGGGAGCCACGGCGGGCGTAGCCGCTGCCCTTGGCCCGCTGATGGGCGGCTGGGTGATCGATCATGCCTCGTGGCGCTGGGCGTTCTACATCAACATTCCCATCGTCGCGGCGGCGTTTGTGGGGTCGCTATGGGCCATCCAGGAATCGCGCGATCCCACCTCCCGCCGCTATTTCGATGTCCCTGGCACGCTGCTCGGTGGTCTCGGATTGGGGGCGCTGGTCTTCGGCATCATCGAAGGGCAGGTCTATGGCTGGTGGAAGCCGGACGAGACTTTCTCTGTCCTGGGGTGGGAATGGCCATCACAGGACATTTCTATCGTGCCTATCTCCATCGCCCTGGGCGTGGTACTGCTGGCGATCTTCGCGTGGTACGAGAACCTGCTCGAACGACGGGGCAGCGAACCGCTCTTTGAGTTTGGCCTGCTGCGCTACCGCAGCTACAAGTACGGCATGATCACCGGCCTGATCGTCAACCTGGGCGAGATAGGCGTGCTGTTCGCCGCCTCGCTCTATCTGCAGGGCACCAAGGGGCTGAGCGCATTCGACACCGGCGTGGCGCTGTTGCCACTGGCAGTCATGGCTTTCATCGGCGCGCCGGTCGCCGGTTCGTTCTCGGCGCGCGTCGGCCCCAAATGGATTGTCACAACTGGCATGAGCATCGAGGTCATCGCCCTGCTGACCCTGTTCGTCGTCGTCGAGCCATCTACATCCACCACGACCATTGCCCTGATCCTGGGACTGTACGGTCTGGGGTTGGGACTGGCGATCGCCCAACTCACCAGCCTGGTGCTCTACGACATCCCCGCCCCCAAGGCGGGCACTGCTTCCGGCGGCAACAGCACCATCCGACAGGTAGGAGCAGCGCTGGGCATTGCCATCATCGGCACAGTGCTGACCACAGCTATCGAGCGCCGGCTGACGGATGACTTTGCCCGCACTGAGACGTTCGCGCCACCTGTGTTGGCCATGCAGGATATGTTCCTGGAGATGGCTAAGCAGCCGGTCAATTTCGACTTCGCCGAGATTCTCAGCGGGCCGCCTCCCACCGAGGGGCACGGCAGCATGAGCGCCCCGCTGACAACTGCGCCGGGCGCGGATAGCGCTCAAGCGCCTGTCATGCCAGAGAGCGGCAACCCTGCCTCCGGCGCGACAGGCGGGACGCCGACCGGACTGGATATGCGCGCGCAGGGAGCAGAGGTTGGGCGTATCGTGACCGATGCCCGCACCAACGGCATGGCCTACGCGGCGCTGGCTGCGGCGCTCTTCGTGGCGACGGGAGCGATCAGCTCGCTGATGCTGCCCAATCCGCGCGAACAGGTCCTCGCCCGGTCGCAGGCGGAAATGTCGGTCGTCGCAGAATGAGTCCCTCCGGGCCAGGGGGATACCGCCACTCTCGCCGGAGTCCCTTGGCCCTTACGGCCTGTCACAGTTCGCGCGCGCCCGATGGCCCTCATCCCCCGGCCCCTTCGCCCGCGCTGCGGGCGAAGGGGAGCGCTCGCGCG
>OGCI01001099.1_pt1 | contig 24785 bp, 24 predicted proteins | sample 1570021 | NCBI WGS metagenome assembly OGCI01 (sample SAMN06264664, study PRJEB24512) | hot springs metagenome | isolation source: Hot spring water | place: South Africa: Tshipise | collected 2015-06-21 | reverse complement strand
CGACCCGTGACACGCCGGCCGAGATGATCGCATCCACACATGGCGGAGTGCGGCCGTGCGTCGAGCAGGGTTCGAGGGTGACATACATAGTGGCGCCCCGCGCCTGCGCCCCTGCCGTGGCCAGCGCGATCCGCTCGGCATGAGGTTCGCCGGCACGGCGATGCCAGCCCTCCCCCACCACCCGGCCCTCCCGCACCACCACCGCGCCCACCGGCGGATTGGGTCGCGTCAGCCCCTCCCCCATCGCCGCCAGTTCCACGGCGCGGCGCATCCAGCGTTCATCCGCGGGATTGCGCATCGCTGTCCTCCGGGGCCAATAGACCATCGACGAACCGTCGTGGATCGAACGGGACCAGGTCATCAGGGCCCTCACCCAGCCCCGCGTACACCACCGGCAACCTCAGGTCCCGCGCGAGCGAAAACACAAACCCACCCCGCGCCGATCCGTCGAGCTTCGTCACGATCGCCCCCGTCAGCGGCACAACCGCGCCGAACGATCGGGCCTGCGCCACGGCGTTCCGGCCAAGGGCCGCATCGAGCACCACCCAGACCTCGTCCGGCGCCGACTCCCGCCGTTTCGCCAGCGCGCGTCGGATCTTGTCCAACTCCCGCATCAGCGGTTCGCGCGTGTGCATCCGGCCGGCGGTGTCGATGAACAGGTCGTCCGCCCCCCGCCGGATCGCGGCCTCGAGAGCGTCGAATGCTACGGCGGCCGGATCGGCCCCCGGCGCGCCGGCGACCACCTCGCAACCGAGGCGTTCGGCCCACAGCCGGAGTTGTTCCGAACCCGCGGCGCGAAAGGTGTCGGCGGCGCACAGGAGGGGACGGCGCCCTTCGGCTGCCGACCGGCGGGCCAGTTTTGCGCAACTGGTGGTCTTGCCCGATCCGTTGGCGCCGACCAGCATCACGACCCTGGGCTGGCCAGCCTGTGGCCGGACGGGTGGAGGCGCCAGCAGCGATTCCAGAACCGCCGCGACCTCGCCGACGCCCGTTTGCGGTGGCAGCCGGGCGCAGATCTCCCCGGCGAGGGCCGGTGCGACATCGGCCAGGATGAGCGCCTCCTCCCAATCCGACAGGCGCGCTCCGCCCGCAACCCTGCGTCCCAGCGCGCGTTCGACCAATTCGCGCGTTCGGGCCAGGGCGGCGCGCCACAGGTTCACCGCGCCCTCCCGCCGCGTCGCGACGGCGCCGGTCCGGTCAAAAGACGCGGGTCCGGGACAGCGCAGCGCGCTGGACGGGGCACGTCCCGGACAGCCCGGTCGAGCACCCCGTTTACGAACCGGGCCGACGCTCGGCCGCTGAACTCCTTGGCCAAATCCACCGCCTCGTTGATGGAGACCACGGGGGGAATGTCCGGCCGATGGATCATTTCGTACAAGGCCAGGCGCAGGATGTTCCGGTCCACCGCCGCCATCCGAGCCAGGTCCCAATTGGTCGCGTACCCGCGAAGGCGATCGTCCAGATCAGGACGGACGGACTCCACGCCTCGGATGAGTTCCTCGGCGAACGAGCGCAGACGGTCGGAGACCTGCCGGCCGTCCCAAAAATCCCGCAACGCCTCCTCCAGATCGCCGGCGTTGAAGTCCCTCTGGAAGAGGAACTGCACCGCGAGCAGGCGCGCCTCGTGGCGGCGGCTCATGGCGAGGCTCTCCGCAGACGCGCCATCAGCCGCGCCATCTCCACCGCCGCGCGCGCCGCGTAGGCGCCGCGGTTGTCGGGCCCGGGGCCACACCGTGTCGCCGCCTGCGCCTCCGTGCGGGCCGGCACGACGGCGTCCAGCACCGGCACGCCGTGCCGCCGCGAGATTTCGCTCAAGGTTGCGGCCACGGTGGAATTGATCAGCGCGGCGTGGGGCGTCTCACCCTCGATTACGCAGCCGAGCGCGCAGACGGCGTCGAAGGTCCGGCGCGCGGCCAGCGCCTCCACGACCAGCGGAATTTCGTACGCGCCCGGCACCCACGCGACCTCGAGATCGCCCGGCCGGGCGCCCAGCGAAAGCAACGTCTCGACCGCGCCACGCAGAAGGGCGGCGGTGTGCCGGAGGTTGAACCGGCTGACGACCAGCGCGATCCGCAGACCCGCGGCGTCGCCCTCGCCGCGGTGCTCCGTCACGCCCGGCCACCGCGGCCACTCGCAAGTCGTATCGAAATGATCGGGAGTCGCCATCGTGTGGAAACTCACAACCAGTGTCCGAGCTTCCGCTTTTTCGCCAGCAGGTACCGCTCGTTGTGGGGTGTCGGCCGGATGATCAGCGGCAGCCGCTCCGCGACCTCGACGCCGTATTTTCGCAGTCCCTCGACCTTGAGGGGATTGTTGGTGAGCAGACGGCAGCGGATCACCCCCAGGTCCCGCAGGATTTGGGCGGCGGCGTAGTAGTCCCGGGCGTCGGCCGCAAAGCCGAGCCGCCGGTTGGCCTCGACGGTGTCGAGCCCACGCTCCTGCAGCGCATAGGCATGAATCTTGTGCTCGAGCCCGATTCCCCGGCCCTCCTGGCGAAGGTAGAGAAGCACCCCCCGCCCCTCGGCCGCGATCGCGCGCATCGCCGCGCGGAGCTGCGAGCCGCAGTCGCACCGCTGGGAACCGAATACGTCGCCCGTCAAACACTCGCTGTGCACCCGGACCAGGGCGGGGCGTTGGCCGTCGAGGTGGCCAAGCGTCAGCGCCAAATGCACCTCCTGCTCCGGCGCGGCGCGGTACATGTGCAACGTGAAGACGCCGTCGGCGGTCGGCAGGCGCACCGATTGCTCACAGGCGACCAGGCGTTCCTGACGGCGGCGGTGGACCACGAGGTCACGAATGGAGATCATCTTTAGCCCGTGGCGGCGAGCGAAACGCTCCAGCTCCGGCCGGCGTGCCATGCGCCCGTTGGGCGCGACGATCTCGCAGATCACCCCGGCCGGCGTCAGCCCCGCCATCCGCGCTAGGTCCACCGCCGCCTCGGTGTGCCCCGGACGGCGCAGCACGCCGCCCTCCACCGCTTCGAGCGGGAACATGTGGCCTGGACGAACAAGGTCCGAGGCCTGCGACCGCGGATCGACCAGGACGCGAATCGTCCGGGCCCGGTCATGGGCGCTGATGCCGGTGGTCACCCCCTCGCGAGCGTCCACGCTCTCCATGAAGGCCGTCCGGAAGCGGTCGCCCGATCCGCACGGGGCCATCCGGGACAGCCCCAGCTTTTGCAGCCGCGTGCGTTCCATCGCCACGCAGACCAGGCCGCCGCCTTCCCGGATCATGAAGTTCACCGCCTTCGGAGTCACGCGGTCAGCGGCGATGACCAGGTCGCCTTCGTTCTCGCGGAGTTCGTCGTCCACCACCACCAGCATCTCGCCCCGGCGGTAGGCGCGGATGGCCTCGGGAATCGATGCGTAGGATGCCGGCGACGTCCGACGTTTCGACGCGGGTGCGCTCATGACTGTGCCATGTCGACGGCCGTGAAACTTCAGGGGGGCGCATGCGGGCGCCGGGATCTTCTTCCATCCAGACTGTACTGTCGGCTGCGGATCTCCCCCTGGGGGATGACCGCATCGGCCCCCGGCCCGCCGGGGACTCGCGGGCTTCACCGCCGGTCAGGAATTGCGCCCCGGACAAGCCGCGGCGCTCACCTCGCCCTGAAGATCGGGGTTCACTATACACAGCCAGTGCCGCGGGACTCAAGCGCGTCCCAAACTGAGGTCCCCGACGATCTTCCATACCGAACCATCGCGGATCACCTCCAGTCGCCGGCCGGGAAAGGCCCGAGGGAGGGCCAGCCGAAGCTGACGCACGACCGCCCGTTCGATCTCCTCGCGCAACGCCGGCGGCGGCGGCCGCACCGAGCGGATGCCGATCTCCACCACGTAGCCCGCCCCGTGCCGCGAGCCGAAGCCGGGGCTGTACGCCGCGCCGACGTTGAAGATGCCGTCGGCCTCGTGGCTGGACGTCACGCCGGCGGCGGGCCGGCGCGGGTCGCGCGCCAGCCGGCTCCCGTACCTCGCCTCCAGCCGCCGGTCGATATCGTGGAAGACGTCGCGCAGTCGCTTCTCCCACGCCTCCGTAGCCGGGTGGCGCAGGCTCACGGCGCCGCCCCCCCCGCGCGGTCCCGCTGCCGCCGGACCTCGAACATCGCAACGGCCGCCGCCACGGCCGCGTTAAGCGACCCCACTCGGCCGCACATCGGCAGCCGGACGAGCGCATCGCACGCCGCCCGCACCCGCCGCCCCACACCCTCCCCTTCTCCGCCGACCACGATGGCCACTCCACCCGTCATGCTGACCTCGTCCGGCGCCAATGCACCCTCGACGTTCTCGAGCGCGTAACACGCCAGCCCGCGGCGGCGGAGCAACGCGACCGTCTCCGCGATGTTGCCCACCTGCGCTGCCACCATGTGCTCCGATGCTCCCGACGAGGCCCGGACCACCGCGGGCGTGATGCCGCAGGCGCGGTCGCGCGCGAACACCACCCCCTGCACGCCCGCCGCGTCGGCCGATCGCAGCATCGAACCGATGTTCTGGGGGTCCTGCACGTGATCGAGGATAAGAAGAAACGGCGGCTCGGACGCCCGCAACGCCACATCCATCAGCTCGTCGAGATCGCTCCACCCGAACGGGCCCGCCTCCATTGCCACCCCCTGGTGATTTCCGCTGCGGGTGAGGCGGTCCAGCTCGGCCCGCGGCCGGCGGATCACTGGCAGCCCCCTGCGCCCCGCTTCCTGCAACAGCTCCGCGACCGTCCCGCTCGGCCGGACACCGTCGGCCACCCAAAGCCGCCGCGGCGCGCGCCGCCCCGCCCGCAGGACCTCCAGAAGGACCTGACGTCCGTACAGAATCTCTTCCCCCGCTGGGTCCGGTCCGCGTTGATGTGGCATACGGGTTTCCTATAGCATCCGGTGTCGGCCGGGGGAAGAACGACAGCATGAAGATGCGATGGGTGTGGAGCACGGCCGCCGTTGCGGGCGTCGCGGTGTGGGCCGCCGTCGCCGACGACACGTCGCCCCCCGGCCCCCCAGCGGAGCCGGGCGAACCCGATCCGATGGCCGAAATTGAGGCGGCCGTGCAGCGCATCCGCGCCAGTTACGACCAGTTACGAATCCGCGTCAACGAAAAGGACCGCCAGCTCCGCAAGATAAAGGCGGCGCGGGACACCGCCGAGCTGCGCCGCCGGGAGGCCGAAGCCCGGGTGGACGCGCTGGCCGCCGACAACGTTCAATTGCAGGCGCGCCTGGCCCGCGCCGAGGCCGACCTCGCCGACGCCCGCGCACGGGTGGATGCCGCCGGCAAAGCTGTCGCGGAAATGGAGGACCGGCTTGTGGCCCTCGAACGGGACCTCGGCCGCGTCACGCGGGAGAAGAGCGAGGTCGAGTCGGCCCTGCTACGGGAACGCCAGAGGGCCGACGATGCGGAGGCGGAGCGGCTGCGGCTGCGGGCCTCGCTGGTCGACCTCGAGCGACGCCTTCAGGCCGCCTCCCGCGAGGGCGATGCCGACGGCGTCGAGTCGCCACCGCCCCCCCTGCAACTGTCGGCGGGCGAGGTGCCCCCCAAGCCAGCCGTGTCCACTACGGAGTCGCCGCCCCCGCCGTCTCCGTCCCTGTCCCCGATGCGACTGGCACGCGTGCCGCGGCCCGCTACCGAGCCCCCCGCTCTCGTCGTGGCCAACGTCTCGACGCCGCCGCCGGCGGTGCTGACGCCGTCCTTGACCGGCGCCCCGCCAGTTCCGGAGCCCGTGTTGACGGCCGCGCCACCCGCAGGGGTCTCCGCGCCGGTCCCGGTGGCACCGGCCGTCGATGAGTCGACGGAATCGCTGTTGGCCGCGGCCAACGCGGCGGCCGATGCAGGGCGGTGGGACGTTGCCCGGCACCACCTTGAGGAGGTACTTCGCCGCCAGCCCGACGAACCGGGGGCGCGAGTTGCACTGATCGACGTGCTTCTGAACGCTGGCGACACCGCTGCGGCGTGGGCCGAGGCTGAACGCCTGCTGGTTGCCTTTCCTGAGAGCCCCCGCCGTTTGCTGTTGGTGGGCCGGGCCGCCACCCGCGCCGGCCACACCGCTCGCGCGATCGAGATTCTGCGCCGCGGCCTCCAGCTCGCGCCCGAGAACGCCGACATCGCGCGGGAACTCGCGGTCGCCAACCACGACGCCGGCCGCCATGCGGAAGCCGCGGATGGGTTTCTTCGCGTTGTCGCGTTGGATCCCTCCGATGGCGAGTCGTGGTTCAACGCGGCCGTGTGTCTGCTGAAGGGCGAGCCATCCCAGCCCGACAAGGCCGCCCAGTGCTACCGGAGGGCGCTCGAACTTGGAGAACCACGCGATGAACGGATTGAAGAACGCCTCGGAACGATCAAAACCCCTCCGCCGACGCCCTGACGGCAAACCATGGCGGCAGATCGTGGCCGCCGCGTTGGCGGCTTTGGCCGCGGCCGCCGCGGAGGAGCTACCGGAGAAGGCGGCGTACGTCGAAATGCTTCGCGCCGACCGCGCCCGCGAGGCCGGCGATCGCCAGACCGCGGTGGCGGGCTACCAGAAGGCCCTCACGATGTTTGAACGGCTGCGACGGGAGCGCCCCGACTACAAGGCGGCCACTGTCGAATACCGGATGGAGTACTGCCGTGGCCGGATCGCCGACCTCCTCAAGCAGTCCGTCGCGGACAAGGTGCCCGAGCCGCCGGTCGGAACATCGGCGAGCCGCCTTGGCGAGCTCCAGGCGGCGGTCCAGCAACTAGAAAACGAACGCCGGATGTGGGCGGAGGAAAAGAAGGCGATCTCCCGCGAGCGAGATGCCGCGGTCGCTCAGGCCTCCCGACTGGAACGGGAGGCCAAGACGGCCGCCGACCGAATCGAAGCCGCCGAACGGCGGGCGCGCGAATTGGAGACCCGATTGGCGGAGTTTCGCGACAGCGTGCCCGCCGACCAGGCGAATGCGTGGCGCGAGGAGGCGCGGAAGGCGTCCGAGGAGGCCGCGCGCCTGGCGCGCCGCGTCGAGACCATCGAACGGGCGGTGACCGAGGCGCGCGAAAGCGCCTCGGCCGACGAAACGCGCATCGCTGAACTCTCTGCCCGGCTGGCGGAGTCTGCGAGGCAACTGGACCGCTCCGAGCGGGACGTCTCCGCCCTCCGGATGGCGCTGGGCCGCACCGAGGCGCGGGCCGAATCGCTGGCCGCGCGATTGGCCGCGGCCCAGGAGGAGCTTGCGGCCCGGACGGACTCCTCGGTCGGAGTGGCCGGGGATGACCGCCGATTGGAAGAACTGGCCCGTGCCGCCGCGGTCGCCAACCGGGAGCGCGACCGTGCCCTGGCCCGGGCCGAACAGCTGGCCGCCGACCTGGCCGCCGCCGAGGCGGCCCGTCGTGACGATCGCGAGCGAATCCGCGAACTCGGACGCGCGATGAAGGAGGCCTCCGAGCGCGCCGGCGAGACCGCCACCCTGCGCGAACAACTCGCGCAGGCGACCGCCGCGCTGCACGCCGCTGAAGAACGCGCGCGCGCTGCGGAGCACCAGGCCCACGAGGCGGCGGCCGCGCGCCGGGAACTGGAGCGCCGGCTGGAACAGCTGGAATCCCCGGACGCCATCGCGGCCCGCGGCAAGGCCATGGAAACTCAGGTCTTCCGCCTCGAGGCACAACTCCAGGCCGTAGCGGCAAAGCTCGATCTTCGTGATCGGCAGGCCCGCGCCGCCGAGGAGGAGGTCCGCGATCTGAAGCGGGAACTGGCTAGACTTCAGCAGGAACGGGAATCGCCGCCGACCCCGCCGGGCCCGGAGGCCACCCGCCGATCCGCGCCTGCCTCCGCCCCCGCCGAGCCGCCAATGGAGCTTCGGTCGCTTCTGGTGGAAGCCGCCGCCGCCCTGGCGTCCAACGACGTCGACCGCGCCATCCATCTGTACGACCGGGCCGTCGAGATGGCGCCGGCCGACCCCGACGCGCTGCTGGGCTTCGGACGCTCCCACCTCGCGAAGGCCGGCCTGCGGTACGCCCGCGCGGCCGCGGAGCGCCTTGTGAGCCTGTATCCCGACATGGCCGCGGGCCACCACCTGCTGGGCCTCGTCGAGGCCCGCGAGGGCAATCGCCGCTCCGCCGTACGCGCCTTGGAACGCGCGGTGGCCGCCGATCCTTCGCAGCCGATCTACCACCGCGACCTGGCCATTGCGTTGTACAAGCTCCAACGCCTGGACGAGGCTGTCGCCGAATTCCGCGAAGTCATCCGGCTGGCGCCGAACGACGGCCAGTCCCACTACAACCTCGCCGCGTTGCTGATGATGTCCAGGAGTCCCCCGGTCGAGGAGGCGCGGGCCTTGTACCAGCGGGCGATTGCGCTTGGAGAACCGCCGGATGCCGCTCTCGAGAAACGCCTGCAGCCGTGAACGTTGGGCCGTTTTAGCAGCGACTGCGCTCCTGATCCGCACCCTGGCTGCGCAGGAACATGCGGGGCCGTCTCCCGCAGGCGGTCAACCGGACGCGGAGTTCCGCCTGCAGGCGGCCGAACAGGCCCTGGCTGCCAGTCGGGCGCGGACCGCGGACCTGAAGGCCGAGGCGGATCGTCTCCGGGCCGAGCGCGACGACCTCCTGCGGCGCCTGGGCCAGGCCAATGCGCGCCTGACCGCCGTCACCCGGGTGGCGACCTCAGCGGAGTCGGAACGTGAGGAACTGCTGCGGCAGGCTCGTGAGGACGCGCGCCGCATCCGCGAGCTCGAGCGGATGGTCGAGGAACTGCGTGCCCCCCCTGCCCCGCCGGAGGCCCGAACCTCGACGGTAAGGGATTTGGAGCAAGCGCTTGCCCAGCGGACGCGGGAAGTGGTCCAACTCCGCGCCCGTCTGGCCGAAATCCAGGGAGGAGGTGGTCGCTCCGCGCCTGGCAGCGCCGAGCCGTCCGGTGGGGAGGACCGTGCGTCCGCGCAGGAACGCCTTCACGAATTGAACCGGCTGTTCGACGAGGAAAAGAAAACACTCCTTGCGATGCAACGCTTGCTTGACGAGCAGCGGGAGACCGCCGAGGTCGAGCGCGACGAGGCTCGTCGCCACGCCGCCGAGCTCGAGGCCAGGCTGAAGGAATTGGAGCGCCGAGACGCAGGGAGGGCAACGACGGCGGCGCTCGAGTCGCGCGTGCGCGAACTCGAGAACAGGGTCCGGGAACTGGAGGCCGCGTTGCGCCACGCCGAGATGCGCTCGGATGCCTTCCGCGAAGCCCTGCGCGCGGCGCAGGAACACGCGCAGGAAACCTCGGCGAGCGCGCCCCAGTGACGATCAGCCGATCACCGATTTCATGGCCGCGAGAAACACCTCCATCTCGGCGTCGGTCCCCACGGTCACGCGCAGGTGGTCGCCGGTCATGGGGCCCGGGAAATGGCGGACCAGAACGCGTCGCGCTCGGAGGGCGGCGGCGGTCTCCGCGGCGGAGATCCCGGGCGGGCGCACCCATAGGAAGTTGGTCGCCGACGGGTGCACCTGGCAGCCCATCTCACGCAGCGCCGCCGCCGCACGTTCGCGGGTCCCCCGAATGCGCTCCGCGTTGGCCCGCATCCAGTCCAGGTCCGACAACGCCGCCAGCGCCAGCACCTGCGCGACCCGATCCACATTGTAGGAGTCCTTGATCTTCGCCATCGCCGCGATCAGCGGGGCGGGCCCCACGGCGTAGCCCACACGGAGGCCGGCCAGGGAAAAGGACTTCGACAGCGTGCGGAACACGATCGTGCGTTCGCTCCCCGCGGCGAAGGGAGACATGTCGGCCGGTGCGAAATCGGCGTAGGCCTCGTCAATCGCGGTCACGCCTGCAAACCGTGCGGCGAAGCTGCGGACCGCGTCCTCCGGGAACAGCGTGCCCGTCGGGGCGTTGGGCCGCGTGATGAAGAACAGGCCGGCCGTCGGCACGTCGGGATCCCGCCATCCGTAGTCCGGACCGAGCTCTGCGGGACAGGCGCGAAGTTCCTCCATACGGGCGAGAACCGGATACAACGAATACGAGGGCTCGAACCAGCCGACGCCGGCATCCCTCGGCACCAACGCGCGAACGCACAGCGCAAGCAGCTCATCGGATCCGTTGCCGACCAGCACTTGGTCTGGGCGACAACCGTGGAGCTCCGCGATGCGGGCGCGAAGGTCCGCGGCGGTGGGATCGGGGTACTTTCGCAGGCTTTCCACCGCCAGCTCGCGCAGCGCGCGCTCCACCATCGGGGACGGGGGATAGGGATTCTCGTTGGTGTTCAGCTTGACCACGCCGGGATCGCGCGGTTGCTCCCCGGGCGTGTAGCCCTCCATCGCCGCGATGGCAGGCCGGATGATTCGTTGATCCATTCGCTCATTCATATCAGAGCGCAGCCTGGGCAGCCACCTTTATCCTCGCCGGAGCCTGCAGCCGTGTTGCCCGAGCCGGGTCCGTGCGCCATAATTCTATGATGATCGTGCGGCCGATCGCATGGACCATTGCCGGCACCGACCCCTCGGGCGGGGCGGGAATCCAGGCGGATCTCAAGGCGTTTCATTCCCTTGGCGTCTATGGTGGCTCAGCCATCACGGCAGTGATCGCGCAAAACACGCTGGGCGTACGGCGCGTCGAGCCCGTCGCCCCGGACCTCCTTGCCGCACAGTTGGAGGCGCTCGTCGAGGACCTGCCGCCGCGCGCGATCAAGATCGGGATGCTGGGGACGGCGTCCAACGTCGCGGTCGTGGCCCGGGTGGTGGACGCCGCGGGCGTCCCCGTGATCTGCGACCCCGTGCTGGCCGCCTCGGCCGGCGGCGCCTTGCTGGACGAGACCGGTGTGGAGGCGCTTTTAGCGAAGTTGCTGCCGCGCGTGACGCTGGTCACGCCGAACCTGCCCGAGGCCTCGCGCCTCTGCGATTTTGAGGTCAACGACGCGGCAACGATGCGCCGTGCGGCGGAGCGCCTGCTTGAAACCGGCGTGGGGGGCGTGCTGATCAAGGGCGGCCATGCATCGGATGGCATCTTCTGCCGGGACTTGCTCGCGCTACGCGACGGACGCCGACAGTGGCTCGCCGGCCCGCGTTTGCAGGTGAACCACGGTCATGGCGCCGGCTGCACCCTCTCGGCGGCCATCGCGGCGTTCCTCGCGCACGGCCAGCCGCTGCCGTCCGCCGTCGTCCTTGCCAAGGCGTATGTCACCCAGGGGCTGCGGCATGGCGGCGGCATCGGCCGCGGCCGTGGACCTCTGGCTCACCTCGGTTGGCCGGGCGACCCGGCCGACCTGCCGCAGGTTGAGGAGGAGCGACCGGCAACCCCCGCGGGAGGCTTTCATGGCTGAATTGCGCATCCCCCCCATGCCCTTGCGATTTCGTCCCGTCTACAAGGACTACATCTGGGGCGGTGACCGCATTGTTCACAAGTACGGACGGCCCGAGCCGCCCGGCATCTACGCCGAGTCATGGGAAGTCGCGGACCGGTCGGAGGGAATGTCCGTGGTTGCGGACGGACCGTTGGCCAGCCGCACGTTGTCGGAGCTGCGTTCAGCGGACCCGGCGGGGCTCCTCGGTGTCCACGCTCGGCCGGGGCCGTTTCCCCTCCTCGTCAAGCTGATCGACGCGCGCGAGCGACTCAGCGTACAAGTGCATCCCGACGAGGTGTGTGCGGCGCGCCATGGCGGCGAGCCAAAGACCGAGGCATGGTACGTGCTCGAGGCGGAGCTCGACGCCTGCGTGTTCGCCGGCCTGCGGCCCGGCGTTGACCGCGCCGCGGTCGAAGACGCGATTCGCCGGACACGGCTCGAGGAAGTCCTCAACCGGGTTCCCGTCGCTGCCGGTGACGCGATTTTCGTCCCCGGCGGGCGGGTGCACGCGCTCGACGCGGGCCTGGTTATTCTCGAAGTGCAGCAGAACTCCAACACGACCTACCGGATGTATGACTGGGGACGAGTCGGCCATGACGGCCGTCCGCGCGAGACCCATGTGGCCCAAGCCCTCCGGTGCGTCCGCTGGACGGACACCTCCTCGCCTCGCTGCACGCCGGAAACGCTGCCCTCCCCTCCGCATTCCCAGCGGCAGCGGATGATCGGCTGTTCCGCTTTCGTCATGGAACGGTGGCGCATCGGCGCGGCCGTCGAGGATCAACCGCCGGCGCCGGCCATGCGGATGTGGTTCATCTGCGATGGCGAGCTGCTCATCGAGGGCGGGGATCAACATGTCCGCATAGACGCCGGTGTGACCGTGCTGCTGCCCGCGGCGTTTTCATCGGCCCGCCTTGTGCCCACCCAGGGCCCGGTGGAGGCGATCCGCCTATCCCTGCCGTGAGCCGCCAGCCACCGCGGCTGGCACTGCCGGCCGTCGACGTCTCCCTCTGGCCGCCCTCCCGCGTCGCGCGCCTTCGAGCCCATCTGGACGGCCTCCACCGGCGGTTCCATCGGCCGCCGCATCTGGTTCGCGATCCCGTCTCGGTGGTCCGAGCCTTTCCGGATAAGGCCGACCGGGAAATGGCCGGACTGGTCGCAGCCATGCTGGCCTTCGGAGCCATGCCGGCGATCCTGCGTTCCGTGAGGGAGGTCTTCCGCCGTTTGGGGACTTACCCCTCCTGCTGGGAAGCCGGCTTACTCCAAGGCCGGCTGCGGGGTTTTCGCCACCGGTGGCTCGACGGCGACGACCTTGCCGCCCTGCTTCGGGCCGCCATCGCCCTGCGCCGCGATTCGGGCGACCTTGACGCCGCAATGCGGAGGGCCCTCTGCACTGCGCACACGCTGCGAGAGGCGGCGGCGCGTTTTGTCGAGGCCCTTCGCTGGCGGGAGCCCGCGTTGCGCCGCTCCGTCATTTTACCCGATCCGCGCCGCGGATCGGCCTGCAAGCGTCTCCTCCTGTATTTCCGCTGGATGACGCGCCGCGACGGGATCGACCCCGGCGGCTGGAGCAGCCTTTCGCCGGCCGATCTCGTCCTGCCGCTGGACGTGCACACCTTTCGGGCGGTCCGCCGGCTCGGGTTGACGCGGAGGCGGACGCCCAATTTTCGCGCGGCGGAGGAGGCGACGGCGGTGCTGGCCATGGTTGCCCCCGAGGATCCCGTCCGCTACGACTTTGCCCTCGCCCATGCCGGCGCCGCCGGCCGGCGCAACTTGATTTGAACCCCGTCTTTCCCTACCTTAACGCCCCCATGTCCACGACGCCTCCCGTCCATTTGGCGACCGTTTCGGATGGCCATGTCGACTCCCCGAAGTTCGGCCGCAGGTTCTTCGGCCGGGCGGACTGGATTGCGTTCGCCGTGGCGACGCTGGCGTCGCTGGTTGGCTATGTGCTGACCCTGGCCCCGACCGTGACGCTGGAGGACTCCGGCGAGCTGGCGGTGGCGTCCGATTACCTGGGCGTTCCGCATCCGCCGGGGTACCCGATCTGGACCTTGTTGACGTGGTTCTGCCAATGGGTTTTCCATCGCAAGACGTTTCTCGGCCATCCCAATCCGGCCTGGGGCGTCGGGCTGGCCTCCGCGGTTTTCGGGGCGCTGGCCTGCGGGCTACTGGCGATGCTGGTGAGCCGGTCGAGCGCGGATTTTCTCCGTGGCATTCGACGCTTTTCCGACGTCCTCGAGCCGGCGGTGGAGCAGACGTTCTGCGCCGTGTGCGGGGTGTCGGCCGGGCTCGTGCTGGCGTTCAGTCCGGTGATGTGGTCCCAGGCAGTGATCGTCGAGGTCTACGCCCTCAACGCGTTTTTCCAGATCTTCATCGCCCTGCTGCTCTACCGCTGGATGGCCCGGCCGGCGGACCGTCACGTTCTGTACGCGATGGCGTTTCTGTTCGGGCTTGGCCTGACGAACCACCAAACACTGTTGTTCTTTGCTTTGGCGCTGGCGCTGGGGATTCTGGCTCGCGACCCCGATTTGTTCCGGGATTTCATGATCGTCGGCGCCGGCCTGATCGCGCTGGTGGCCGTCAACGTGGCGCTGGTCCGCCTCGGGCACCCGACGTGGGCATGGACCGCGCCGGCGGGGCCCCGCGGCCCGGCCTTCTGGATCCATCTGGCGCTCGCGGTGGGCATTCCCGTGCTGGGCTGGGTCTGGCTTCCCAACGGGCGCACGGTGGCGCTCACGTTTCTGCTGGCGGAGCTGGGGTTGTCGTTTTACCTCTACCTGCCGATCGCGTCGGATCAGAATCCGCCGATGAACTGGGCCTATCCGCGGACGTGGGAAGGATTCCTCCACGCCATCAGCCGAGGTCAGTACGAGCGCATCACGCCGACGGACATCTTCTCGTCGAAGTTCGTGGGCCAGGTGGGCGCGTACCTGGCCGACCTACGGCGCCAGTTCACCCTGCCGCTGGTGGTCGGCGGCATCCTGCCGTTCACAATGTGGGAAGTGACGATCGCGGGCCGCCGCGTCCGGATGTTCAGCGTAGCGTTCCTCCTGGCGGCCGGCGTGGGCGCGCTGGTGTCGGTGGAAATGCTGCTGGCTATCGTCAAGGTGCCGACGCCGGCGGCACTGGTGGCGCTGTACCGGTTGATCGCGTTCGCGGCCCTGGCGATCGGCGGCGTCGGCTTGGCCGGCAAGGGGGTGGAGCTGCTGGAAGGCATCGCGCGCCAATGCGGCCGTCGTCACCTCTTCACCGCCGCCTCCTACCTGACGCTGATGGCCCTGCTGGCGGCGGTGCTTCTGTTCTACGAGTACCACATGCTGCGCCTGCTCACGGGGCCGGAGACGAAGAGCGCCATGGGTCGTCTGGCGGTGCTTGCGTTGATGGTTCTGCCGCCGGCCGGCGGGGCGGCGCTTTGGCTCGCGCGACGGCCGCCGGTTTCGTTCCGGTTTGAGACGCCCGACGATGGCCGGTCGTGGCTGCTGACGACCGCGATGGGGTTCGTCGCCGTCAGCATCGTGTTCATCGCGTTGTGGAACCCTGCGCTGGACATCCAGACGTTGTTCATCGGCCGCGTGCAATTCATCCAGTCGCACACGCTGTACGCGTTGTGGCTCGGATATGGCCTGGTGTTGATGCTGGCGATGATCGAGCTGCTTGTCGGGACCGTGCGGGCGCTGCGGTGGGCGGCGGTCGCCGGCGCGCTTCTGTTCCCGCCGGGCTTGATGCTCTGGCAGAACTTCTTCGACGAGGAGCTCGTCCGCATGTTCGGCGGCGCCGAGCAGAACGGCCACGACTACGGCTGGCAGTTCGGCGACTGGCAGCTGCGCGGCGTCGAAGGCATCCGGGAATACCTCGAAAAGACGTTGCCCGCCGACGAGTTCGCCCGCGAGTGGGGGGCCTACCCCGACCCGAGCTACCCGCCCCCGATGGGGCCCAACGCGATCTTCTTCGGCGGCACCGACCCGGGCCGGTTCGTGCCGACCTACATGATCTACTCGGCCCGAATCCGCCCCGACGTCTACCTCATCACCCAGAACGCGCTGGCCGACAACACCTACCTCAACGTGATGCGCGACTTGTACGGCGACACGATCTGGATCCCCTCCATCCAGGACAGCAACCTCGCCTTCCAGCAGTACTTCGACCTGGTCCGCAGCGGCCAGCTCCATGCGGGCGCCGACATCGCCGTGAAGGACGGCCGCATCAGCGTCCAGGGGGTCCAGGGGGTGATGCAGATCAACGGCATCCTCGCCCGCCAGATCTTCGACAACAACCCCCATCACGCGTTCTACGTCGAGGAAAGCTACGTGATCCCGTGGATGTACGAATTTCTCGAACCTCACGGTCTGATCATGAAGATCTGCCGACAGCCGTCGAAGCTGGAACCGGAGATCGTCCGGAAGGATCGCCAGTTCTGGGATTGGTACTGCCGGCGGCTCCTCGGCGATCGAAAATTCCTGCGGGACGCTGTCGCGCGCAAGACCTTCTCCAAGCTTCGCGGCGCGATCGCCGGGCTCTACGCCGCACGTGGCCTCCACGGCGAGGCCGAGTATGCGTTCCAACAGGCCATCGACCTGTATCCGCTCAGCCCGGAGGCGAACTTTCGGATGGCCGATTTGCGCCTGTCCCAAGGCCGGTTCGCCGACGCGCGCAAGGTCATCCAAGATTTTCTCGAAGGCGACCCGAAGAACGACAAGATTCGCGAGTTTCTCGGCTTCATCGATCAACTCGAAGAGGGAAATGCAAGGATCACCGAGCTCGAACGGCAGGCGGCGACCGGACGCATCGAGATCCCCGCGGCCCTGGAGCTGCTCACGCTGTACCGCCGCCACAACCGCCCCGGCCCCTTTGACGGCTTAATGCAGCAGATTCTCCAGCAAACAGGGCTATCGGCCGATCTCTACCTCCAGCTGGCCCGCCTCGCCTTCGAAGCGCAGCGTCCCCACCTCCTCGACCTGGCGCTCCAGCGCTACACCGTCGCTCGGCCCGACGACCCGAACGGCTGGATCGAGCTGGCCGCGGTCCGGCTTGCCGTCGGCCGCCCCGACGACGCCCTGGCCTTTTTGCGCAACGCGGTCCAGGTCGGCGGCGAGAGCGCACGGACCCACCTGCGGCAAGACACCCGTTTCGATCCGCTCCGCATCCGTCCCGACTTCCAGCAGTTGCTGACGCCTCCTCTCCCCGCCCGCCCAGTTCAGCTTCCCGGTGCCCTACAGCCCCTCCTGCGCTGACCACGCCATCCGCCGGATATTTCTACTCACCGCTTACCCCGCCGGCATTGACACGACCCGTCCGCGGTCCGGGGCGGGTGGGCCGGCGCCGGCCCCCGGCTTCGCGATGTTCGCTCTGCAACGGGGATGGCGCGGCGCCACAGCCATGGAAAGGGAGTCGCCCAAGGCGCGGGGAGTGCCTATCCTGTCCGCATGTGCGACACGACCATCGATCCGCGCTGCCGAAGACCGGCTGTGTTCCTCGATCGGGACGGAACCTTGATTGAGGACCGTGGTCATCTCCGTTCGCCGGAGGACGTCGTTCTGTATCCGGAGACACTGCCGGCCCTTCGGCGCCTCACTGAGCGCTTTGAACTTTTCATCGTCACGCACCAGGGCGGGATCGGCGCCGGACTGCTGACGGCTGCGGAGGTCGAGGGCGTGCACCGGCATCTGCTCCGGATCCTCGACGAGGGTGGTGTCCGGATCCGCGAGGTGTTCACCTGTCCCCATCTTCGGGAGCACGGCTGCGACTGCATCAAACCCCACCCCCGTTTTTTGTTCGAGGCCGCTTCCCGCTATGGCCTCGACCTCCCCCGCTCCTACACCGTCGGCGACCACCCGCACGACGTCGAGTTCGGCCGGCGGGCGGGCGCGCAGGGCATCTATGTGCGCACCGGACATGGCGAGAAACACCACGCGGAGCTGGCGCCGGACACGATCGTCGTGCCGGGCATCGGGGAGGCAGCCGATTGGATCCTTGCCGAGGACGAGGCCCGCCGACGAAACGGCGACCTTTCCGACGCGATCCGGCGGGCCGCGCAAATGCTGGCCGAAGGTGGCGTGGTCGCGTTTCCCACAGAAACCGTCTATGGACTGGGCGCCCATGCTCTCGATCCAGCCGCCGTGGCGCGCGTGTTCGAGATCAAGGGACGGCCGCGTTTTGATCCGCTGATCGTCCACGTCGCGGACCGGACAGCAGCCGCGGCCCTGTCCTCCATCTGGCCCGAAACCGCTGAGCGGCTGGCCCGCCGGTTCTGGCCCGGTCCGCTGACGCTGGTCTTGCCGAAATCGCCGGTCATCCCCGAGATCGTCACCGCTGGCCTGCCGACAGTGGCCCTTCGTTGCCCCCGGCATCCGATCGCCCAGTCACTGCTGCGCGAACTCGGCGGCCCCATCGCCGCCCCCAGCGCCAATTCGTTCAGCCGCCCTAGTCCGACGGAGGCTGAACACGTCCGGGAGCAGTTGGGCGCGCTCGTGCCGCTGGTGCTGGACGCAGGGCCATGCCCGGTGGGTGTCGAGTCGACCATCCTCTCCCTCGCCGGGCCGCGGCCGACGCTGCTGCGTTTCGGCGGGTGCCCCGTCGAGGACCTCGAGCGCGCCATTGGGCCGATCGTTGAGGCCGGCGCCGTCGATGAGCGTCCTCAATCCCCCGGGCGGCTGGCCCGCCATTATTCGCCCACAACGACGCTTCGATGGTGGGTCTCCGACGCCGTTCCGCCGGATGCGGGCGTCTCCGGCCTCCTGACGCTGACGCCGCCCGATGCCCGGTCCGGCTGGGCGAAGGTGGAGGTGTTGTCCGAGTCAGGCGACCTTCGCGAGGCGGCCGCGCGTTTCTTTGCGGCCATGCGGCGACTCGATGCGGCGGGGCTGGCGGCGATCTACGCGCGTCCGGTGCCCGAGGAGGGGCTTGGCCGCGCCATCAACGATCGTCTCCGTCGGGCAGCCGCAGACCACGCTGGCGGTCACATCTCGTTCTAGTCGGCGCGGCGAAGAAGCAGACCGTCACGCTCGCCCAGCGTGACAGTCCGGCCGACTGGCTCGCCGTTGTTGACGGCCGGGTCCTGGCCGGGCGAGCCGCGCAGCCGGCGAAACTTTCCGCCCGGCGCGAGCGATTCGAGGTCGAACGCCACCTGTTCGTGGGCCGGATTGGCCAGGACCAGGCCGCCCTCAAACCGCCGCGCCACGGCGTCCGGCGACGCCCGGGCGGCCGCCGCATGAGTCGTCACCGGCGCGCCGCCCTCGGCCAGAAATCTTCACGTCCACAGTTTGCGAGCCCACGGGGCGGACGTAGAGGTGCGAAATAAACGGTGTCGGCACGACCCAAAGGGTGAAACGCTTCCCCTTCGTGACACCGCCGACAACATCGACCACTTTGGCCCCGCCCACCTGGAGGTGATCCGCGGTGGCGTTGTCCGAAGGGCCGCAATCCGCCGTAAAGCGCAGCCGGACGCGACGGCCCGACCAGCCGGCCAGCCCAACACAATGCGATTGCCATCCCCCCGCCGGCGCGAGGGCCTGGTGGAGGTTTGTCCAGGCGACTGGCGAGCCCCCATGTAGATCGGCTACGTCCACGCGCACCCACACACCGTCGGATTTGTCCCTTGCGCGATCGGCAAGGCTGAGGGAAAACCGCAGCTCCGGGAGGTGGGACGGCGGCACGTCGACATCTGCAAACCAATGCACTGCGCCCTTCACGCCCCGGAACGGCGGATGCACCAGGAGGCCCGACATCGCTGTGCCGCCGGACTCGAGCCGGGGGCGCCAGCTCACGGCGCCGCCGCTCGCAGGGTCGCGCGGCTGTTCGCGACCACCGCGGATCGTCGTGGTGAGGTCGGACGGGGTCGAATTCCAAAGCACGGTTTCGCCCCCGCCCACCTCCACCTGCACCCGACGGGGAAGATCCGGCGGATGGCCCGGCAGCGGCGCGGCGCTGAGAATGAGCGAGATGACGAGATTTCGGCCGTCGGCGGGCCTGCCTCGTCCCAGCACGACCGCCGGACCGTCCGCACGTCGAAACAACACAACCCGGCCACCCGACATGGTCTCGACCACGGTGTTGGAGAGTCCCTGCCAGGCCGTCCATCCGGCGGCCCACAAGTCCGGCGCGCGGTCGGCCAACCGAAGGGGCAGCGTCAGCGGGCGGCCCCAGCCTCACATAGCAGCGCTCGGTCTTGGCCACCAGCTCATCCCAGATTCCGTCCCGCCCATCCCCGTCCGGCGGCGGGACGAACGAGTAGCAGACAGCGGCGTCCACCATCTGCGCGGCCGCCAAGGCCAGGCGATGCCGCGACATCGGCACCTGCGGAGGCTGGGTCATTCCCGCCTCTCCCGGCACCGGCTCGGTCCACTTGTGGTTGAAGTAACTGAAGGTGGGCGACCGCCCGAACGTCGCCCAAAACCGGTGCCGGTGGAGGCCGCCGGACCAGTCGTCGACGTCCCAGTCCTGGAGCTTCGACCAGCCTCGCTTTCGATGCCGTTGAAGGAGCCGACCGCGCGCTGCGAGTTTTGGCCGCCTGGGCCGAGCGCGCCATCTGCCATTAGGAAAAACTTCGGGCCCATCCGCTCCCGTAACCGGCGGGCGAACTCCACCACGCCGACTCCGTAGGCGTTGATTCCCCCCCCCGCGATGCCGTCGTCCACCCGCCCGTCACCGTCCGTGTCGCCGTGGGTGACATGAAACAGGACATCGAACTCCAGCCCGTCGAGGCGCCGGAGCAACCTGGTCGGCGCGAACCAGCCGGCGAGGTCCTCGGTTAGCCGGTCGGCGCAGGTTTTTCCCTCTCGATCGCGGGGGCAATGGGTTGCGAAGTTGTAGAACCACAATAGGCGACTGCGGCGGCCCCACGGCCCCTCCGCCATGTGGGCTGCCGCGCGGGCCTCGCCGGCCTTGAAAGCCAGCGGCCGCGTGCCGTAGCAGCCGCGACGAACCCGGATGCGGTTAGCCGACGTATCCACCGCGACCAATTGCGTCTGTTCGCATCGTGTCCAGTCATGGCGGCCATCGGGCGCCACCCCGAACAGCGCCACGTCGTCGGGACTGTTTCGGTAGCGGCCGCCGTGGGTCTTGAACAGGGAGGCGTCCGAGACACGGAGGTCGGTCTCCCCCTCCTCGGCCGGCACATCAGAAAGGATTCGGGCCGCTTCGCGGTAGATCCAATGGCCCGAAAAATACCGGCCGGTCTAGAACAATGGATCCCGCGCGTTGCCATTGAAATGCAGCAAAACCGCCTGGTCCGGGAACCGTTCCTTGAAACGCACGAACCCATCGGGGTTACGGACCATCGTGCCGGGGACTTCCTCGTCCAGGCACTTGCCCATGATGCCGCCGAGGCGCGAAAACTCGGCCGCCCATTCCTCGAAGTTGCCGGCGCCGCGTCGGGCCGCCACCTCGGAGCCGCGGAAGAAGAACGCCATCGGATATCGACCATCCAATATGCGCAGCGCGGAGAGGCGGGCGGAGGAGGCGTCATCGGCGCGCGCCGCCACCATGCCGAGCATGGCTGCGAACCAGCACGGATGCTTTCTCATGGTGGTTCCTTCGATGCCGGCGGCTCGCCCTCGGATTCGGGATACGGCTCGATCCGGTCGACCCAGATGGCGGTGACCGAGGCCTCGTTGTCCCGGGGCGCCAGCCACAGAAAACTGCCGGGCGGAATCCGGACGGGCGGCAATTCGATCGCACCGTAACCGCCGGTGGGCGCGTCGGCCGCCGCCCAAAAGTTGCGCGCGAGTCCCCGCCGCGCCGTCGGATCATAGATGCCGAAGCTGAACGCCGGCCCCGAGGGCTGGCGAACCTCGGCGCGCACGCGTGCAACGGCCCGGTACGTGGTTCCGGTCGACGTTCCGGTGGGGACCTATTGCACCGCCCATTCCGTGGTCCGGCCCGCCATCCGCACGGCGACGCCGTCGTCCGCGGATGGATCGGCCAGCCGCTCCGTTAACTTGCCAAAAGCGGCAAGACGGAAGAGAAAATCCTCGCCGCGCACGACGCCCTTCGGCGGGGACGGCAACGGACGCCGTAGGGCTTCCAGCTCGAACGCGGTGAGATCGTCCGCCATTTCCCGTCCCCTCTCCCGGAAATGGGTCAGTTTATGGCGCCCGGCCGCTTGCGCCAGTTGCCTCGCCGCCGCCGCCACGGAGGGCGCATCCCCGATGCGCCGGGAGACGATCGTATACCAAACCGGCATTCGCAGGCGCTCGACCCGTGTTGCAAGGGCCGGATCGCCGGCCGACGCGGCCGCGGCCTCGGCGAGGACAGCATCCCATTCGCGCACGTCGTCGGGGACCGGGTCCGGCCGATCCGGCCCGTCGAAAATCCGGACGTGCCCCCCCTTTCGCCGGGCGTCCTTACGAAGGGCCAGATACCGCCGCACCGCCGGTGCCGCGGCCCCGTATACGCCATCCAAAAACTCGCCGATCAGGGCGTCGCCATCGAGCCGTGGGTTCAAGAGCAACTGCGCCGGCACCCAGCTCCGCAACTCCGCAAGCTCGCCGCTGCCGCCGGGCGAATAGTTCCCCTGCTCGCATACGCCGGCCACGCCGTGGGCTGCGAGCTTCCGGACGTTGTCGTCGAGCACGGCGAAATTGGGAAACGGCAAGAGATAATGGGCGAAATTCGTGGTGTAGTCCCAGACATACAGGCGGTGGGTCAACCGACTCCACCCCCGCAGGACCTCCATCAAGGAGCGGTTGCTCTCTTCGGAGCAGCCGTCGAGCGGATGCGCAAAGCAGCACTCGATGGTGCCCGCACGATCACGTTCGGACTCGGACGAAGCCTTCGGGGCGGACGACGGATATACTGATAGGCCAGCGTGTCGATCGAAACGTGGGGGTGGTCCGGTTCGATGGCCTCGGCCACGCGGTTGACGAACGCAATGAGGGACCCGGCGTGGCTGCCCTTCGCAGCGTCCACCGCCGCGCAGGCGGCACATTGGCATGGATTGTGCCGATCGTTTTGCGACACCGAAAAGATCGTCGCGTCCGGGCGGCGGCGGATCCATTCGCGGACGGCCGCGATCGTCCGCGCCAACACCTCCGGGTGCGTGAGGCACAGTTGGGTGTGTTCTTTCAGGCGGCGGCCGCCGACCATCGAAAACCATCCGGGATGTTCGTCGAAGTGCTTCGCGGCGGGCAGGATCCGGTCAAAGGTGTGGACGAATTCCCCGTAGATGATTTTGCCGCCGTGCCGTTCGCCGAGAGGCGCCCCATTGGAATTGAGGCGGTTTCGGGCCGCCCAGTCTGCGTTCAAAGCCTCCCGCCAGTACACCTCGCGGTATTCGGACGCCGGCCGGTGCGATTCGTTCATGGCCGCCGGCAGATCGTCCAGTTTTTTCGCCGGGACACGTTCGACGTCCGGGATAAACCATCGGCAGCCAAGGCAATCGCCCAAGAGGCCGTACACGCCATACGAAACGCACCGGGGACGGCCGCCGTGAATCCGGATCACGGGCGAACGGCATTCACGCAGGAGGCGGTATTCCTCCGCGCCGAGGGACGGGTCGTACCGGAGTTCGATCCGCACGGCCGCCGCGGCATCCTCCTCGCGCGTCACCGGGCGCCTGAACATCCTCGGCAGGATCCGCTCCAGTTCGTCTGCGGCGTGCCGCTCCGCCGCCGAGGCTTCGGGGGGAACGGTTAGCTGGATCGGCTCCACGCCATCGACGCCGGCCGCCGACGTGGCCGTCGCCACCAGCATCGCCGAGAGTCGCGGGCGCATGGAGTGCTTTCGCCGTCCGCCGCCCTAGCGCCAGTCAAAGGAGCTCCAGCGACCTTAGCGTCGCCTCAAGCGTGCGCCGGTTCGCCGGCATCATGGGACACAGCGGCAGCCGGTACGTTTCCTCGACCCGGCCCATCATCGCCAGCGCGGCCTTGACCGGAACGGGATTCGTTTCGATGAACAGGTCGGCGAAGAGCGGATGGTAGTGGAGATGAAGCCGCCGGGCCTCGTCGAGTCGCCCCTCGAGCGCCGCGCGCACCAGCCGTACCATCGGTTCGGGGATGACGTTCGACGCCACGCTGATGACCCCGACGGCCCCGACGGCGATCATTGGCAGCGCCAGGGCGTCGTCGCCCGAGAGGACCGGCAGGTGGCAACGGCGGACGATATGGCTGACGCGGTCCACGTTGCCGGCGGCCTCCTTGATGCCGATGACCGCGGGGTGCTCCGCCAGCTTCTCGACGATGTCCAGTGGAATCTCGCGCCCAGTGCGGGCGGGCACGTTGTAGAGGACCACCGGCAGGCCAAGGTCGGCGACGGCCCGAAAATGGTCTAGCAGACCTGCGTTTGGAGGGCGGTTGTAGTAGGGCGTCACCTGGAGCGTCGCGTTGGCGCCGGCGGCCAGGGCGTGGCGGGTGAGTTCCAGCGCCTCGCTGGTCGCATTGCCCCCTGTGCCGGCGATCACGGCGCACCGGCCCGCAACGGCCTCAACCGCAGCCTCGACGACCCGTTCGTGCTCGGGGATGGACAACGTCGGCGACTCGCCCGTCGTTCCGACGGGCACGATGCCGTCTACGCCGCATGCAATCTGCCACTCAATCAGTTCGCGGAAACGCGCGTAGTCCACCTCCCCCGTCCGCGCAAACGGCGTGACGATGGCGGTGTACGTCCCTCGCAGGCGATCCCGAGAAAGAAAATGGCTCATATCACTCTATACGCCGACCCGTTGATCGGCCACCCCGCTGGCGGATGCCGCGCCGCCGGTTCCGGAGCGTCCCTGCGGAGAGCCCGCGCAGCTTAGCATTATCCCAAAAGGCGGACCGTTTTCAACCCCGCGGCCGGCGGCCCGGTGGCGGGAACCCGCGCGCGGCGTCGTCGAGGACGAGCACCCAGTCCACCAACTCGCCCGGCGTGGGGGGCACGAACCGCCGGCGTTCCGCCTTCGGGAACTCGTCGGCCGGGCGGGCCTCGCCCGTGCGCGGATCGAACCACCACGCCCGGATCGTCCGGCCGCCCAAGGCCTCTAGGCGCACCTCGAACGGATGGCCGCAGGGCACAGATACGAACGCGTAGGCGCCGTCGGAGGCGCGGGTCGCGGCAAAGCGGCGCAGGCCTGCGCCGGGGACGAGATTCGTCGTCACCGGGGCCGGCACCAGCAGGGAATCGTCCGGCACGCGGCTGAAGAAGGGCCGCGACTCCAACAGGTCCCGCGCGTGGCGCGCCTAGACGGCGCCGGGCGCCTCGAGCGCCTCCCGCCACGGTAGGATGGGGTGGTTCACGGGGGACCGTTCGGGCGTCTACATCTGCCGGACGGCATGGTGGCCGTAGGTGTGGCCGCAGGCACCGTAAAAGAGATCCCAGTACATCGCGCGACGGGTGTCCGCGGCCAGGGAGATGCCATGCTCCGCCGCCTTGAACGACACCGGGTGCCCCTCGTAAATCGGTTCGCCGTCCACGACCGGCTTGACCGGTATGCGGTCGTAGTCGGCCCGCGTCAGCGCATACCGCGGATTGGCGGCCTCGTGCCCGTTCTGGCGCATGTTGAAGTCCAGCCAGTCCGCCTCGTGGAAGTACTGGGAAGAACCCTGACCTCCCATTGGATGGAACGTGA
>OGCI01001098.1_pt1 | contig 24796 bp, 23 predicted proteins | sample 1570021 | NCBI WGS metagenome assembly OGCI01 (sample SAMN06264664, study PRJEB24512) | hot springs metagenome | isolation source: Hot spring water | place: South Africa: Tshipise | collected 2015-06-21 | reverse complement strand
GTCTCCACTCCCGGACTCGAACCGACCGCCGGACAAGAGGGAGAGCAGGCTTGATCCTGGCGGGGGTTCGGACCCTGCTGTAAGGAGCCTGGGGGTTACGGTCGCATGAAACGTCGTAGATGGGCATCGGGCGCCGGCTTGGCGGTCGTCGGCGCGGCGTCACTTGTCTGGTTGTTCCCGTTCCGCGGGCTGAGACACTTAGAGGGGTTCACAGTGGTACTCCTCGTTGTCGTTTCCTTTGCGCTGATACTCGTGGGAGTCGGTCTCCTGGGCGGTCGTCGCCTCCTCGCACCCGTATTGCTGGCAGCCGGGCTCCTGGGGGGCTTCCTCGCGGCCGTACCTGATCGAGAGTGCGTCGTAACCTTTCGAGCGAGTTTGGGAGCAGTTTCGGGCCTTTTGTTTGTGGCCGGGTCGATCCTGACGACATACACGCTCCTAGAGAGGCGTTCAGGACCCAAGAGCAAGAGTGCCGGACCTCGTGGTAGCTAGAGCACGACGGACAGGACTGGAGCACGACGGACAGGACGATGCTTGCTCCACAACGCCCCCTCTGATACCGCCGGCCTTACTGCGATAATCAAAGCTGTCCTTACGGGAAGGACGGCTTTGCTTTGAACCGTCCTTCAAGGAAAAACAGCTTCGCGACGTTTCCCGCCAGAAGATCGTTGACACTGAGGCGGCGGCCCTTACCGACTTCAGCTGGCGCGACATAGGCGACATTGGTCTCCCCACCCTCCTCGGCGAGGCCGAGCTCTTGGTCGATATGCGTCGCACCGGCAAGACTACTGTCCTGAGTGCGGCCACATTCCAGCGCGAGATGCGGGCGTTCCACTCGCGGCTCAAGAGCACCCAGCCGCCACGCTTATCCTTGTGACTCGAACTCCGGAGTTGGCAACGGAAGTCCCCGAGCAAGTGCGTGTCTGGGATACATGGACCGGTCACCCACCAGCCAAGGATGAGGAGCCGACCTGGAAAGCCGGCGAAGGGACTTGAACCCCCAACCTGCTGATTACAAATCAGCTGCTCTACCGTTGAGCTACACCGGCTCGTGGTGTGCAGAGATTTTATCGCGCCCGAATGGTTCCCGAGAGGGGATTCTTGGGGGCGGGGGTCCATCTCCTGACTGTGCGCACTACCCACTCGCGCCCACTCCCCGCGTGCGCCCACTCTTCGCCCCCGCTCCCTGTCGCCAGCACCCATCGGCGGCCCAAGGGCAGAAACCCGCAGAGTGTGACCGACATCCTTCGCCCCACTCAGGGGGCCTGCTACCCTTGGCATATGAATCGAGCTCTACACGACCGCATGCAGGAGCGACAGCTGCGTCAACAGCACTTTCGCCGTCTGTACAAGCAGCGCCATCCCGACTGGCAGTCCAGCCCCGCGCTGTACCGTGCCTTGGTGGCTGAGAGAGTGACCCCCGAGACCCGTCTGCTGGACATCGGTTGCGGCTCCACCGCTTTCATGAAAGAAGTCTACGGGCGTACCCCCCACACCTACGGCATCGACCCGGACGCGCGGGCGCTCGAACAGAACAACGTGCTTTCTCACCTAGCTGTCGGGGTGGCTGAGGCTCTGCCCTTCCCCGATGCAACCCTCGACCTGGTGACCATGGCCTGGGTGATCGAGCACCTCAAGGACCCCCAGAAGGCCTTCCGGGAGATCCTGCGGGTCCTACGCCCAGGTGGCTCGGTCGTCTTTCTCACCCCGAATGCTTGGAACTACAACGTGTGGCTGACACGCATCATCCCCAACGCGCTGCACCAGGTGTTCACCCTGCGGTTGTACGGCCGCGGCGTCGAGTCCACTTTCCCCACTTACTACCGGCTGAACACGCCCTGGCGCGTGGATCGCACCCTGCGCAAGCTCGGGTTCGAGCGCGAACGGCTGCTTCTGAACGGCGATCCCACCTACCTCGCGTTCAACCGGCCTCTCTTCTTCGCCTGCAGTGCCGGGGAGCGCTTGCTGGGCCTGCGCTTCTTGCGCTGGGCCCGCGTACACCTCATCGGGGTCTACCGCAAGCCAGAGTCTTCGGCGGCATCGCAGCATGTGCCCCAGAACCGACTGTTGTGAGAACCGATGTACCTGAAAACCGATTGACAGGACGCGAGACCAGGCTAGACTGGGGTCATAAGGACCGCCCGGGCTGGAACTGCCTGTCTTCCCAGAAGAACCTGCAGTTTCCGAAACCGCGTCAGCCGATCAATCTCATCCACCTCTCACGCTAGTGTCCCGATGGTCCTTCCCGAAAGGAGGCATCATGCTTTTCGTCGCGCTTGGCAAAGTGAGGGCAGGCACCACCAAGGAGCGCGTCGCCCGCCGCATGCAGTGGACCTACCCGCCCGGGGGAAAGCTCGTAGCCGAATACTGGCTCCAGTCTTCTGATCCCGTGGTCATCGCCATCATGGAGACCGATGACATCGGTCCGGTCATGGCAGCCACCAGCCAGTGGGATGACGTGTTCGAGTGGCGGGTATTCCCGGCAGTGACCGCCGAACAGGGCATGGAACTGGCTAAGAAGATGATGTGACGCGAGGCCAAGACCCCTGCTCCTGGCCTGACCCTGGCCCGGGCGGCCCAGTTAGGACAGGGGCAGGCGATGAGCCAATCCTGGCACCAGCTGCCAGTACCGGCCTCCCCAGGTCTGGCCAGAAGACGGTGAGAGCAGTTCGCGCCCCTCCGGCAGGGGGCGCTCGGGTCCTAGTGCAGCACCTAGTACACCACGCGCCGACTCTCCAGATGGGCCGTCACTTTGCGCTTGATACGCTGCAAGGCATTGTCCACTGTCTTGGTGTCGTAGCCGATGTGAGCGGCGATAGCCTCGTAGGAGTTGCCTTCCAGGTAGTACTTGAGAACCCGAGACTCGAGCGGGCTCAGCATGCGCACCAGACAGTCGGTCAGACTCTCCAATTCTTCCGAGCTGATCACCTGCTCTACCGGGTCGCTGCTACGGCCTGAGGGGATCACCTCCGCCAGGGTGCGAGTGTCGCTTTCGGCGGCGAAGGGCATGTAACTGAAGCTGACATAGTTGTTGAGCGGCACGTGCTTCTGGCGAGAAGCCGTCTTGATTGCGGTGATGATCTGACGCGACACGCACAGCTCCGCGAAGCTGCGGAAACTCGTGCTGCGGTCGAACTCATAGTCGCGGATGGCCTTATAAAGGCCGATGTAACCTTCTTGCACCAGATCGTCGGTATCGCCCCCGGACAAGAAGTACTGGGTCGCCTTGATGCGTACGAACTGCTGATAGCGCTGCAAGATCCTGCGCGTGGCTTCTTCGTCACCGGACTTAGCTAGAGCCACCAGCTCCTCGTCCGCCCACTCCCTTGGCGTCTTCGGGGCCGTTTCGGCCGCTCTCCGCGCGAACCCTGCACTCGCCATCTCTTCACCCCTTCGAACGCGAGCCCCGCGAGCCTCGCTGTTTCCCCCGCTAGAGCCCGCCCCTGGCTTCGGGCTCCTGTGTCAGTTCATCCCGCAACGCTCTCAGCTTCTCGACCGTCTCGGAGTCGATGCGGTCTTCGACCCTGTGTGCCATTGTAATGCAATTTTTAGAAATTGCAATAGTCTTTGTGTGACGTTGCAGTTCGGCTGCGAACTGACGGGAGGAAAGACGAGTGACGTTCGGCCGGAAGATGGTCTTCTGGAGGTTGTAGTCAGAAGAGACGGCGATGACGGTTTCTCCGGTACTCAGCGCATAAACCTCCCTTTCCACGATGCTGTCCGCTGACCGCCTGAAGGACCCGAAGTAGATGTCTACATTCCGAGTTGCAGTCTGTTGCTTTTGCAACGCTTGGGTGCGAGCGTCAAAAACGATGATCGCCCTGTCCGACGTGCGCCCCATGTAGCTGGCGACGAGGTCGATCAGCCGCCTGCGCTCATCCTCCAGATCATCCACCTGGCGATGGCCGATGAGCTGGTGGAGCAGGTTGTAGCCGTCGATGACGTAGACCGCCATGCTCAGCCACCCTCATCAGGGAAGAGACTGGAGTCTGCCGCGGAGGCGGCGCAGGAGGCCTCTCTCTGCCGTAGCGCCTCATACAGCAATACCCCGGCAGCCACGCTTACGTTGAGCGATTCGAGGTGCCCCATCAGGGGCAGTCTCACCAGCACGTCGCAGACCGAGGTCACTCGCTGCCCGAGGCCTTCTCCCTCCGAGCCCAAGACAAAGCAGGTTGGCAGTCTGTAGTCTTGACTGTCGTATCGAGAGGCAGCCCCTGCCGCCGCCCCATAGACCCAGAAACCCGCTTTCTTGGCTTCCAGCAGGAAGTCGGCCAAATTCCGCACCCGGGCCACCGACGCATGCTCGGTGGCCCCGGCCGAGGCTTTGACCACTGCCGGCGTCACCTCGACCGCCCGGTGGCGAGGAATCACTACGGCCGCTCCTGCGCATTCGGCGGTGCGGATTACCGCCCCTAGGTTGTGAGGATCCTCCACCCCGTGCAGGGCCACCACCAGCGTGTAGTCCTTTAGCACCTGCCCACCATCCACGTAGGGATAGGGATCTACTGCGGCCGCCATACCCTGGTGTTCGGTGGTGCCCACAAGAGCCGAAAGCTCATCAGGATTAAACCGCTCAAGAGGCGGTGCCGGCACCTTAGTCTGGGCAATCCAGCGAGCGAGGACGGCCTCTAGATCACTGGGGCTACTCTTTACCCCCCGCCCACGTCCCCCGGCAAGGAGCACGGTATGCACTCGGCGCCTTCCCCGCAAGGCCTCCCGCACGACGTTGCGTCCGTAAATCAGCTGAAGCCCGCTCTCCCCCGACCCCTTGCGCTGTCGGTGGTCTCTAGCGGGTGGGGACGATCTTGTACCCACCGGGCGCATCCCGGATCTCGTAACCACGCTGCGTTATGGCGGCCCGCAAAGCGTCCGCCCGCGCGAAATCGCGCCGTGCCCGCGCCTCTTGACGCTCTTCCGCCAGGGCCAGGATCTCAGGGGGGATCTCGTCGCGGACGCTCGTGACCGCATCCAACCCCAGAACATGGAGCATGGCGGCCAGCTGGGCCCGGACTGCGGCTACTCCTTCGGGTCCGAGCTCCCCCGCAGCAAGGGCTGCGTTCACTTCTCGCGCGAGACTGAAGACCTCCGCGAGAGCTGCCGCCGTGTTCAGATCGTCGGCCATAGCTTCAGCGAAGGCCTGCCGACGGGCAGCCATGCGCCCCCGGAAATCACTATCCCTGGTGGTTCCATTCGGGGGTCGGACCTCACCGACACCTGAAAGGGAGAATGGCTTTGCCTCGGGGACCAGCCCTGGTTCAGCTGTTGACCCTGAGTGAACGGCCGGCACTTCTTCGCTCCCCGCGCCTGCCATCCGGTCGCTGAGCTCGCGGAACATGTTGCGCAGGCGTCCCACCTGCTCCTCCGCCTCCTCCAGCAGCTCCGCACTGAATTCCAACGGGCTGCGATAGTGGCTGCCGAGAAGAGCGACGACCAGGGCCTCCGGGCGATGAGCGTCGAGGACACTGCGCAAGGTGCGGATGTTGCCGATGCTCTTGGACATCTTCTCCTGGCTCAAGTTGAGCATCCCGTTGTGCACCCAGAAACGGGCGAATGCGTAGCCCGCCCCCTCGGCTTGCGCGATCTCGTTCTCGTGGTGCGGGAAGATGAGATCACGCCCTCCGCCGTGGAGGTCGAAGCCGGGCCCCAGATACTTGAGACTCATGGCTGAGCATTCGATGTGCCACCCGGGGCGCCCCGGACCCCAAGGACTGTCCCAGGCCGGCTCACCGGGCTTTGCTCCCTTCCAAAGCGCGAAATCGAGCGGGTCGGCCTTGCTCTCCCCCACCTCGATACGAGCCCCGTGCCGCATCTCACTGACCTGCTGCTTGGAAAGCTTGCCGTACTCGGGCCAACTGTCCACGTCGAAGTAGACGTCACCACCGGCCTGGTAGGCGTGACCGTGAGCCACCAGCTTCGCAATCAGGTCGATGATCTCGGGTATATGCTCGGTGGCCAGCGGCTCCACATCGGGTCTACCTAGACCGAGCCGGTCGGTGTCTTCTCGGTAGGCCTGCGCAAACTCCTCGGCCACCTCTTTGCAGCTGCGGCCTTCGCTGGCGGCCCTGGCTATGATGCGGTCGTCGATATCGGTGATGTTCTCGACCAATGTAACCCGGTAGCCCAAGGACTCGAAATAGCGCTTGGCTACCATGGAGACCACGAAAGGACGGGCGTTACCCACGTGAACATAGTTGTACACGGTGGGACCGCAGAAGTACATGGTGACGTGGTCCCCGTCGCGGGGGACAAACTCTCGTTTCTCTTGGCTCAAAGAATCATAAAGTCGCATCACGGCTCCTCAGGCCAGGTGAACAAGTAGCAAGGCAAGGAGATTCAAGCACATTCCCCCGAGCGGACAGCGTAGGCGAGACCCGCGTCGAGCCGCTCGAGTATCTTCCTCTTACCCAGTCCCCCTATCAAGTAAAAGAGCTCGGGGCCTTCGTCTCGGCCCGTAAGCGCCACCCGCACCGGCAGGTAGAGCGCCTTACCCTTGAGGCCCTTCGCCTTGGCCTCCTCGGTCAGACCGTGCAGCACTTCGCGCGCGGCAGCGGGCAGAAGGAACTCCTCTGGCATGGCTGCAAAGTGTCTGCGGGCCAGTTGGAGCACGCCAGGGACATGCGGGCTGTGCAGCGCCGTGGCGGCCGCACAGTCCTCCAGGACGAAATCCTTGACGAACAGCTCGGCGTAGCGAGGAGCGTCGCTCAGAACCACTAGGTTGGCCTGGATGGCTTGGGCTACGACTTCCCGCTGTACCGGCTGGAGAGCGATGCCGGCTCCAGCCAGATAGGGAGCGATGAGCCGAGAGAGTTCCTCGGTAGGCAGCTCGCGGATGTAGAGACCGTTCAGCCAGTTGAGTTTGTGGATGTCGAAGACAGCCGGACTTCTGGATAGTCGCTCGATCTCGAACTCCTCGGTCAGCTCGGCGAGCGAGAATTTCTCTCTTTCGTCCTGGGGATGCCAGCTTATGAGGGCCAGGTAGTTGACGATGGCTGCGGGCAGATAACCGATAGCTTTGAACTCGGCGATGGAGGTAGCCCCGTGGCGCTTGGAGAGTTTGCTGCCGTCCGGGGCAAGGATCAGCGAGTGATGAGCGTAGCACGGAGCCGGACGCCCCAGGGCAGCGAAGAGCATGAGCTGCCGGGCCGTGTTGGTGATGTGGTCCTCTCCCCGGATGACGTGGGTGATGGCCATCTCGGCGTCGTCCACCACCACGGCGAAGTTGTAGGAGTAGCCGCCATCCGTACGTTTGATGATGAAGTCGCCGATGACCTCAGAGGAGAAGGTGATGGGCCCGTGGATGAGATCGTCGAATGTCACTTCCCCCTCCGGCACCCGGAAGCGGATGGCCGCTTTCTCTCCCCGGGCCAGACGGGCTTCCACTTCGTCAGGGCTCAAGCGGTAGCAGGTGCGATCGTACTTGGGCATCTCGCCGCGGGCAAGTTGCTCTTCTTTCTTGCGGTCGAGCAGCTCCTGGGGGCAGAAACACGGGTAGGCATGACCATTGGCGAGCAGCTTCTGCACCGCCGCCTCGTAGATGGAGGCCCGCTCGCTCTGCCGGTAAGGTCCATAGGGTCCGCCCACGTCCGGACCTTCATCCGCTTGCAGACCCAACCAGGCCAGGGACTCCAAGATACCGCGGTCATGAGTCACCGCCGAACGCTTCAGATCGGTGTCCTCGATGCGAAGGACCAGGGTACCCCCATGACGCCGAGCGTAAAGGTAGTTGTAAAGGGCGGTGCGAACACTGCCTATGTGCAGCGACCCTGTGGGGCTGGGAGCAAAACGTACCCGGACCCCAGAATCGCCGTGATCACCTGTCATCCCTGCGCTTCTCAGTTTCCTTACTCCTTTGCTCACTGCTGCACGCTTCGCCCCCCTCACGCCGCTCCACCAGGGCTACCGCCTGGGCGGCGATGCCTTCCCGCCGACCAGTGAAGCCCAAGCCTTCCGTGGTGGTGCCTCGCACGCCCACTTGCTCATCGGCTATCCCCAAGGCCCGCGCCAGCCGTTTCCGCATCTCGTCGCGGTACGGAGCTATGCGGGGCTCCTCACAGATCACCACCACGTCCACGTTCACCGGTCGCCAGCCGCTACTTGCCAGCAGTTCGGCGACTTTGCGCAGCAGTCCCAGACTGCCGGCCCCGGCGTAGGCGGGATCGCTGTCGGGGAAATGCTGTCCTATGTCCCCTAACCCAGCCGCGCCTAGCAGGGCATCCATGACGGCGTGAGTGAGGACGTCCGCGTCGCTGTAGCCGAGCAGACCGTTCCTTTCACGCAATCTTACCCCGCCCAGCACCAAGGGGCGTTCCGCGCAGAAGCGGTGCGCATCGACTCCCAGCCCTACCCGTAGTTCGCGCTCTTCTCCCAAGAGTGCCTCCCGCGCTTCTCGGTGAAGCTCCGCCGGGAAGCAGTCACCGCCTGCGGTCCGCCAGAACGTGTTCGGCGCGACGCAGGTCCATCCTATCAGTCACCTTGAAGTTCTCCGGTGAGCCCTCCACCACCGCCAACCGGCCGCCGCAGGCTTCGACCAGAGCCGCGTCGTCAGTATGGGCCAGAAGCTCGTTCTCTGGTCTGGAGTAAGCAGCGAACAAGACCTCCCAGCGGAACACCTGGGGAGTCTGCGCCTGCCACAAGGTGTGCCTGGCCGGGGTCTCGACTATGATACGGTCCTCGTCGACCACCTTGATGGTATCCACACAGGGGATGGCCGGTACCGCCCCGTCGAGCCTCGGATCGGCGGCCAGCGCCGCCACCGCCCGGCTGATCTCCCCGCAGGTGACCAGCGGTCTGGCCCCGTCGTGCACCCCCACCAAGTCCCAGACCCCCTTTGTCCGCAGAGCCTGTAAGCCATTACGCACCGAGAGGGCACGAGCTTCCCCTCCGGGGGCGACCGCCACTACTTTCTGGATGCTCTCGAAACGGATCTCTCGCTCGCAGTACTCCACATCCTCGGGATTGACCGCCACCACGATGGCGTCCACCTCCGCACAGGAGCTGAGAGCGCTGAGCGTGCGCTGCAACATCGGGATGCCAAGCAAAGGTACATACTGCTTCGGCAGCCCAGAGTCGAGCCGGGTGCCAAGACCCGCGGCAGCCACCACTATGGCCAGACTGAGTCCTGCTCCGCCCATCCCACCTCCTCTCACAAGACCAGCCGCGTGAAGATCATCCGACCCGAGGGGTTCTGTAGGACCGAGGTGACCTCCACCTCGATCTCCTCGCCGACCCGCCTGCGCCCGCCCTCGATGACTACCATGGTGCCATCGTCCAAGTAGGCCACGCCCTGCTCTTCCTCTTTGCCCTCGCGAACCACGCGCACGCGCATCTTGTCACCCGGGAGGACCACGGTCTTCAGGGTGTCGGCCAACTCGTTCACGTTGAGCACTTCCACCCCTTGGATGCGAGCGACCTTGTTAAGGTTGTAGTCGGTGGTGAGAAGTTCTCCCTTTATCTCCTTCGCCAGCCGGATCAGCTTGGCATCGACCTCTTGGAGGTTGGGGAAATCGCGCTCCACAATGGTCACCCGACCACCCTCTTCTTGCAGACGGCGGACGGTGTCAAGACCGCGCCTGCCTCGGGCCCGCTTGCTGGGATCGGTGGAGTCGGCTATGGCTTGCAGCTCTTCCAACACAAAGCCGGGCAGCACCAGATCGCCCTCCAGAAAACCCGTGCGCACGACGTCGGCCAAGCGTCCGTCGATGATCACCGAGGTATCCAAGATCTTGGGGTGAATGAACTGCTTGGCCCCTGGTTGCTGGAGAAGCCCCTTGAACCCCAATACGCGCGCCATGTCGGTGTGACGTTTGTAGCCGAGATAGGCGAAGAGATATCCGCTCACCGCAAAGAGCAGGGGGAGAAGATAGGGGCCGACTACGGGCAGGTCCTTGATGGCCAGCGAGCTCAGAGCCGCCACAGCCAGACCGACAAAAAGACCAAAGGTAGTGAACAGAAGACCGCTGGCTGTCACCAGGGAGGTACTTCGGTCGAGGCGCCTGCCCAACCGGGTGACCGCCCGGCCCACAAGCCCTCCGACCAGCACCCCCAGAGCGATGGCCACCACGGCACAGGCAGCTACCAAGAGACCATAAGGAAGCGAGGCCAGCTCCAACCGGGGGAGAAAGCGTGTGCCCACCTCATAGCCGAGCACCCCGCCGACCAGAGCCAGCAGCAACCGGACCGCAAGGACCATCAGGACCGCCGCTCCATGGTGATGGACTCCGCCAGACGGGCGAGGCCGGCCTTGATCTCCTCAGCCCGGGCCTGCCCCACTCCATCGATTCCTGCCAACTCTTCGACCGAGGCCGCCATGATGCGACGCAGCTCGCCGAAGCAGCAGACCACCTTGTCGATCACGTCCTCAGTAAGCCGCGGTATCTTGCGGAGCATGCGGAAGCCCCGCGGATGGACAAGCTTTTGCAGGGCGTCCTCGCCGGAATCGAAACCGAGAGCTTCGGCGATGCGGCTAAGCGAGAGAAGCTCATCCGAAGGCACGGAACCCAAGGCTTGCCGGGCGGACTCCAGCCGGACCGGGTTGATGTCGGGGAGATAGTCGGCTAAGACCAAGGCCCTTTCGTCGCGGACGTTGACCAACAGCTCTTCCAGCTGCAGCTCCACCAAGCGCCCTTCCGCTCCCAGTTGGATCAGATAGCCCTCGATGAGTTGGGCGATGACCAACACCATCTCTGCTCGCTGTAACACGTTGAGCACGTCGTGAAGGGTGACCGCGTCACGGAGCTCAAGCAGCGACAGACTGTCGGCCACGTTATTGAAGCGGATCTTGAACTTCTCCATGGTCTGCAGGGCCTGGTCCGCTTTGTCCAAGATGGTGCGGATGGGCTCCAACACATAGCGGATGTCACCCACATACAAGGTGACCACATCCCGCGCCGCCGAGATCGAGATCGCCAGTGCATCGATCTGCTTGGCCACGCGCTCGGCGGTGCGATGCCGGGTACCGGTCTCCTGCGACCAGATACGGGCGTCGGGCATGAGCTGCACGTTGGCATGGAGGATGCGAGTCCCTGCCTCGTTGAGCAGGATAGCGCCGTCCATCTTGGCCAGTTCGTAGAGGAGCATGGGGGCAAACGGTACATCGATGGCGATGCCGCCGGAGATGAGGGGCTTGAGACGCTCCTCCTCGGCGAAGACCAGCAAGGCGCCGTGCCTACCCTTAACGATGTTGTCGATACCCTCGCGGATGGCCGTACCCGGGGCTACCATCTGCAAGGCCTGGATAAGCCTCTCCTCTTGGGCAGGTGGTCTCTTACCCACTGTCACTCCTCGCCGCCGCCAACCTTACCGCCTGCACGATATCCGACACGGCTTGCATCCTGGCCGACGGAGCTCCCGTGCCGCCTAAGTACTCCTGGGCGTTCCGTGTCGGCGCCAAGATGCGGTCGAAACCGCGCCGAGACAGCTCCTGGATGCGCTTGCTGCCCTGCATCACATAACGGACCTTGCCGGTAAGGCTCAGCTCGCCGAAAGCAGCCAGGCCACAGGCTCCGTCTCCGCCCTGGTAGGCGGAAGCCACGGCCAGAGCCACAGCCAGATCGGCCGCCGGATCCTCCAGGACCAGTCCCCCTGCTACGTTAACAAATATGTCGCTCTGAAGCACAGAAAGTCGGGCGCGACGAGCTAGAACGGCCACTATCATGGCCAACCTATTCCGATCGACTCCACGTGCGACCCTTTGCGGCATAGCTAGTGCGCTCGGGACCACCAAAGCCTGCACCTCGGCGAGCAGACAACGCGAACCCTCGACCACCGGCACGACCACCGAGCCCGACCGTAAGTCGCCCTCCTCGAGGAACACCGCGGACGGGTCCGGGACTTCGCTCAGGCCCTGCTCTCCCATCTGGAACACCCCCACCTCGTTCGTGGAGCCGAAGCGGTTCTTGACGGCCCGTAGCACCCGGAACGGCTGCGCGCGTTCTCCCTCGAACGACAGCACCGCATCCACCATATGCTCAAGGACCCGTGGCCCAGCCAGTTCGCCCTCCTTGGTGACATGCCCTACCAGGACGAGAGCTATGCCGTGGGTCTTGGCCGTGACCAGGAGTTGCGAAGTCACTTCGCGGATCTGAGCGACCGAGCCGGGAGTGGAACCCACGTCCGCCGACCAGAGTGTTTGCACCGAGTCGATGACACACACGCCTGGTCGTATCCTTTCCAGCGCGGCGGTCACCTGTTCCACCTGGGTCTCGGTGAGCAGAGGCAGACCACTTTCCGCCCCGCCTAGACGGAGACTCCGTAGCTTCACCTGGGCTGCCGACTCCTCCCCCGACACGAGAAGGCAGGGCACCCCGGCCGCTTCCATGTGAAGGAGAGCTTGCAGCAAGAGGGTGCTCTTGCCCACTCCTGGTTCGCCGCCCACCAGCACGAGAGAACCGGCGACCAACCCTCCGCCCAGAACGCGGTCGAACTCTTCCAGACCCGTCTTTATGCGCTCATCGCCGGAGATGACCAGGTCGGAGAGACGAAGGGGCGCGGGCCCGCCCACGGCCACGCCCGCGCCCCCCCTCCTCGCTCTCACCACCGCAGGCGGAGCTGGCGCTTCTTCCTCTATGGTGTTCCAGGCGCCGCACCCCGGACAGCGGCCCAACCAGCCAGGAGAAGAATAGCCACACTCCCGGCAGACATAGGCCTTCTTCGTCCGCGGCATAAGCGGCCTCTTGTCACTTGGTTTCTTCTGCTACCAGCACGTCCGGCGCGCCCTGGATAACTTCGCTGATGACCAGATGATCGCCCTCCCGGTCGAGTAGCACTGTACTCCCCCGCGGGAAGCGACCTGACAGAACCTCCTCCGCCAGGAGATCTTCCACGTGACGCTGGATGGCGCGCCGCAGCGGGCGGGCCCCCATGGTGGGGTCGTAACCGACTTCCACCAACAGTTCCTTGGCCGCCGGGGTGAGGGCCAACCCGATCTCGCGGTCCTTGAGCTGTTCCTCGACTCGAGACATCATCAGATCCACTATGTCGGTGATCTCCGCCTTGGTTAGCTTGCGGAAAACGATGACCTCGTCCACGCGGTTGAGGAACTCGGGTCGGAACAGCTTCTTCAGTTCACCCGTGACCCGACTCTTCATCTCTTCGTATTCCAGACCGCCGTCGGCCACGGGTTCGCCAAAACCGAGGGTCTGTCCCTTGGAGATGGTGGCCGCCCCTATGTTGGAGGTCATGATGACAATGGTGTTGCGGAAATCGACCGTGCGCCCTTGGGCATCGGTCAAGCGTCCATCCTCCAGGATCTGGAGCAGGATGTTGAAGACATCCGGGTGGGCCTTCTCGATCTCGTCCAGCAGCACGACCGAATACGGCCGGCGCCTCACCGCCTCGGTGAGCTGGCCACCCTCGTCATAACCGACATAGCCTGGCGGTGAGCCCACTAGACGGCTGACCGCGTGCTTCTCCATGAACTCGGACATGTCCACCTGGATGAGAGCCCCTTCGTCACCGAAGAGGAACTCGGCCAGGGTGCGGGCCAACTCGGTCTTGCCCACTCCCGAGGGGCCCAGGAAGATGAACGAGCCTGCCGGACGCCGGGGGTCTTTGAGTCCGGCCCGGGAACGCCGGATGGCCCGCGAGACCGCCTTCACAGCTTCGTCCTGACCCACCACCCGCTTGTGAAGAGCTTCCTCCATGCGTAGCAGGCGGTGCGCTTCCGCTTCGGTCAGCTTGGTGACCGGGATGCCGGTCCACATAGCCGTGACCTCGGCGATCTCCTCCTCGCCGATGGAGATCTCGGCGGCTTCGTCGGATTGCCGCCACTTCTCTTCCAGCTCGTGTCGCTGTTGGAGGAGCTTGCGCTCTCTGTCGCGCAAGGCCGCCGCTTTCTCGAAGTCCTGGGTCTCGATGGCCGCTTCTTTCTGACGCCTCACCTCGGCGATGGCCCGCTCCACTTCCTGCAGATCAGGCGAGGCGCACATGTTCTGGATGCGTTTGCGCGAGGCCGCCTCGTCCACCAGGTCGATGGCCTTGTCAGGCAAAAAGCGATCGCTGATATAGCGGTCGGCCAGGTATGCAGCTGCCTCGATGGCCTCGTCGGTGATGCGGACATGATGGTGTTCTTCGTAACGCTCCCGCAGACCCATCAGGATCTTCTGGGTCTCCTGGACAGTAGGCTCCCGCACCTGGACCTGCTGGAACCGCCGCTCAAGAGCAGCGTCCTTCGCCAGGTGTTTGCGGTATTCGTCAAGCGTGGTGGCCCCGATCGTCTGTATCTCTCCCCGGGCAAGAGCCGGCTTCAGGATGGACGCCGCATCGATCGCCCCTTCGGCTGCGCCTGCTCCTACCAGATTGTGGATCTCGTCGATGAATAGGATTATGTCGCCCCGTTCGGTGATCTCCTTCATCACCTTCTTAAGTCGCTCTTCAAACTCGCCCCGGTACTTGGACCCCGCCACCAGGGCGCCGAGATCCAAGGTGTAGATCTGCTTGTCCTTGAGCAGACTGGGCACCTCATTCCTGGCTATGCGCTGAGCCAGCCCCTCCACGACCGCGGTCTTGCCCACGCCCGGCTCGCCCACCAAGACAGGATTGTTCTTGGTACGCCGAGATAGGATCTGCATGACCCGCTGGATCTCCGTTTCGCGGCCGATAACTGGATCCAGCTTGCCTTCCTCCGCATACTTGGTCAGGTTGCGTCCAAACTGGTCCAGGATCTTAGAGCCCTTCTTCTCGCGGCTCTCCATCCCCTCCATCGAGGGCGCCGGCCCACTGCGGGCTTGTCGGCGCACCGGGCCGGAAAGTACTCTCATGACTTCTTGGCGGACCCTGTCGGCATCTACATCCAGGTCGTTCAGGATGCGAGCAGCCACTCCCTCGCTCTCCCGGACGAGACCGAGGAGGATGTGCTCAGTGCCGATGTAGTTGTGGCCGAGCGACAAAGCCTCCCGGAGGGCCAGCTCCAACACCTTCTTCGCACGCGGTGTGAAGGGGATCTGACCCTGGGCTTCATGATCGCCCTCGCCCACAATACGGGCGACCTCGCTCCGCACCTCTTCCAGACTCACGTCCAGTGAACCCAGCACCCGGGCGGCGACACCATCTGCCTCGCGCAGCAACCCCAAAAGTAGATGTTCGGTGCCGATATAGTTGTGCCTCAGCATCCTGGCTTCTTCCTGGGCCAGGACTATCACTTGGCGAGCCCGTTCTGTGAACCTCTCAAACATTGCTTCTCTCTCCCATCACCGGACACAGGCCCCGGCGAACACCTCGCGCATGATCCGCGCCCGGACTTCATCTATCTCAGTATTTTCCAAACAGCCCACTTTTCTATCCATATGTTCGACCACAATGTGCGCGGGCTGAAGTTTCGTCATGAGTTCAAAGGCAGACTGCCCCCCCAGCCCTGGGGCCTCCACCATCCCAGCCTCCAATCCAACCTGGGCCGCTGAGATGAGGTTCACTGCTTCGCTGAAAGTCATGGTCCAGGCATGCTGAGCCAGACCCAGCGAACGTCCGATCTGGTCCCGGGCCTGCAAAGGGTTCTCCCTCAGCAGCATCTTCCGCACCGACCGCTCCTTCTCCACGATCTCCGCGCAAAGGTCAACGACCAGACGGACCACTTCGCTCTCCGGCCCCTGCTGGCGGGCTGAGTTCGAGACTTGCACCACTCCCCCGGCACCTCCCCAGAGAGGAGCCATGCTAAGCCCATGTTTCACCAACTCCAGTCCTATGGAGGCCAGCTTGCCCGTCAGCATGAGAGCCGGCAGGTGCAAAGTAGCGTAGACCCGAAGGCCCGTCCCCGTCCGCGCCGGGCTGGCCGTCAGATAGCCCCAAGCCGGGTCGAAGGCATAGGCGACCGCGGTCTCCAGCCGGTCGTCCAGGAGGTTCAGCAAGGGCCAGAGGCTCTCCAAGCCGTCACCCTTCCTGAAACCGACCAGTCGCAGGTGGTCCTCACCGTTTATCTCCAGAGAGGCCAGCCCATCGCCGTAGACAGCAAACGCGCGGCCCTCCCCCAAACCATCAGCGAAACGAGGGGTCATGAGACCCCGCTCGACCAGATAGGCGAGATCTATGGCAGACAGGTCGTCGAGTTCGTAGACCTGCCAAGCCCCGCCCCAGTCGTCACTCTTGAGCATCCCAGTGACATGCGAACGCAGCTCTTCCAGGCCGTCTCGGTCCTCGACATGGGGAAAGCGATGGTCGGCATCATTACGAGCCAACACCATGGCAGAGGCTGTCATCGTGCTCTGCTTCACTCGTCATCCCCCTGCAACCTTTGGCCCAACTCGGTAAGCCGGTCGCGTACGCCGGCGGCCTCTTCGTAGCGCTCGTGGGCGACCAATTCCCGCAACATGCGCTCCAGGCGCATGATCTCATGCCTGAGACTGTCGGTCTCCGGGCCACGGAGCGGTACCTTGCCCATATGCTCGATCATCTCCACATCGCGCTTGACCATAACTTCGAGCTGCTCCCCGAACACCTGATAGCAGTTGCCACAGCCCACCAGGCCGGATTCTCTAAGGTCGCTGCTAGTAGTGCCACAGACGGGGCACAACTTCTCTTCCCTGCTCTTGGAGGTCGAGAAAGCCGGCGTCTCCGCCCTGGCTTTAGCGCCCCTGAGTACGGTCGGCAGAGCCAATACCAGGGCCAGACCTTCGGTCTGCTCGGCTAGGTTCTCCGCACAGCGGGGACAAAGATGGGTATGACTCACTCTGCCCTCCACCACCCGTATGAGGTGCATGGTGGCAGGCTCCTCCCCGCAAAGCTCGCACTCCACCGAGCTGCTCGCGTCGGGGTTCCAGTCGGGTGACTCTTCTGCAAACACCCGGGGCCTCCTCAGACAGCGGGCCCATTGCCCGCACACCGGCGGCAAGTACGGGGGATTCGGCGCGTACTCCGCCGGAGAACTTCAAGGGACTTGCCAAGAGACTTGCTGGTTAAAGTTTACCACACCGGCTCCTCCCCTCCTCCTGATGCCCCGAGACCGACCTCGGACTTGCCCGCGTCTGGCCCGCTCCGGCCAAGCCTCCCCCGGAGCCCTACTCGCTGTGGGGTTGGACCTCCGACTCTTTCAGCGTTCGGGCCGAAGCTGCGGGAAGAGGATCACATCCCTGATGGAATCCGCGCCCAAGAGGATCATGGCCAGACGGTCTATGCCGATGCCCAGCCCGCCGGCAGGAGGCATGCCGTATTCGAGAGCCCGGAGGAAGTCTTCGTCAAGTACGTGAGCCTCTTCGTCGCCAGCCGCCTTGTTGCGGGCCTGTTCTTCGAAACGACGGCGTTGATCCACCGGGTCGTTCAGTTCCGAGAAGGCGTTCCCGCATTCCCGGCCCGCGATGATGGGTTGGAACCGTTCGACCAGCTGGGGGTCGTCACGGTGCGACTTGGCCAACGGACTAAGTTCTATCGGGTAGTCGATGGCGAAAGTGGGGGCGATCAACTGCGGCCACACGACATGCTTGAGCGCCTTGTCTACCAAAGTGGCGAAGGGGTCACGGTTCTCCACCTCGATCTGTTTCTCTCTGAGGAGAGCCCGCGCTCGCTCTGGAGCTTCCCGGATTTCGGCCAGAGAAAGTCCTAGATACTCACTGAGTAGCGAGTCTAGGGTGCGCCGCGGCCACGGCGGCCGCAGGTCTACGGTCTGCCCTGCTACAGTGATCTCGGTGGTTCCGATGACCTCCTGCGCCAGAGCCGGGACCATGTTCTCGACCAGCTCCATGATGGCATGGTAATCGACATAAGCCCAATAGAGCTCCATCATGGTGAACTCCGGATTATGGACCAGGGATATCCCCTCGTTCCGGAAGTTCTTCCCGATCTCGAATATTTTGTCGAACCCCCCCACCAAGAGGCGCTTGAGGTAAAGTTCGGGGGCTATCCTCAAATAGAGGTCAGTGTCCAAGGCGTTGTGGTGAGTGACGAACGGCCGAGCCAGCGCTCCTCCCGGTAGAGGCTGAAGGATGGGCGTCTCCACTTCGACAAACCCCAGCCCTTCCAGGTACCGGCGCATGGCAGAGACCAGACGGCCCCGCGCCCATAGCTTGCGGGCTGCTTCGGGATTCGCGATAAGGTCTACGTAGCGCTGGCGATAGCGGGTCTCGCGGTCCTGCAAGCCGTGCCACTTCTCAGGCAAGGGGCGAAGCGACTTGCTGAGCAGCTTCCAACTCTCGACGAAAAGGGTAAGCTCCCCCCGCCGAGTGCGAAAAACGTGACCCTCGCACCCGATTATGTCCCCGACGTCCAAGTCCTTGAAGCGAGCGAAGGAGGTCTCGCCCAAAGTGTCGAGGTTGGTGTAGACCTGGAGATCGTCCCAACCGTCACGAAGGGTCAAGAAGACGGCCTTCCCATGCTCCCGCCGGGCCAGGATCCGCCCCGTGATGCGGTAGTGACTTCCCTCGGCCGTCTCACCTACGGCCAGGCTCGAGTGCGCCGCGACGATCTCGCCTAGAGGGGTCCGCCCCTCAAAAGCCCGTGCATACGGCTCCACGCCCTCGCTGCGCAGTCGCTCGACCTTAACCAGACGGTCTTTCACCCACTCGGGAAGATCCATGGTCACATCTTCCCGATGGCGAGGATCTCCAACCTGAGCGCCCCCACTGGTACCGGCACTGTGACTACATCGCCCACCTTCTTGCCCAAGAGGGCCTGGCCCACCGGTGACTCGTTGGAGACACGGGCCTTGGTCGGGTCGGCTTCAGCCGACCCCACAAGCGTGTAGATGCGGATCTCATTGGAGTCCAGGTCACGCAGAGTGACCGTGCTGCCTACGCTGACCCGCTCGGTGTCGATCTCGGAGTCCCTGATTACCCGAGCCCGTCGCAGCTTCTCCTGCAGCATGCTGATGCGGTGCTCCAGCATGGCCTGCTCGTTCTTGGCGTCGTCGTACTCAGAGTTCTCCGTGATGTCGCCGAACTCACGAGCCTGGCGGATACGTTCTGCCACCTCTCCCCGCTTGACGGTCGAAAGGTAGTTGATCTCTTCCTGCAGTGCCTTTAGACCTTCTTGTGTGAGGATGATTTCTTTCCGAGACACGGTCCCTTCCTCCCGCGGCTACACCATGAACATGCGCCTGCAAGTGAGCGCGGCATTTGGTTCAAGTGAGCGCGGGATTATATTGGCCAGGATGGCCGTTGTCAACAAGCAAAGGCTGGATCCGGGGTTCAGGTGCTTCGCGGCGCTCGTCCCTCGGTCCTTACTTTGTCACCGGTCCTCTAGCAAAGCTACGAGAGCTTCATCCAAAGACTCAGCGTCGGGCAGACGTCTCAACTCCTCGATCACCGGGGTGGGAACCCGCGCTCCCTTTAGATACCAACCTAGTATTCGGCGTATCCAGCGCGCAGCCCGCGCCGATCCCATGTCTCGTGCCGCTTCTGCAAGCAGGGACCGCAATTCCCGCACAGACTCGGCCAACCCCGGACGCCCCTGGACCCCGCCTGCGAGCAGGCTTCTCACCAGCCAGGGATCCCCGGCCACCCCTCTCGCCACCATGACCGCGGCCGCACCGGTGAGAGACACCACCTCGGAAGCACTGTGGAAGCTCCTGATGTCGCCCGACGCAAGCACCGGCACTTCCACAGCTTTCACCACCTCGGCCGTGATGCTGTGGTCCGCGACCCCCTGGTAGAACTGGGCGGCTGCACGGGGATGCACGGTCAGGGCAGCGATCCCGACCTGCTGCAACCGCGGGGCCAGCTTCACTGCCGTCTTTTCGCCCATCCTCACGCCACTTCGCAGTTTGACCGTGACGGGGACGCCGGTGGCGGTGGCGGCCGCCACCACGGCGGCCGCCACCGCCACCGCGCGATCCGGGTCATCGAGCAGCGCCGCACCTGCCCCCGAGCGCACCACCTTGCGCACGGGACAGCCCATATTGATGTCGATGAGGTCCGGTGCCACTGGTCGCGAGAGCACCAGTTCCGCGGCCCGCCGCATCACCTTGGGGTCATCTCCGAACAGCTGCACCGCCAGCGGGCGTTCTTCTTCGCTGAAATCTAGGTACGAGGCTGTACGGCGGTTCTGATAGATGAGGCCGTATGCACTGACCATCTCGGTCACCACCAGCCCCACACCGTGTTTCTTGAAATGGCGCCGGTAGGCGCTGTTGCTGATGCCCGCCATAGGGGCGAGCACCACGCGATTGGGTATTCGCACCTGGCCTACGACGAAGGGCGTGGCGAAGAAGGAGCCTATGGAATTCAGCGCGCCAACCTCGTTGGGGGCGGCGCAAGCCGTCTCGCCGGCACAGCCCGGCTCAGGGGTAGTTGCGCCGATAGATGATTTCAAGGCCACGTAGGGTCAGTAAGGGGTCAAGGTGGTCCAACGTGGAGGCATGGCCAAAGATGAGAGCGGCTAGCCCGCCTGTCGCGACCGCCACCGCCTGGCCCCCCAGCTCCGCCCGCATACGCGTGACGATGCTATCCACCTGGCCCGCAAAACCATAGACAGTCCCGGCCTGGATGGCCTGTACCGTATTCTTGCCGATGACAGTACCCGGGTCGGCGGGCTCCACCTTCATGAGCCGGGCGGCCCGATTGGCCAAGGCATCCAAGGAGATCTCTATGCCTGGAGCGATGGCGTGACCGAGATACTCGCCGGCCCTGGACACGGCGCTGAACGTAGTAGCAGTGCCGAAGTCGACAGCGATGCAGGGACCGCCATGGATCTCGAAAGCGGCCACTGCATCTACGATGAGATCAGGGCCAACCTGGCGAGGATCAGAAGTGAGCACGGGCATGCCGGTCTTGACCCCCGGGCCGATCACCAAGGCCTCTAGCCCCAATTTGGCAGCGGCCATAGTGGCATACTCGCCGGTCAGACGGGGCACCACCGAGGCGATGGCTACGCCGGACAGGTCCTTGCGCGAGTACCCATCCAGCCTGAGCAGCGAGTCCAGGAGAACCGCGACTTCGTCTCCCGTCTTACGTGTGTCAGTAGCGTACCGCCAATGTGCCACCAGCTCGCTGCCCGTGAACAGACCCGCAGCGGTCTGGGTGTTGCCTATGTCTATAGCTAGCAACACGTGTTCTCCTCCCCGTCACCAGGTGGTCGACCCCTCACTCCGCTGCCAGCAGAGTGAGACCGACGTCGACCGGGGGAGCTCCCATGGTTATGGCGCTGGTGGAGATCAGATCCACACCCGTCTCGGCCACCGCGCGCACTGTTTCCAGGGTGACCCCGCCCGATGCTTCCAGCGTTATCTGGGGTCGCAGTCCTCGGGCCAGAGCTACCAATCGCCGCAGTGACTCAAGGTCCTGGTTGTCAAGCATCACTATATCTACCCCGCAGGCCAGAGCTTCGCGCAGATCAGCCTCGTTCTCCACCTCCACCTCCACCTTGAGGTAGCCGGCCCCCTGAGCCCGCACCCGCTCCACGGCCGCTCTCACCCCCCCGGCTGCCACCAGGTGGTTGTTCTTGATCAACACCAGGTCGAAAAGGCCGAACCGGTGGTTAAGACAACCCCCCAGCGCCACAGCCTTCTTCTCCCACCGCCGTAGTCCCGGTGTGGTCTTACGGGTATCAACTACGAAGGCGCCTGTCCCCGCGACCGCTCGCGCGAACCGCCGGGCCTGAGTGGCCACCCCAGACAGATGGCTCAAGAAGTTGAGCATAGTGCGTTCCGCGGAAAGTATGCTGCGAGCAGCTCCCTCCAAGAGGACCAGGCGGTCCCTGTCTTCGACCTCCGCCCCTTCCTCCACCAGCGGCGTGAACACCACCCCGCTGTCGACCTCCTCCAGGACCGCTTGCGCCAGTTCGAGACCGCAGACCACCAGCGGCATGCGAGCGGTGATAACGGCCCGAGCGTGCTGGTCCGCCGGAACCGTCCACAGGGAAGTGACATCGCCGAAACCCGCTAGGTCTTCTGCCAGTGCCCACCGCACCAATTCCCGATCAGCTGCGCCCAGGACCATGCTCAGCCTACCTTTCTTGCTCCCCGAGGCTCCTGTCGGAAGACAGGCTCACCGCTCTCAGGATCAAGCTGGGCCAGAAGATGGACCCGCCAACCTTGGTCGTCCGGCTCGGGAAAGTCCTCTCGCAGGTGCACGCCCCTGCTTTCCTTCCGGAGCAATGCAGCCCTCACCATGAGCCTGGCAACGGTCAACAGGTTGAACAGCTCCATCTCGGCTACGCTCAAGCCCGGCGGGATCAAGCCGGCCTCCAACTCAGAGAGCCCGGTCTCCGCTTCTTCGAGGCCACTGCCGCTCCGGACAATACCGCAAAACTCGGACATCAGCGACCGCAGACGGCTGCGGATATCCGCCACCACCGTCAAATCGTTGCCGGGACGGGGCTCATCGGCAAGGGCCAGGCGGACCTTGCGCACCGCCGGATCAGAAACAGCCAAGTACCGATTGAGTTCCCGCACCGTACGGTCTCCGAACACGAGGCCCTCCAGCAACGAATTGGAGGCCAGGCGGTTGGCCCCGTGGATGCCCGTACTGGCGGTCTCGCCACAGGCGTAGAGCCCGGGGATATTGGTACTGCCCCAGAGGTCGGTGACCACTCCCCCGATGTAGTAGTGCGAAGCCGGGGCTACCGGTATGGGCTGGCTGCAGAGGTCGAAACCACGGGCCTGCAGGCCCCGGTGTACAGTAGGGAACCTTTCCTTGAGGTAGGCGCAGTCGAGATGGCGTGCATCCAGCCACACATGGTCGGTACGGTCTCGCTCCATCACCCGCTTCATGTGCCGCACGACCACATCCCGAGGCGCAAGCTCGGCCCGAGGATGAGCCTCCACCATGAACCGCTCACCACTCTGGTCCAGGAGATAAGCGCCTTCTCCGCGCAGGGCTTCCGTGATGAGCAAGGTGGGGTTTTCGTCCGCATAGAGCGCTGTAGGGTGGAACTGCATGAATTCCAGGTCTCTGAGCACGGCCCCGGCCCGGTAGGCCATGGCTTGTCCGTCACCCGTGGCCACCAGCGGGTTCGTGGTGTGCACAAAAACCTGTCCCGCCCCGCCGCAGGCGAGCACTACGGCCCGAGCCAAAGAAACGGTGAGGACACCTTCAGCATCCAGCGAGACCGCTCCCACACAGCGACCGCCATCGAGGAGCAGATCGATGACGAACTCGTGTTCATGCACCTCCACCCGACCGCCGGAAAGACACACTTCGGCCAGGGCGCTGGCCACTACGCTGCCGGTAGCATCACCGCCGGCATGAACGACGCGGGGAACGGAGTGGGCCCCTTCGGCCCCCAGGATCAGCTTGCCCTCCCGGCGGTCGAACTTGGCCCCCAGCTTCTCGAGCTCTTCGACCCGGGCCGGCCCCTCCTCCACGAGCACACGCACTGCTTCCTCATCGCAGAGACCGGCTCCCGCTTCCAAGGTGTCTTGGAGGTGAAGCTGCGGAGAGTCGTACTCCCCGAGCGCAGCCGCGATGCCCCCTTGAGCCAGGAAAGTCGTGGTCTCGTCCAGCGCACCCTTGGTGATGAGACCTACGTGCCAGCGGTTCGCTGCTCCCACCGCGGCCGTGAGTCCCGCTATGCCCCCGCCGATCACCAGGACGTCGTAGCTCGAGTAGCGGAGTTCGACCCCACTCCTGGAAACCAGGGGGGTGGCGGTGGTGACACTCGCTCTGACCATCAGGCCCCGATCTCTACCATGCGTTGCACTGCTTGGAGGGCCTTAGTCCGGATGTCCGCCGGTACGGTGACCAGAGGGCCCTCGTCGCGAAGCGACCGATAGACCTTCTCCAGGGTGGTCATCTTCATGTTGGGGCAGACCGCTGCCCCGGTGACGGGATAGAAACGCTTGCCGGGAACATCCTTGCTCAAACGGTAGAGCAGGCCACACTCGGTGCCGATCAAGTACTCGGTAGCATCATCCTCCCGACAGAAGCGGATCATCCCCGTGGTACTCTCCACGGCGTCGGCCAGCCCCACCACCTCCGGAGGGCATTCCGGGTGCACGACCACCTTGGCCTGAGGATGAGCTGCCTTGGCTGCAAGCACATCCGCCACCTCGATAAGCTCGTGGGTGGGGCAGAAACCGGGCCACACGATGACCTCCCGTCCCGCCTTCTTGGCGGCCCAGGTCCCCAGATTGCGGTCGGGAGTGAAGATGATCTCCTTGTCGGGCGGCACCCAGCGCAGCACGTCCACAGCATTGGCACTGGTGCAGCACACGTCCGACACAGCCTTCACTGCCGCACTGGAGTTGACATAGGTGACCACCACCGCTCCAGGGTGCTCCGCCTTCAGCTCGAGCAAGCCCTCGACATCCACCATGTCGGCCATGGGGCAGCCTGCCCGCTGTTCCGGAAGGATCACCCGCTTGTCGGGAGCGAGAATGGCGGCTGTCTCGGCCATGAAGTGCACACCGCAGAAGACGATGATCTTGGCGCTGGAGGCCGCCGCCCGGCGCGAAAGTCCTAGCGAGTCGCCGGTGAAGTCGGCCACATCCTGGACTTCCGGCCGCTGGTAGTTGTGGGCCAGGATGATCGCCTCCTTGGAGGCGGCCAACCGCCTGATCTCGGCATGCAGCGTCTCTCGGTCCATCAAGGTCTCTCGTCTTCCTCTCGCGCTACCTCGCCCGGCTCACTTGCCCTGAGCGGCTCTACCCGCTGGTGTTCCAGCAGCGATAGCGCTTCTACCACCGTGCGCCCGCTGGGCAGCACCAGGTCGGGGGCCAGTTCGGCCAGTGGCTCAAGTACGAACCTCCTCTCCTCCAGCCGCGGGTGCGGCAAGGTGAGGTCGGCTTCTCGAACTGAGTACCCATCGTACCAAAGGATGTCCAAGTCTAAGGTCCGCGGGCCCCAGCGCACCTCCCGCACTCGGCCCAGCCGGCTCTCGATCTTCTGGAGAGCGGCAAGCAGCTGCCGCGGTGGTAGCGAAGTCTCGATCTCCAGTACCTGGT
>OGCI01001096.1_pt1 | contig 24831 bp, 23 predicted proteins | sample 1570021 | NCBI WGS metagenome assembly OGCI01 (sample SAMN06264664, study PRJEB24512) | hot springs metagenome | isolation source: Hot spring water | place: South Africa: Tshipise | collected 2015-06-21 | reverse complement strand
GGTGGTGGATTTGCCGCAGCCCGACTCGCCCACCAGGCCCAACGTCTCTCCGCGATACACGTGGAAATCAATCTCATCCACCGCTTTGACGTCGGCCACATGACGCTGCAAGATGCCCCGATAGATCGGGAACCACATCTTCAGCTTCTTGACTTCGAGGAGTTTTTCGCGATTCGAGACATTCGTGCCGTTCATTGCACCACCTCCGCCGCAGGCCGGCGACCGGTCTGCTGGTATTTGGTGACATCCACCCAACAGGCGATGCGATGTCTCGGCCCGACCGGTTCCAGGCGAGGATTTTCGGCCGCGCAACGCTCGATCCGATAGCGACAGCGGGCATAGAACGGGCATCCCTTCGGTAAGTCAATCAGATCGGGGGGGAGGCCCTCGATGGAAGTCAGGCGATGTGCGCGCGCCTCATCGAGGCGCGGCAGCGAGCCGAGCAGGCCGATCGTATACGGATGGCGAGGATTGCCGTATAATTCCTTCACGTCAGCTTCTTCAACCACAAAACCGGCATACATCACGATCACGCGATGCGCCAGGCCGGCCACGACACCCAGATCGTGCGTGATCCAGATGATCGCCATGCCGATCTCATTGCGCAGGCGCTTGACCAGGTCGGTGATCTGGGCCTGGATCGTCACGTCGAGCGCAGTGGTCGGCTCGTCGGCGATGAGCAGCTGCGGATTGCAGCTGAGCCCCATCGCGATCATCACGCGCTGGCGCATGCCGCCGGAAAACTGGTGCGGATAATCGTCGAGACGACTGGCAGCCTGGGGGATGCCGACCATCTCCAGCAACTCCACGCTGCGTTTGCGCGCTGCCGCTTTATCCATGCCCATGTGGAGCATCAGCGCCTCGGAGAGCTGAAAGCCGATCGTCAGAACGGGATTGAGCGAGGTCATCGGGTCTTGAAAGACCATGGCTATGCGATTGCCGCGCACCTGCCGGATCTCGTCATCCGACATCTTGAGCAAATCTTTGCCATCGAACCATACTTCGCCGCCGGTGATCTTCCCTGGAGGCTGGGGGATCAGCCGCAACAAGGACATCACACCGACACTCTTGCCGCAGCCGCTTTCACCCACAATTGCCAGGGTTTCCCCCTCGTCCAGGGTATAGCTGATGCCATTGACTGCATGGACGACCCCGTCTTGGGTGAAGAAGCGGGTTTCCAGCCCCTTCACTTCCAACAATCTACCCATCCGTGCCTCCCGGCCTGGTATTGTAATGGGACTCTGCCGCTGAAGTCAGAAAGAATAAAGAGGATAAACACGCGTGCTGGCTGTCTCTCAGCCAGCCGCGACAGAGTTCCTGATAACTCAAAAGCGGATGATAGCACAGCGCGCGAGAGGTGTCAAATCACCTCCGAAAATTATCCGACGGCCTTCAGATCGGTCGGCGTGAACACCCGAATGGCGGCTTCGCCTTTGACCGGACATCGGTTCTCGCAGATGCCGCAGCCGATGCAGCGTTCGTGGATCACCACCGGCCGACGCACAACGACCATCTCGCCGGTGACGAGATCGCGCATCTCGGCATCTTCCAGAAGGATCGCTTTTTCGGGCAGCGGACACATCTCCTCGCACACAATGCAATTGCGTCCATCCACCCACGGAATGCAGCGACTGCGATCCACATAAGCCAGACCGATCACCGTCTGCCGCTTTTCTTCCAGGCTGAGCGCCGGCAGCGCGCCGGTAGGACAGATCTGGCCGCATGCGTTGCAGCCGTAGTCACAATGGCCCAGCCGTGGAACCAGAATGGGAGTCCACAAGCCGGTCCAGCCGGCCTGCTCGCCGCTCGGTTGGAGGCCGGCCGTCGGGCATATGCGCAGGCAGATGCCACAGCGGATGCAGCGGGAGAGGAAGTCGGGCCCCTGGCCGCCCGGTGGCCGGATGAGACGCGCATGATCCTGCCGGGCCGCAGGCTCCGCGGCGAAGAGGCCGGTGGCCACCACGGCCGTCCCGGCCGCGGCGAGGAACTGACGCCGCGTCGGATCGTAATCGCGCCAGGCGGCAGGCCGGCCATGCCAGGCGAAATGCTGGCTGCTGCGCGCACAGACCGGCACGCACTCCAGGCACATGGTGCATTCTGATGGATCGCTCTCGAAATGGCGCGCCGCATCAATCGTGCCGGTGGGACAGGCACGGGCGCACCGCTGACATTCGACGCACGCATCCCCGACCGTCCGCCGAAGCAGCGCGAGTTTGCTCACCAGGCCGAGCAGGCCGCCCAACGGGCACAGATAGCGGCACCAAAAGCGATCGCGCACCAGGTTGAGAGCCAGAATGCCGACGAACAACAGCGTCAGGAGGATGCCGAAGCCGTAGACCGGCTGCGTCAGCGGCAGGAGGGCGCCGCGCGCAGCCCCCTCAAACGCGTCAATCGGCCCTTGCAGCGGCGGGATGAAGTAGAGAGCCCGTTCGGCCGCGCCGATCAACGCGATGCAGGCCGGCCAAAACGCGGTTGTCACCGTGCGATAGAGCAGCGTGATCGGGTCGAGGATCAGGAAGGTCAGGTTGCCGAGCAGCGCCAACACGCCGATCAGCAGCAGGAGGAAATACTTCACCCGGCGCAACCATGGCCTGGGATCGGTCTCATGGCGCCTGGCCGCGGCGGCAGGCGCCCAATCCAGGAGCGTGCCGAGCGGACAGAGCCACCCACACCAGGCGCGACCGAAGACGAGCGCCGCGGCCAGCGCGATCAGCGCGCCGACCAGCAGCGCCGGAATGACCTGACGGCCGGCGAGCATGTTTGCCAACCCGACCAGCGGGTCGAAACGGAAGAAAAGATCGGCGGGCAGGAAATCGCTGTGTCTGGCCTGCACCAGCAGGCCGAGGAACAATCCAAAAGCCGCCACCTGGACCCAGGACCGCAGCCGACGCAGGACGGCGGCGCGCAGGATGGGCAACCTCACACCGTCACCTGTTCGATCTGGATCGTCTTCAGGTCCATTTTGCCCAGGCCCATCTCTGCGGCGTAACGGATATAGCCGATATCGGTGGGCTCCATGTTGAACAGAGTCGTCGCAAAGGCATCGGCCGCGACCACATCCGCGCTGACGATGACGGTATCGAGCTTTTTGACGTCGTTCAAATTGCCGCCGGTGGGGCCATTGTCCGTCAGAATGCGGATGGCGTCTACAACTGTCAGCTGGGGCCGAATGACCGTGTTGATGTCGGCGATGGACTGATGCAGGCCGCGCGCGTGCATCCCACTGCGATCGAGCACGACCCCCATCAGGTTCTTCATGCCCAGGGTCAGCGTGGCGCTGCTGTGATCTTTGGCGATGGGCACATTGATCACCACATTGGCATCGAGGATGTCGCCGTAGATTTTCCACTGTTTCAGCCGCTTGCCCTGCGGGATCTCAACGTCCCGAAACTTCATGTTGCTCATCACTTCGGTGATGCCGCCTGCGGCCTTCACCGCAGCCGCGATGCCACTCTTTTCGTAAGCGGCCTGAGGCGTGCCGCCGAACGGAAAATCCATCACCCGCACGCGTCGCGCGCCGGCCCCCAGACACAGTTGCACCAGCGCGGCGACGACCTCCGGGTTGGTGGTGGCTGCGTACTCGAAGGTGTGGTAGGCTGTGCAGATGTTCGGTTTGATGATAACGTCGTCCCCCTTTTTCACAAAACGGCCCATGCCACCGAGCGCCGCGATGGCCCGACGTGTGATTTCGCGCGGATCGGCATTGGGGCCGCGCGCGACGGCCAGATACGCCGGCGTGGTCGGTGCAGCCGGCCCGACCGCAACCGTTGCGGTCGGCAGCACGGTGGTTGCGGTCGGAACAGCGACGGCTGGCGGCGGGACGGTGGTTGCGGTCGGAGCAGCAACGGCTGGCGGCGGGACAGTAGGGGGCGGTGGGACAACGGTGGTCGGCCTGGGCTGCGGCGTCGGTTTTGCAGCACATCCGCTCGCGCTGAGCGCCGCGCCGACCGTCGAAACGGCCAGCAGACGTTTGATGAACGTGCGACGGCTGATCGGTTGTGACATGGTCGGTCCTCCCAGTTTGGGCCTGCGCCACGCGCTGGACAGAGACCGCGGCGCGTACCGATGATGAAAAAAGTATATCAGGAGTGAGGGTGAAGTTGTATGCGCGGCGTCATTTTCGGGACAGATGAAAGTCGCCACGTGCCAGGCATCTTGCAGAGTGCCTGGCACGTGAACAAAGGTCGCCACGTGCCAGGCATCTTGCAGAGTGCCTGGCACGTGAACACGGCGATTTTCCGGGCGGACTTGAGTCGGGCAGGGGAATCGCGCGCTCACGCGCGCTTCTCGGCGATGGCGAGGATGGATGTGCCCCAGGGCAGATTTAGATGGCGCAGAAGGGCTGCTTCCAGTTTGCCTACAGCCGTGAGCAGGGCATTGATGATTGGCGCGGTCGGTTCCATCTCGACCTGGTAGGCCTCTGGATCGAAATGCGGCGAGGCCAGTTGTGGCTCGGCCCGGCCGCGGCGCAGCAGGATGAGGGCTGCGGCCAGCGGGAAGATGAAGAAGTTGTTGTAGGAGATACGCAGCACCCGGAAACCGTGTCGTTCCAGTTTGGCCTGCAGTTCAGCCGCCGTATACCGCCGCTGATGCATGTTGAGGACGTCGTTGCGGCTCCACAGAAACATAAACGCCGGCACGGTGACCATTAGCTTGCCGCCTGCCAGGCCGCGCGCCGTGTCTGGCGCCCGCAAGACTCGATAGCATTCCGCGAACACACGATCTTCGGCCGGCACGTGCTCAACGGTGTCCAACAGCGCCACCAGGTCGAACTCCCCTTCGTCGAACGGCAGGTCATCGGCCGATCCCAGATAGGCTTCCAGGCCGCGCTGACGAGCGATCTCCAACGGTTTCGGGTTGCTGTCCACACCGATCACACGGCCGTAATGGCGCAGGTGATGGGTCATGTTCGCCGCACCACAGCCGACATCGAGCACGCGACGATTCGTGCCCGGGCCCACATAGCGATCCAGGTAGGCCAGGATGGCCCGCGTGCGGCTGGCGAACCACCAGTGGCGATCTTCTTCGAGCACAGTCAACATCGGGGTGGATGGCATCCGGTTCACTCCGATCAGCAAATAGAGGTAGGAGAGAGAAGGCGCTGCGCGGCAGCCAGCACATGCTGCACCGGAATGGCCGCCATGCAGCGGTGTTCGGCCAGCACATGGGCAGGCCAATCGAGTCGGTTGCAGGGCGCGCACGGCCAGGGGGTCTGCAGCACGATGTGGCGCGCCGGCTCGCCCCAAGGCCCGAATTTGGCGGCCGAGACCGGGCCGTACAGGTGCACCGTCGCCGCGCCCACAGCCACCGCCAGGTGTAGCGGCCCGGAATCGGAGCCGAGTACCAGCGTGCATCGTACGAACAGGGCAGCCAGCTGCTCCAGATCGGTCTGGCCGGTGGCATCCAGCACAGGACGGGCCATCCTGGCCGCGATGGCGCGCGCCAGCGGCTGTTCGGCCGCGCTGCCGGTCAACACAATCGGCGCGTCGCAGGCCGCGCTCAGCCGGTCGGCGACGGTCGCCCACGCGGCCGGCGGCCACTGCTTGACGGCCGCGCCGGCGCCCGGATGGATGGCAATCAGCGGCCGATCGGCCGGGAACGCATGGGCGGCCAACCAATCCGCCGCCCAACGCTGCGCCGCAGCGCCGATCACAAACCGCAGCGCTCCTGGCCGGTCGGTGCCTGCCGCGCCACCGAGCAGGGCGCGCACCAGTGCTGCGTTCTGCTCGACCTCGTGGCGGTCTGGATGATATGGCAGGGCCTCGGTCAAAAACGGCCGCGTCTCCGGCTGATCATAGCCGATCCGCCGCGGGATGCCGGCAGCCGCGGCCAGCCAGGCACCCCACCAGTGGTCGAAGCGCAGGATCAGCGCGGCATCGAAGCGGCCGGCCAGGCGGCCGGCCATCTCGAACAGCAGGCGGTACGGAGCGATCAGGCTCTCTTTCGGCCGACGCTCGAAGCCGGGAAAACGGCACGTAAGCACCTCGTCGAGATCGGGGTTGCGCGCGACGACCGCCTGACTCCACGGCCCGGCCAGCAGGGTCAGCCGGGCATTGGGCAGCCCTGCGCGCAGCTGCTGAAAAGCGGGCGTGGCGAAGAGCATGTCGCCGAGGTGGTCGGGTCGGACCAGCAGCACGCGGCGCGGCGGTGAACTCGTGGCCGGTCGGGGATAGCGTCGGCCGACGGCGCGCAGCATCAACAGGCGCAGGCGTTGCGCGCCGGTCATGCGTACAACGCCTCCAGCCGGGGCACGATGGCCTCCCAGCCGTAATGGGCTTCCACGTAGGCCCGCGCCGCCCGACCGAGCGCCATCGCCCGCGACCGATCGGCCAGCAGAGCCAGCACGGCGGCCGCGAACGAGATCGGTTCGTCGGCAAAATATACTTCCCGGCCATCGCGGAAATCGAAGCCATCGCAGCCAACCCGGGTCGAGACGATCGCCTGGCCCATGGCCATGGCCTCGAGCACCTTCAGCCGCGTGCCGCCGCCGATGCGCAACGGCACGACATAGACGGCCGCGGCGGCGATGTAGGGCCGGGTGTCGGGGACGCGACCGGTGAGGACGATGTTCGGGTGTGCGGTCAGGCGCGCCAGCCGCGCATGGGGCTGTTGGCCAACCACGTAGAAACGCACGTCGGGCGCCTCGGCCAGGATCAGGGGCAGGACGGCATCGGCAAACCAGAGAACGGCATCAATGTTGGGCCGATAGTCCATCTTGCCGGTGAAGACGAGCGCCCGCGGGCCGAGTTCGCGCTGCGGCGACACGGCATCGGGCCGATAGAAGGTCAGGTCCACGCCGTTCGGGATGACGGCGATCTCCAGGCCCGGCAGGATGCGCTGCAGGGCGGCGCGATCGGCCTCGGACACGGCGATGACGCGATCGGCCGTCCGGCAGATGCGGCGCTCGTAGGCCACGAGTTTCTGCCACTGCACGAACGAATAGGCGGCTGCCAGCCAGCGCCTGGGCTGACGGATATCGGTCAGGCAGTTGCGTTTCTGGAGCAGATACTCGGCGTTGTGGTCATCGAACACGAGGCGAGGGCTGCTGGCGACGGTCGGGCGGGCCGCTCGCGGATGGGCCGCTCGCAGCGATTTGAGCGCATACGGCGCCATTTCGATTCCCTCGACCTGGACGACATCGTAGGAAGTCTCCGCGAGCAGGGCAGCCATGCGACGGTGCATCGTCGGGCTCTCCAGGCGCAGGGCCATGTCGGGCAGCGAGTTGAACAGCGTATCGGCCGCTCGGCAGGCCAGGCTGCGCGTCGGCGCGGGCTCGACGACGACCCGCCGACAATACGGACGCAACAGTTCATCGCCGATCTCATCTGTCTCGGCCGGGGCAAAGGTCAACAGATCGAGGGTGTGGCGTTTGGCCAGGCCAGCAATCAGGTTAAAGTTGCGGATGATCGTGCCCTGCGACAGGCCGGTCAAAGCCTGGGGCGGGATCGGCAATTGTGGAGTGAGGATCAGGATACGCGCCATGGGGTGCCTGATGACAAGTTGCGGCAGCGCGGTCTCACGCGGCGCAATCGCAGGCCTTCTGGTAAACTTCCATTGTTTCGCGAGCGGCCCGTTCCCACGAAAAAGCCTCGGCGCGCTGGAGCCCCTTGGCGCGCAGCTGGGCGCGCAGCGTGGAATCGGTCAGGACGCGCCAGAGGGCCACGGTGATCTCCTCATCGTTCTTCGGGTCCACCAGCAGCGCGGCATCGCCGACGACCTCGGGCAGACTGGAGACGTTGGAGACCACGACGGGCGTGCCGCAGGCCATCGCCTCCAACGGCGGCAGGCCGAAGCCCTCATAGAAGGCAGGATGCACCAGACAGAGCGCGGCGTTGTAGAGATGATAGAGGTCGTGGCTGCTGACGCGGCCCAGGAAGAAACAGTGCGGTTTGAGGGCCAGATCGTTCACCAGCTTGTAGACATCTTCGGAGAGCCAGCCCGGCGCGCCGGCCAGGACCAGCGCGGGCGTCAGCTTGTATTTGTCGCGCAGCCGCCGATAGGCGCGCAGGAGACCGGGGATATTTTTGCGCGGCTCGATGGTACCGACGAAGAGGATGTAATCTTCCGGGATCTCAAAAAGCGCCTGGACATGCTGCAAAGCCTCCTGCCGCGGCTCCGGGCGAAACAGCGGGTCGGCCGCCTCGTAGATCACGCGGATTTTGTCTTCCGGCACGCCGAGCTTCTTGATGAGATCGTGCTTGGTGCTTTCCGAGACAGCGATGATGCAATGGGCGCGGTGCACTGCCCGGTCAATCTGGCCGTAGTAGCGCGCGCTGTCTTTGGTGAGAAAGTGCGGGTAGATCAGGAACGCCAGGTCGTGGATTGTGATCACCGAAGGCCCGGCGCGACGCAACGGTGGGATGAAGTCCGGGCTGTGAAAGACGTCGGTCGCCAGCCGATCCACGACCCACGGCAGCAGCAGCTGTTCCAGGCGATGATGGCTGGGCACAGGCGTGTAGGCGATCTTGATGTTGGGCGCTTCGAGCAGCGGCTGTCTGCTCCGACGATCTTGCAGCAGAGTGAAGGTGTGCTCACGGAAAGTCTTGGCCAATGCTTGCGTCAGACGGAGGGTATACTCGCCGATGCCTGCGCGAGTATGATACACCAGGCGCGCGTCGATCCCGATATGCATGGCCTTTTCCCGATGCGCTAACCGTGAGAAAAAGATACCCTCCACACGAGCGAAATACCGCCGCAGGAGGGCTTCTCTGACCCATCAAAGAGCAAAACAATCATAACATAGGAGCTAGAGGGCGTCAAATAGCGGAGGGCTTCTGTGAAACAGGGCAGGATGCAAAACCCCGCAGGACTCAGCAGGGAGGGCCACAGGTTGGCCGGATCGGGGATACGTGCCAGGCCGGGCTGCTTTCTTTGTTCTTCCGTCCACTTCATGCTAGAATAGCGTGACTTTTCTCAAAGACCTGCGGAAGCGCAGAGGCCGCAGCGCCGACAACTTAGAATACCGGGGACGCGCTCTGCGTGTCCGTGATGCGTCCTGACATCATGCGTTCTCGAAGGAGGAGCGGAACCATGGAAGAACATCGCCTCTATTCGCTGCGCGCGCGCGACATTATGAACCAGGATTTCGCCGTCGTGTCGCCGTTGGCGACGGTGCAAGCGGCTGTCGAGGCAATGCTGGCGCATCGTTGTTCAGCAGTCATCGTGGACCGCGCCGATGATGGGGACGCTTATGGCATGGTCACCTATCAGGAGATCACCTATCGGCTGCTGGCGAAGTCGCTGTCGCCCACACGCACGCGCGTCGCAGAGATCATGGTCAAGCCGCTCATCGTGGTCACGCCGAATCTGCGGCTGCCGTTCATCGCCCAGCTCTTCGCGCGCGTCGGCATTCAACATGCGCTGGTGATTGACGAGCATCGGCTGGCCGGCATCATCTCCAGCGCCGATCTGGTGAAGGCCATCGCAGCTGCCGACGTGGACGGCTGAATCGCGCCGCCCATTCACCATCGCCGACTGCCCGATCCAGGCAGTCGGTTCAACGCAAGGAGGTTTCATGGACTTCGGCTGGACGGAAGAACAACAGATGTGGCGCAAGACAGTGCGCGATTTTGCCCAGAAGAAGATCGCGCCGCGCGTGCGCGAGATTGACAGCACAAGCCATATCCCCGAAGACATCATCCGGGGGATGGCCGAGATAGGGCTGTGGGCGCCGACCGTCTCCGAGGAATACGGCGGCCAGGGCATGAACGTCACCCTGGCAACCATCGCCGCCGAGGAGCTGGGCCGGGCCGACATTAGCCTAGCGATCCCCGTGATGTATCTGGTCGAGGCGAGTTGGGGCTTCATCTTCGACCGTTATGCCAGCCCCGCCCTGAAGCAAGAGATTTTGCCGAAGGTGACTGCCGGCCGGGCGTTCCTCGGCATCGCCACGACCGAGCCGGGCGGCGGATCGGACATCGAGGGCGCCACACGCGCACGCGGAGAGAAACAGGCGGATGGCAGCTGGCTGCTCAACGGCGAGAAGCTGTACATCAGCGGCATCAAGGAGTCGCTGCGCATGGGCGGTATCCATATGACGCTGGTGCGCACCGATCCGCGGGCCGGACATCGGGGGTTCACCTTCTTCGCAGTGCCGTTGAAGGACAATCCCCACGTCACCACAACGCTGATCGAAAACTGGGGCCGCACGGGCATCTCGACCGGCGGCTTCACGATGGAAAACCTGCCGCTGGCCGATCATTATCGCATCGGCGAAGAAGGCCGGGGCTTCTACTACGCCATGGAGGGCTTCACCTTCGCCCGCGCGCTGATCGGCGCCACATGCGTCGGCGCGGCCGAGGCCGCGTTGGAGATGGGGGTCGAATACATCAAGCAGCGCAAGACGTTCGGCAAGCCGCTGGCCGCTTATCAGGGCATCAACTTCCCGGCCGCCGAGCACTTCACCGACATCGAGGCGGCGCGGCTGCTCACCTACAAGGCGGCCTGGATGGCCGATGAGATGTACGAGCGCGGGGCCTTCAAGCACAAGGACGTCGCCCTCTACGGCGCCATGGCCAAGCTGCGCGCGCCCATCATGGCCTTCGAGACATTCAACGAGGTGGCGAATTGGCTGGGCGCCATGGGCTACAGCAAAGAGTATCCCATCGAAATGGGCATCCGTGGGGTGCGCTCCTACTCGATCGGCGCCGAGGGAGGCATGAACATCATGCGGATGATCATCGCGCGCGAGCTGATCGGAGGAGAATACACGAATCCGCGCCAGTGAAGCGTCAGGCGTCGGGCGTCAAATACCGACTTCATTTTTCACGCTTGATTCCGCTATGCCTCAACTCGACCTGAATCGTCGCTTTCACCATGCATTGGAACGCGCCCGCGCGGAATGGGTTGCGGCCGATCCGGCGCGCTGCGCGGCGCTGGCCGGCAGTGTGCTGACGCCGGCTGGTATTACCGTGCCCTTCTTCGGCCGGCCGCATCTGGTCACCCACCCCGCAGGCGAGGTGCGCATTCTGGCCGACGCTGGCCCGAACCAGACAGATGTGACCCCGCGCGAGGCACACGTTTCCATCCAGATCGTGCTGTTGCACTACCTGATGACCGCCGACGGCACGCCGCCGGCCGAGCGCTGGATTACTTTCCGCGAGCTGCCCGATGGCCTCTTCTATGCCCAAGCCTTCGCCGGCCATGCAGAAGGCGTGCTGGTCGAGAAATTCGGCGCCGATCTGAGCCGTTTCCGGCAGGCCGCCGAGGCGCTGGGCGGCAGTCCGCTCGACCTGGCCGATGCTGCGTACCGCTTTCAGGCCTTCCCGGCACTGGCAGTAGCCGTGTTGTTGTGGGAAGGCGATGAGGATTTTCCGCCTCAGGCGCGCATTCTGTTCGACGCGCACGCCGGTCACTACCTGCCGACCGAAGACCTGGCCGGGATCGGCGACTGGCTGGCGCATCGGCTGACCAGATAGAGAGGCGGCATACGGAACTCATCCAGTATTTAGCGTTCTAATTATTGAGAGTAGCCGCCAAACGCGCCAGGTGCTCGACGCGATGCCCGGCATGTGGACATGACAAAGGAGGAAATCGTATGGCTTTGTCCGTGGGACAAATGGCCCCTGACTTTACCCTGAAGGCGCACGATGGCCGCGTGATTCGCCTGGGCGATTATCGCGGCAAGAAAAATGTCGTGCTGGCCTTCTTTCCGTTGGCCTGGACCCCGGTCTGAACGAGCCAGATCCCGTCCTATCAGGTCGCTCTGGACCGGTTCGACGGGATGGAGACCCAGGTTCTGGGTCTGAGCGTAGACAGCACAGATTGTCTGCGGGCCTGGGCGGAAAGCCTGGGCGGCATCACATATCCGCTGCTCAGCGACTTCTATCCGCACGGACAGGTGGCGCAGCGCTACGGCGTGCTGCGCGCCGAGGGCTTCAGCGAGCGCGCCATCTTCATCATTGACAAAAAGGGCATCATCCGCTACGTGGATGTCCACGACATTGACGAACAGCCCGACAACGAAGTGCTGTTCGCCGAGCTTGCCAAGATCGAGCCGGAACTGGCGCGGGCCTGGGCGATCCGAGCTATGGCTGCCGCCAAAGCGTTGCCCCCGGCGCCCCGACCCGAAGCCGAGGTCATCATGTACTGCACCTCATGGTGTCCCAGTTGCCGTCGCGCCCGGCTCTGGCTGAAGGAAAAAGGCATCTCGTACATCGAAATTGACATCACAAAGGATCGGACCGCAGCCGCGCGCGTGCGCGGCTATGCCAACGGCAACGAAACAACGCCGTGCTTCGACGTCAAGGGCACGATCATCCTCAATTTCGACGTACCGAAGCTGGAGAAGGCCCTGGGGCTGGCGTAGAGATCAGGTGCCGGGCGTCTCGGGCCGGATGCCCGGCATGTTTTCGCTCAGAGGATCAGCATCGCATCGCCGAAGCTGTAGAAGCGGTAGCGCTGACGGATTGCCTCGGCGTAGGCCTGGTCAATCAGCGCCTTGCCCGCGAACGCGCTGACGAGCATGAGCAGGGTGGATCGCGGCAGGTGAAAGTTGGTGATCAGGGCATCTATGACCCGAAAGCGGTGGCCGGGGCGGATGAACAGATCGGTTTCCCCGCTGAAGGCGATCACGGTCTGCCAGCCGCAGACGGCATCATCGGGCACCGGGTCGGCCGGCCGATAGCCCAACGCCAGCTTGGCCGCGGTCTCCAGCGTGCGCACCACGGTCGTCCCGATGGCGATGATGCGGCCGCCGGCCAGCCGCGTCTGGTTGATCGCGTGCGCCGTCTCGGCGCTGACCTGTGCCCATTCGCGATGCATCGGATGGGCGTTGATGTCTTCGACCTGTACCGGCCGGAACGTATCCAGGCCGATGTGCAGCGTGACGAATGCGAATCCGACCCCCTGCTCCCGCAACCGCATCACCAGCTCCGGCGTGAAGTGCAGTCCGGCGGTCGAAGAAGCCGCCGAGCCGGCGATCCGGCTGTAGATCGTCTGATAGCGTTCGGGGTCGGCCAGCGGCTGATGGATGTAGGGGGGCAGCGGTACTTCGCCGGCCGCCTCCAGCCACTGCGCTACGGCCGGCGCGAAGGCGACGATCCGGCCGCCGTCCGCGGTCTCGCTCCGAATCGTGGCCATGACCTCCGCAGGTCCGCCCGCCTTCGCCGCGATGCGCACCTGCGTGCCCGGTCGCAGCCTTTTGCCTCGAACCAGACACTCCCAGCAGTCCTCCCCGCTCTCGCTGGGCTGCGGCCGGAGCAGCAAGATCTCCACCGCGCCGCCGGTCGGTTTAACGCCGTGTAGCCGCGCCGGGATCACCCGACTGTCGTTGCCCACCAGCAGGTCGCCGGGCCGCAGAAATTCCGGCAGCTCGTAGAAACGGCGATGATGCAGCCGGCCGGTCGGCCGTTCGACCACCAGCAGCCGGGACGCGTCGCGCGGCTCGATCGGCGTTTGCGCGATCAGTTCAGGCGGAAGCACGTAGTCGAAATCGCTGGTTTTCACGGGGGCTCATTGTCCTTCCGGGCCGAAGAGAGACGGCTGATCGAGCATTTCGGGATACGGCTCGCCGAGATGCTCGTAGGCGCGGCGGGTCGCCACCCGGCCGCGCGGGGTGCGTCCGAGGAAACCCAGTTGCAGCAGATATGGCTCAACCACGTCCATGATGGTGTCCGGCTCTTCGGACAGCGAGGCGGCGATCGCCTCCAGGCCCACCGGCCCGCCCCGAAAATCGCGGATCAGGCGCAACAGCACCCGGCGATCGAGCGCGTCCAGGCCCAGGTCGTCAATCTCCAGCAGGGCCAGCGCCTCGCGCGCGATCGGTGCGGTGATCGCGCCATCGGCCTTGACCTGAGCGTAATCGCGCACACGGCGCAACAGGCGCAGTGCCACGCGCGGGGTGCCACGCCCGCGCCGCGCCACCTCGGTCACGCCGTCGGGCGTGATCGGCGCCTTGAGCAGGTTCGCCGCGCGCGCCACGATGGCCTCCATGGCCGACAGGTCGTAAAAGTCGAAGCGATACACTGCACCGAAACGGGCGCGCAACGGCGCGGTCATCATGGCCAGCCGGGTCGTCGCGCCGATCAACGTGAAACGGGGCAACTTCAGCCGAAGATTGCGCGCGCTGGGCCCTTTGCCGATCACGATGTCGAGTGCGAAATCCTCCATCGCCGGATAGAGGACCTCTTCCACGGCCCGGCCCAGGCGATGGACCTCGTCAATGAAGAGGATATCTCCCTGGCGCAGATTGGTGAGGATGGCCGCCAGGTCGCCCGCCCGCTCGATGGCCGGCCCGGCCGTGATCTTGAGCCCGACGCCCATCTCGTGGCTGATGACATGTGCCAGCGTGGTCTTGCCCAGACCAGGCGGCCCATAGAGCAGGATGTGATCAAGCGGTTCGCCGCGATGGCGCGCCGCCTGGATCAAGATCTTCAAGTTCTCGCGCAGCAGGTCCTGGCCCACCATTTCATCGAGCGCGCGCGGGCGCAGGGCGGCGTCTACGACCACCTCTTCGGGCCGGCTTTGCGGCGAGATCATGCGTTCTGGTTCTGGCATGGCCACCTGTGATTCGAAGCACTCTGGCGCGTTCGGCAACGCGGCTTTGTCGCGAGCGGCGACGCCTTGATTATACCAATAAGCGGGCCAGACGTGAAACGCGGCGCCCTGGCCGCATTCGTGACATGTTGCGGGCCGAGGCGTATTTGCTTTTTGTTATCGTCTGTTGTACACTCAAGAAACACAGAATAGAAGTTGCAGACAGAGCGCAGAAAAATCAGAAGGTGTGCACAATGGCGGATACCGGCAAGTTAAAAGCTCTGGACACAACCCTGGCCAGCCTGAAGAAACGGTTCGGTGATGGCACCGTGATGAAGCTGGGCGACTCGGAGCGCCTGAAGGTGGAGGCGATCTCGACCGGTTCGCTCTCGCTGGACATCGCGCTGGGCATCGGCGGCGTGCCGCGCGGCCGCATTACCGAGATCTATGGCCCGGAAGCTTCGGGCAAGACAACGATCTGTCAGCATATCATCGCGGAAGCTCAGAAGGCTGGCGGCATTGCGGCCTTCATTGATGTCGAACACGCGTTGGACCCACGCTATGCGGCGCGCTGCGGCGTCAACGTGGATGAACTCTATATTTCCCAGCCCGACACCGGCGAGCAGGCGCTGGAGATCGCCGAGGCGTTGATCCGCTCCGGCGCGATGGACGTGGTCGTGATTGACTCGGTCGCTGCATTGGTGCCCCGCGCAGAGATCGAGGGCGAGATGGGAGACACCCACGTCGGCCTGCAGGCCCGGCTGATGTCACAGGCGCTGCGCAAACTGGTCGGCGCCATCAACTCCAGCAACACGGCGCTCGTCTTCACCAACCAGCTGCGGCAGAAGATCGGCGTCATGTTCGGCAATCCCGAAACGACGACGGGCGGTATGGCGCTGAAGTTTTATGCCAGCGTACGCATGGACGTGCGGCGGCTGGAAAGCATCAAGCAGGGCGGCGCGACGGTGGGCAGCCGCACCCGCGTGACCATCAAAAAGAACAAAGTGGCGCCTCCCTTCCGCATCGCCGAATTCGACATCATGTATAATAAGGGCATCAGCAAGTCGGGCGACATCCTGGACCTGGGCGCGACGATGGGCATCGTCGAAAAGCGCGGTGCTTTCTACAGCTTCGAGGGCATCCGTCTCGGCCAGGGCCGTGAAAACGCCAAAGAATTCCTGGAAAATTCGCCCGATATCGCCCGGCGCATCGAAGAGGCCATTCGTGTGGCCGCGGCCATGGGGCCGGTCGAAAGCATGATCGCGCCGCCAACCGCAGAAGACGAGGACGAATAACGGCGAACGCGAATGACCAGCTTGAGCCTGTCTGCAATGCCCCGCTGTCGGTTGGCGACCGCATGGGCGCCGAGGCGCCGGGACAGGCTGACAGTCCCCCGAGGGGACGACCGATCATAGCTTTCTCTAGCATGTAGCGTGGCCATACTGCTCGAGGTTTGAGACGCCACCCCCTACCCGATGGCGTTGGCACAGCAGACTCGTGGGAGTAGGTGTTGCTAACCGATTTTCCGGTTACTTGAAGGCAACGACGGGCAAAACAGGATGTGGGCCTTGCTTGATCTGTTAATCTATCTCGATCATGCGCAACCAGAGGGCGTACCGCAGGGGCAGCTCCGACCTCCAGGCCGGCGGCGTACTCCGCAACCGGCTCAAGCGCAGTCAGGATGGATCTGATAATGAGGCAGGCCAGAGGGACCTGTGGCACTAGATCGGCCATGTGTCCAGCAGGGCGCTGACCAGGCCGACTGAGCTACCCGGCAGAGCCAGGCGCTCTCCGTGTCAAATATCCAATGCGTGCTCTCGCCGACGCACGGGTGCAGATGCCAGGCTGCATGAGGTGCGCGGTTTGGCGCGATTTCAACCAGAGCTATGATCTGGAGCCCCTCATGGGGTTTCCGGATCATAGCTTTTTTATATCATGGCAGGGCGGATCACCGGATTACGTTTTCAGCAAGGAACGGCCGACCGAGTTAACGTGTACCTGGACGGCCAGTTCGCCTTTGGTCTGCCCGCGCTCGAGGCGGCCCGACTGCACGTCGGCCAATATTTAAGTGACGCCGAGATCACCCAATTACGGAGCGCAGATCAATTTCAGCGGGCCTATGACCGGGCCGTGCGCTTCCTCGGTTTTCGACCGCGTAGCCTGGCCGAAGTGCGCCGACACCTGGCGCGCACAGTGGATGATCCCGACCTCATCGCGGGCGTGCTGGAAAAACTGGCTGCGCAGGGCTATCTCGACGACGCTGAGTTCGCGCGCTACTGGGTGGAGAACCGGAAGCGCTTCCGGCCCAAAGGGCCGCGTGCGCTGCGCCAGGAGCTGCGTCAGCGCGGATTGAGCGCTGACGCGATCGCCGCCGCGCTGGATGCGGTGGATGCCTCTCACAGTGCCTACAACGCCGCCCGACCGCGCGCGGCGCGGCTGGCCGATCTGGCCCGCACCGACGCTGCGTCCTTTCGCCGTCGGCTGGGCGATTTTCTGGCGCGACGCGGCTTCGATTACGAAACAATTCAAGAAGTGGTCACACGTCTGGCAGAGGAGTTCGGCGCAGAGCCGGCTCCTGATTCTGATATATGACGATTCGATCGAAAGTGAGGATTCCAATCTTATGGGAGGTCAGCTGATTTATCTGACCCTGGTCGCGCTGCTGCTGGCCGTGGCGGCAGGACTGGTGATCGGCTATCTGCTGGCGCGTTCGCGCACGCTGAAGGCGCTGGCTGAGGCCGAAATCCTGGTGCAGAATGCGGTCACCGAGAGCCAGCGTATCATCGTTCAAGCCGAAAGCCAGGCCAAGAGCATCGAGCTGGAGGCACAGCAGCGCCGAGTCAAACTCATCGAAGAAACCGAATCAGACATGCTGCGCCGGCGCAAGGAACTCGAGCGCCTGGAAGAACGGGTGCAGCGCCGCCAGGAAACTCTGGACAACAAAATCGAGCAGGTGGACGCTCGCGATCGGCGGCTGAACCAGCGCGAAGCCCGCCTGACCAAGCGCGAGAATGAACTGGCCAAGCTGGAGGAAGAGCGCATCGCCGAATTATCGCGCGTGGCCAACATGACCCCTGAGGATGCCCGTCAGGAGCTCCTGGCCACCGTCGAGCGGGAAGCACGACAGGACATGGCACGCAAAATCCGCGAAGTAGAGGCCGTTATGCAGGCCCAGGCGGATCAACGCGCGCGGGAGATCATCACCGCGGTGATGGAGCGGGTGGCGTCGGAGCACGTTTCCGAGACGACGGTGGCCAGTGTGCCGCTGCCCAACGACGAGATGAAGGGCCGCATCATCGGCCGCCAGGGCCGCAACATCCGCGCCATTGAGAACGCGTGCGGCGTAGATCTGGTCGTAGATGATACACCGGAAGCCGTCATCATCTCCTGTTTCGACCCCATTCGCCGCGAGATCGCCCGGCTGACCCTCAGCCGGCTGGTGCAAGACGGCCGGATCCAGCCCGGCCGCATCGAGAGAGAGGTCGAAAAAGCGCGCGAAGAGGTGGAACGCTCGATTATAGAGGCCGGCGAACAGGCCGTGATCGAGACCGGCATGCAGGGGCTGCATCCGGAGATCATCAAACTCTTGGGCCGGCTGAAGTATCGCACCAGCTACGGCCAGAACCAGCTGGCGCACGCGATCGAGGCCACGCACATCGCCGGCATGTTGGCGGCTGAGCTGGGCGCCAATGTCCAGGTGGCCAAGATGGGCGCGCTGCTGCACGACCTGGGCAAAGCGGTGAGCCACGAAGTCGAAGGGCCCCATGCCCAGGTAGGCGCGGAGATCGCCAAACGCTACGGCGTGCCGCCCGAGGTCGTCAACATCATCGCGTCGCACCACCACGAGGTCGAACAGATGTCGCTTGAGGCGGTGATCGCGACCACGGCTGATGCCATCTCTGGCTCGCGGCCGGGTGCCCGCCGCGAAGCGCTGGAGACATATGTCAAGCGCATCAAGGCACTGGAGGACATCGGCAATTCCTTCAGCGGCGTGGCCCAAACGTACGCGATCCAGGCCGGCCGCGAGGTACGTGTGCTGGTAAAGCCGGAGGAGGTGGACGATCTGGCGGCCATCCGCCTGGCAAAGGAGATCGCCAAAAAGATCGAGGACAGCCTGGAGTACCCGGGACAGATCAAAGTGCTGGTGATCCGCGAGACCCGGGCCACCGAGACCGCCAAATAGGGCATGGCCGGGCAGCAATCTGTGCGCCTGAATGCAGGTTGCTGGCCGGCGCGCGACCTCTCGGCTATTGTTATTGACCTTTTTCAATAATAATGCTAAACTATCTCAACAACCTTAATATGCCTCGGGCCAAATTCATTCCAACTTCAGCGATTTAAAAACTCGACTTTTCATAACATCATCTTTGTCGCCCTGCTCAAACTCGCTGGAGGACTGCTCGGTACCCCGAGCGCGTGCCGCAGCACAGTTATCCAGGCCGGAAAACGATGGCGGAGAGAGGGAATCATGTCCAACAGATATCTGATCGGAGAAGATGCCGGCGTCACTCAGCAGCGCATCCTGGTCGTAGACGATGACCCGACCATTGTCCGCCTGGTGCGAGACAAGCTCGAAGGTGCCGGCTACGAGGTGATGACTGCAAACTCTGGTCGTCAGGCGCTGGAGGTCATTGCGCGTCGCGGCATTCCGCATCTGGCGATCGTGGATATCAACATGCCGGTCATGGGGGGCTTCGAGTTCTGCCAGGCGGTGCAGGAGTTCAGCGATCTGCCCGTCATCATGCTGAGCGCGGTGGACGAAGAGGAGACGATCATCCAGGGCATCAATCGCTACGCGGAGGACTATGTCGTCAAGCCGTTCAGCCCGCGCGAACTGCTGGCACGCGTGCAACGGGTCTTGCGCCGCATCGGCGACTACTCGTACACCCTCGACCCGATCACGCGCATTGACGACTGTCTCGGCGTTGATTTTGCCCATCAGCAGGCGATCGTCAATGGCCAACCGGTGGCGCTCACCCCCATCGAGACCAAGCTGCTCTATATCCTGATCCGCAATGCCGGTCGTATCGTCTCTACCGACTTCTTGATCCGGCGCCTGTGGCCGATGGTGGAAGTATACGAAGACACATTGCGCGTGCACATCCACCGCCTGCGGCAGAAGATCGAGCCGAACCCATCGCGACCTCGTTACATTTTGACAGAACGCGGCCTGGGCTATAGTTTCCCCGCCAAATCCACAAAATCACAATAATCGTAATATGAAAATTAAGGTTCTCGGCATATGCTGAACTATCAGCCCGATTATTCGATCAGGCGGTTAGTCGGAGCCGAACCATGAACCCTGCCCTCGTGCGAACCATCCTGAAAGATCGTGGTCTGACCTTCTGTGTCACCGATCCTGATCTGCGCGTGATCGAGGCAGAAGATGTCATGGGTTTGTTGCCCCAAGGAGCCATCAATCTTTCCCTGTTCGAAATCATTCCGGAACTCAAAGGGCACAGTCGGGCGCTCAGCGATCTCCTGACCGGAAAACAGAAGCGTTTCGAGCTGATCGGCATGCCCTGTACAACCCGCGAAGGGGAAAACATTTATTCACGCTTCATTGCGTTTCCCCACACCGGCCCCCATGACGAGATCGCGGGCTTGATTATTTTAATACAGATCGAAAACGACAATGACCGGCCCGGAGAAAGCCTCGTGCTGCCGACCGGGGAGTTGGATCGGCCGCGCAAGGGCCTCAAGCGTAGCGACCATCCGCTACAGGCCACCAGAGCTGAACTGCGCAGCTTCGACGAAATGAAGGCGAAGTTCATCGCGTTGGCCTCGCACGAGCTGCGCAGTCCCCTGACCGTCATCGCCGGCTATCTCGAACTGCTGCTGGACGGCGACGCCGATCGCCTCAACAAATTGCAACGCGACTATCTGAAAATCATCCAGAACAGCACCCGACAATTGCTTGCCACCACGAACGACCTGTTGGACCTGATGCGCCTCGATGCCGGCCGCGTGGAACTCATATTGCAGCCGACCGATCTGGCCGCATTGCTCAGGACCGTGATCGCCGACCGCATCCCAGAAGTCGAAGCCAGAGGACAACAGCTGGCCGTCGAAATCACGGAAGACCTGCCGCTCGTGCTGTGCGATCGGTTGCGAGCCCGCCAAATCCTGGGCAACCTGATCACCAACGCCATCCATTGCACGCCGCCGGGAGGCTACATCACGATCACGCTGGAGCAGGCCCCCGAGGCGAACAACGTGGTGATCGGCGTGCAAGATGGCAACATCTCGCTCGCGCCGGCCGAGCCGGAAAGCACGCTTGGAAAACTTGTCGCCAGGAGCAGCAACGCGTCGCCCATGATGCAGGAGGGATTGGGATTACAAATTGCGCGGGCATTGGCCAGGCTCCACGGCGGCAAAGTCTGGATAGAGAACCCGAATGGACAGGGCGTCACAGTCTATGTGTCTTTTCCGATACCCGAGTGTCATCTCAAATCACATAGGAGTTAGCGGACGCGGCGATGTCATTGCACGTCGCCCGCCATCATTCATCCATCCTTCAACCAGAAAGGAGCGCACCATGTGGAAAGAATTTAAGGAGTTCGTCCTGCGCGGCAACGTGTTGGACCTCGCCGTTGGCATCGTGATCGGCGCGGCCTTTGGGGCGGTTGTCGCGTCCTTTGTGAAGGATATCCTGATGCCACCCATCGGCCTGTTGCTGGGAGGTGCCGATTTCACCAACTACTTCGTCGTGCTGCGGGGGCCAGCCGATGCCACGTTCGCCACACTGGAGGCAGCCCAAAAAGCCGGAGCAGTCACCTGGAACTATGGGCTTTTCATCAACACCATTATCAACTTCCTGATCATCGCCTTCGCCATCTTCCTGGTCGTCAAAGCCTACAACCAGGTCAAGAAGGCGCCGGCGCCGCCGCCTGCGAACACGAAAGAGTGCCCGTTCTGCCTCTCGACCATCCCTTTGAAGGCCCGACGCTGCCCGCAATGCACGTCGGAACTAAAAGATTAATTGCCGGTTCGGCTCCATAAACGACGGTGCCCGACGCAGTGACCAACACTATGTCGGGCACCACCATGATCCAGAGGCGCGTCTCACCTGGTGGCCAGCAGATAAAGGGCCCCATCCGCGCCGGCCATCGTGCCGTGTACCAAACCGGCCGGCATCTCGATCCGATCGCCGGCCGTCAGCTCGATCATCCGATCTTCTCCAGGCAAAATGACTGTCAGGCTGCCGCTGATGAGCCACAGCAATTCGGGATAGATGTGGACATGCGGCGGATAGCCGGTCGCGGGCTCGCTCGACCACTTGACCACCTGATAGCCGGCAGCGCTCAGCCGACTACGCAGCAGCGCTTCGTGGGGCCGGCCGGGATCTTCCCACAGCATAATGTGCGGGGCCGGTTTCGGAAAAACCGGGAAAGACAACACTCGCTTGTTCGCCAACAGGGGCGTAGCCGAATCGTTCACGGCCCGACCTCCGCCAGGACCTGGCCCATCTCGGCAGTGGTGTAGCCGCCCAGCGCAGCCACACGGGCCTGAAAATCTCGCTCGCCGAGCAGCGCCAACAACGGGGCCAGTAACGGCGTCTCGCAAAAATGCGCGGGCACGATCAGGTCATAGCGTTCATGGTCGAGCGGCACGAAGTCCAGCTCGAGCGCGCGGGCGGCCGCCAGGATGCCCAGCCCGCAGTCGGCTGCGCCGGAAGCGACGGCCGCCGCGACCGCCAGATGCGTGAACTCCTGCCGTTCGTAGCCCTGGATCTGGCGCGGGCTGATGCCGGCCTGCTTCAGCCGGTAGTCGAGCAGCACGCGTGTGCCGGCGCCGCGCTGACGGTTGACGAAGGTCACATCGGGCCGGGTCAGATCGGCCAGGCTGCGAATCCCCTTCGGATTGCCTCGCGGCACGATCAGGCCTTGCTCGCGGCGCACGAAACCGATCACACGCACGCGGACGCCGGCCAGATAGCGCCGAATATACGGCAGATTGTACTCGCCCGTCTCCTCGTCCAGCAGATGTGAGCCGGCCAGATGCGCCTCGCCACGGCCGAGGGCCAGCAGGCCGCCCAGGCTGCCCACATTGGCCGAGCTCAGCCGCCAGCCCGGATAGCGCCGGCCGAGCTCATCGGCGAGCAGGTCCAGGGTCAGATCGTGGCTGCCGATGGCGATGATCGTGCGTCGGATGGCAGCCAGGGGCCGGCTGAGCGCCACCGTGACCGTGGCGCCCGGCTCCAGGCCGCCTTCGCCGCGCGGGATGCGCACGATGCCATCGGCCCGTACCAGCGACATCAACACGCCGGAACCGCCCGGGATGGGGGTCGCCACCATGCGGTCGCCCACCTGGCCCACCGTCACCCGCAGGAATTCCTCCTCGCCCTCAGGGCTCACCACTTTGCGCGTCATCGTGGCCGTGATCTCCGGCGGCGTCTCGACCGGCTGGCCCAACCACAGCGCAATTGTCGGCTTCACCAGCAACTCGCACGTGATGGCAGCCGAGACCGGATAGCCGGGCAGGCCGATGACGGGGACCAGCCGTTCGGCCGCCGAAGTCTGCGCGCTGGCAGCCGGCACACGCACGAGGCCCAGGATCACCGGATGGCCGGGCCGGATGGCAATGCCGTGCACGAGCAGCTGGCCCAGTTCGGCGATCAGGCGCGCGGTGAAATCTTCCGACCCGGCCGACGAGCCCGCGTTGACGATCACCAGATCGTGCGTGGCTGCGGCCTCCAGCAGGCGCTGACGGATCGTCTCGTAGTCGTCCCGCAGCGGCGGCAGGCGGGTCGGCTCGGCGCCCCACTCGCGGACCATGGCCGCCAGCACCAGCGAGTTATATTCGATGATATCGCCAGGACGCAACGCACTGCCCGGCGACACCAGTTCTGTGCCTGTGGGCTGGATGGCTACGGTCGGCTTGCGGCGCACGTTCAGCCGGACGTGACCGGCGCCGGCCGCCGCGCCGATGTCCTGCGGTCGCAACTTGTGGTTCGCCGGCAGAATCAACTCCGTCGCCACCATGTCCTCGCCCATCGGCCGCACGTGCTGCCACGGCGCCACTGCAGCCAACACCTCGATATACTGTGGCGGAGATGTGAAACGTGAAGCGTCATGCGCTGTCTCGTCGCTCGGTGCATTTCCCTCACCTACCACCTGCACATCTTCCACCATGATCACCGCATTCGTGCCGGGCGGGAGGGGGTCGCCCGTGTCCACATAAAATGTCTGCTGGCCGATCCGCAAGCGGATGGGTCGGGTTTCCGAAGCGCCGCGCGTTTCTTCGGCGCGCACCGCATAGCCGTCCATGGCGGCCGCGTGGTAATGCGGCGACGAAATCAGCGCCCAGACCGGCTCGGCGGTGATGCGGCCGGCGGCCTCTTCCAGTGCGATCAGCTCGCCGGCCAGCGGCCGAGCCAGGCCGGCCTCGGCCAGCGCCGTGCGCCAACGCGCCAGCGCCTCTTCCAACGGGATGTCTTCGAGATAGGGCGAGTGCGGATGTGCGTTCATGCAGGTGCGCTCTCCAGGCTGCGCAGCGCGGCGCGCACCGGGCTGCCGTCGCCGCCTGCGATTTTGAGCGGCAATGCCGCCAGCTCGTAAAGTCCATCGGGCACGTGGGCCAGCACCAATCCTTCCAGGATGGCAATGCCGTTGCGGGTCAGGGCGTGATGCCCGGCCAGATCGGCGCTCTCCGGCGGATCCACGGACGGCGCATCGGTCCCATACAGGCAGATGCCGCATCGGCCGAGAACCTCCGCGAGCTCCGGTGTCGGATAGACGAAAGCAGCCGGAAAAACGTGCGGCGACGCCGGCGGCGCCGACGAGCGCACGAGGAGTCGCGGCGCGCGGCACAGATCCACATGGCGGAAATCGTCCGGTGTGAGCGACCCGGACGATTTGGCGACGGTGACCACCTGAACCGGCCCCCAAAAAGGCGCCAGATCGAGAGCGGCCACCGACGTCGCGTTATCGGCGAAGTGATGCGGTGCGTCCACATGGGCGCCGGCATGGGCGCTCATCGCCAGAGCCGAGAGGTTGATCATCGCGCCGGCCTGTCGGCTGGCCAACACCTGTCTGACAAATGGCGGATCGCCGGGCCAAACGGCCAGGGCCGCGTCGAGCGTAGGACTGATATCAATGATACCCATAAGCCCATTATAGCATGTCCAGGCCCCAAAGCCAGAGCCGCCCTCCAGGCCAACAGCGAAATCATTCTTTGCCTGGCGAATTTCACTTGACATCCAGGCTCTCTGATGCTATTCACTATCTTTGCACTTTGTGACTATGCTGGTAGGCGGGCATAGAGCTGCTCAGCAGTGATGCCCGACCGGAACTGGTCTTCGAGCCAGACCAGGAGATTGCGTTGATGTTCGGCCTGAATGGCGCGGCGGGCATC
>OGCI01001092.1_pt1 | contig 24928 bp, 17 predicted proteins | sample 1570021 | NCBI WGS metagenome assembly OGCI01 (sample SAMN06264664, study PRJEB24512) | hot springs metagenome | isolation source: Hot spring water | place: South Africa: Tshipise | collected 2015-06-21 | reverse complement strand
AATCGACGAGACAATTACCGGCCTGAGCTACGAGGTGACCCTGTTACATGTCTTTAGCGGTGGCGACCCGGTCTACAACACACAGCCATCAGCGCCGTTCGTCGTCACCGTAAACGAGAATGACAACGCCGGCCTTGCCTTCACGCCTGCCACGCTGACAATAGCCGAGGGCGGGCCGGCAGCAACCTACACCATCGCGCTGACCAGCCAGCCCACCGCGAATGTCATCGTAACGATTGACGGGCAAGGTCAGGTCACTCTTAACGGACAACCCACCCTGACCCTCACCTTCACGCCCACGACCTGGAATGTCTCACAGACTATTGCGGTACAGGCAATCGATGATCTAATCGACGAGGCACCGATTGGAACCAGCTATGACGTAGTGCTGTTGCACGCCTTTAGCGGTGGCGACCCGGTCTACGCCGCATTGCCATCAGCCCCATTCACTATTACCATCCTGGAAAATGACAATGCCGGCTTCAACTTTACCCCAACCTCGTTAACAATGATTGAAGGCGTGTCTGCCAGCTACAACCTTACCCTTGCCAGCGCGCCGACTGATGATGTTGTGGTAACGATTGATGGGCAGGGATTCCTGCTCGTTAACGGCAATGCAACCGCCACGCTGACCTTCACGCCGGGCAACTGGAACGTCGCCCAAACCGTGACTCTGCTCGAACCCGACATCGATCAGATTGCGCAATTGGCGCGCGCGCGGCTGGTATTGCACTCCGCCTCCAGCAGCGATCCGGTCTATGATAGCTTGAGCGGGATTGGATTGCCGGTTACGGTGAATGATAATGATATTCCGGGTATTATTCCCAGTGAAATTGAACTAACTGTTACTGAAGGAGGCATTGCCAGCTATACGATTGAATTGAATACGCAGCCAACCGAGAATGTTACGGTCACTATCGATGGCCAGGGAGTAGCGCTGATTAATGGCGTTCCTGTAGCCAATATCATCTTTACGCCTACAAATTGGAATACGCCTCAACTCGTTACGATCTTTGTGCCCGATGACAATATTGCTGAAGCCAATCAGACCATCTTTATCCCGCAAACCGCCAGCAGCGCCGATCCATTTTACGACGGACTGGCCGGGCCATCGATAGAATTGACCATTCTCGATAACGATCCGCCTGGCTTTATCATCACTACCCCATTCGGGCCACTGGTTGTTACCGAAAGTGGTGATAGCGTTACGTTACAAATTCGCCTGGCCAGTCAACCAACCGCGCCGGTGCAATTGAGCGTTTCGGTGAGTGATCCTTCTGAAGGGAGTGTGACACCCAATACGATCATCTTTGATAACACAAACTGGAATCTTGATACTACCTTGATCGTTAGTGGAGTTAATGACACTCTTGAAGATGGACATCAGCCATTCGTGGTGCAATTCGCGCCTGCAATCAGCGCCGATCCGTTCTACGATGGTCTCATTCCGTCCAGCCTGAACTTCACCAATCGCGATAATGAGCCGGTACGAATCAGGATCAATGATGTGACTCGGCTCGAAGGCAATAGTGGCGTCGCCAACGCGAACTTTGTTGTCCAGCTCAATCGCATTTCGGATCGCGACATCTTGATCGATTACACTACCACAGACGGCACAGCCATCACTGGACTCGATTACAACGCAATTACCGGCACTTTAACCATTCCAGCCGGGCAAATACTGGTTTCGTTACCGGTAGGCATTATCGGCGAGACCCTATCGGAAGATGATGAATTCTTTACCGTCAATCTGAGTAATCCGAGGGCAACAATGCCTGGAATGCCGGGCCTGCCGGCCAGTGATGAGACAGTTGTGTTAACTGATGGGCTAGGCACAGGAATCATTCGCAACGACGATCCACCAGCGCTGCGTTTCGCTGCCAGCAATATCTTCGCGAATGAGAGCGTAGGGGTCGCGACCGTGACAGTCACGCTCAGCCAGGTTACAACCAGCACTGTAACCGTCAATTACGCTACCATACCCGGCGGCACTGCCCAGGCCGGCGATGGTTCAAGCACGCTGCACGATTATGAGCCGGTCAGTGGTCTGCTCAGCTTCGCGCCGGGAGTCGTCAGCCAGACTTTCACCATTCCACTGTGGAACAATAGCGCCGCCGACGCGCCATTCGAGACGGTTTTGGTTGCGCTAGACAATCCTATCGGCGCAAATCTGGGTGAACCGGCGACCGCAACCGTAACGATCATCGATAGCAACCCAACGCTCTTGACCCAAAACCCAACTGCTTTGCAAACTGCCGGCCCTAACTATAATGACTACGGCTGGAATTTCTACAATTCTAGCGAAGGGGCTTCGGTGATACGGATCGATGTGCCGTGCGGCGTCAGCGGCGGACTGGTCGTCGAACTGCTTAGTCCATCGATCAACCCGACTACCAACCCACGCGACGTAATCCGCGGTAGCGCTGAGACAGCAACTTTCGCCCTCTACCGCATGCCGACAGGCTGGCAGGCCGGTGACGGTTATCCACCTTCAACAGGCACGCTGGTTACCAGCGCGACTTACGCGCCCAATACCGGCGATGCCACAACCTGGGTGAGTCTACCGGGCATCAGCGGACCAACGCCCTGTGGAATCTACCTGCTCCTGTCCAGCGTGCCTGACAATGACACCAACGGCTGGGCCGCGCGCAGCGGTTGGGCCGGGAGCGGCTCGCCGACGGTCGATCTCGATGGCATTCCCGGCACTGGCGACGAGATTGTGCAAGGGATTTTGCGGCAAAGCCTGCGTCACCCGCCGGGAACGCCAGTCTGCACGACGTTTTACCAGTATGTAGCGCCGGGGCAAAGCAGTGTCGCTTTCCACAACTTTGACCTTGAAGGAGAGAATCCCAGTCGAGCATGGGTGCGCTACTACCCGCCCGGCTCACTCTACGATCCTACCGGTCAGAGTGGAGGCATTGCTGGTACGGCTTCATTTGATGGTCAGTGGAACAACGGTACCGCCACAACCCGCGGTGGCGACGTGATTGCAAATCCGACGCCAGGGTGGTGGCAAATTGTGACCTGCACGAGTAGCTTCGTCGATGAAAACCATTTCGCGCAAGAGGGACAGACGGGCGTGCCGATCTATCTCACTCCGCCGCCAGCGCCGGAACTGACGCTGCAAGCAACGCCGTCAGCAACAACCATTCCTGCTGGCAGCGCATTTAATCTCACTATTGACTACACTAATCAAGCCGGTGGGCCGACCGCTGGCGCAGCGCGTGATCTGCAACTCACAATCACATTATCTGAGGGGATCGGTTTCGTCGCAGGCGCATGCGCCAGCGCGCCTGGCGCATGTAGCGTCACCGGGCAGGTGATGACGATCGATCTCGGACTGTTGGCAGCAGGGGTTGGGAACACCTTCACAATACCGCTGGTTGCCGGCTCATCGCCGGTTGGCGCAGCGCCAATTGCAATTCAGGCAACTGCCGTTGATCAGATCGGCAATCCGTATGTCTGGGCAGAATATGCTATCATTCGAGTAACACCGTAATCCGGTGCTGACACAGCCACCATCAAGGGCGGGTACACATGGAACCAGCCCAAAATCACTATCCGCAGCCAAGGCGATCACCGGAGCGGGAATATTCTCTGTTCCACCCACTTGCAGGGAAAAACGAAACGCACAGATCGCGTATCACATTCGCATCCAGGGCTATCATCCGTCGCAGACACGCATCATGCGCCAATGCATGCAGCGGGAAATCCTCACGCAGCGTATCTCATCTACCCAATGCGCGCGCCGCAGCCTCCTGCGCCTCAGCCCAGGTTATCTGCGCCAATCGTTCTTTGACGGCAGGGATCAGGGCTGGCGACATACTCAGCTCGTTCAAACCCAATCCAACAAGCGCTGGCGCAGCCGCCGGATCGCCACCAAGCTCACCGCAGATGCCGATGGGAATACCGGCCTGTTGGGCAGCGCGAACCGCCAGATCCATCATTCGCCACACCGCCGGATCGCTGGCCTGATAACGCGCTGCCAATGCCGGATGCCCCCGATCAACGGCCAGCGTATATTGAGCCAGATCATTGCTGCCGATACTGAAAAAAGCCGCTTCTCGAGCCAGTTGATCGGCCATCACTGCGGCTGCCGGTGTCTCGATCATCACCCCTAGCGGCGGATCAGGACGGTGGTCAATCCCGGCTGACGCCAGCTCCTGAGCTGCCTGACGCAGTTGCTCGCGAGCCCAGACCAGATCGGCAAGAGTGGCAACCATTGGCAACATGATCCAGATGTCACCATGAGCCGCAGCGCGTAGCAGGGCGCGGAGTTGTGTCTGCAATAGATCGGGACGTTGCATACATACCCGCAACCCACGCACACCGAGAAACGGATTGGCCTCAGGAACCAGAGGCAAGTAGGGCAACGGCTTATCGCCACCAATATCGAGGGTACGGATGACAATCGGACAATCCGGCAACTCAGCAATCACCGCCCGATAAGCAGCGTATTGCTCTTCCTCATCAGGTGGCGCATCGCGGTCAAGGAAGAGAAACTCGGTGCGAAACAATCCGATCCCCTCGGCGCCATGCTCACGGGCGAGGCGCGCTTCAGCCGGTCGGCCAATATTGGCCCACAACGCCACCGGGCGACCATCACGCAACCGACCTGGTTGATCACGCAGGGCAGCCTGGCGATGTCTCGCCGCATGCAAAGTGGCCATCCGTTCTTGCGCTACCTGAACATCAGCATCGTCGGGATCAATCAACACTGTCGCCGCATCACCATCGATCAATAGCAAGCTACCATCTGACACATGCAAAATCGACTCGCCCAACCCAACCACAGCAGGAACACCGCGGGCCCGCGCCAGAATGATGGTATGTCCGGTTGGACCGCCGCCAGCGGTAGCAAACCCGGCCACATGATTCGGCAAATCTACCGTCTCGGCGGGAGTGAGGTCATCGGCGAGCACAATTGCGCCGGGGGGAATAGGGGCAGGAGAGGAGTCGCCAGCCAATACGCGGAGCAGTTCAACGCCAACCGCAGCCATATCGGCAGCGCGTTCACGCAGATATGGATCGTCAAGATCGGCCAGGACGGCCTGCATCTGCGCCACCACCGTCTGGATAGCGGCGGTCAGCGATTGCCCTTCCAGCACCAGCGCAGTGACGCCATCGGTCAACGTATCATCCTCGACCAGGAGCGCCTGGGCATCGAACAGATCGGCCTCGCGTAAACCGGCAGCTCGTTGCCGTTCAGCCAGCGCGCGCAACCGAGCCGCAGCCTGGTGTTGCGCCTTGCGGAAGCGAGCCAGCGTCATTTCGGTCGTTTCACCGGGAGGATCGACCGTGACTGCGGCGCGACGCCAGTGGAAGGCCGGGCCGAGCGCCAATCCGGCGGCGCCTCCAGCTCCCTGTAATACCTTGCTCATAAACCTCTTAACCGCTACTCACCAAAATTTTCCTCAACCAGTCGGGTAAGTGCAGCGATCACCTCGGCCTCATCTTCGCCACTGGCGCGCAACCGGATCTGATGCCCCTGGCGCACGCCGATCTGCAACAGATTAAAAGCCGTTACCGGAACCTCTTTCGTCTGTGGTCGGCTAAGATTCTGAATTGTGACGACGCTCTTATAGGATCGCACCGTTTCCACAAAGAGCTTAGCCGGACGAGCATGCAAACCAACCGGATTATTGACAGTCAAGACAACTTCGGTCATAGGCCTACTCATACACCTTAATCAATTCGCGCGCCTGCAAAGCAGCGGCAGCGACCAGCTCTAACGTCGCCCCGACATTAGTTGCCTCAACCGCTGCCAGATACGCGCCCTCGACCAGTGGCGCATTACTGATTTGCACGGGTGGGCCGGTAAACTGCTCTAGCGCGGTCTCAACACTCAGCACTGCACTCCCCAGATCGACTAGCGCCAAAATCCCATCGACAGAACGTAACTGCTCAAGACCGTTTAGAATACGTTCCACACTTGTGCCCAATGCCCCATCATCGACGCCACCGGCAGCAACAATTGGGACCTGACCACCGCTAATCTGACCAACAAATTCTTGCACTCCCTCGGCGAGACGCGCGCTATGCGAGACGATCAACAGCCCGATCATGCCACCTCCTCACTACGGCTACACGTCATCGCCAACGCCCGCAGGATATACGCCGTCGAAGTCGCTCCAGGATCCTGATGACCAATACTGCGCTCACCGAGATACGAAGCCCGTCCTTTCATAGCCAGCATCGGGATCGTAGCCAGCGCCCCGTCTTGGGCCGCTGCCGCCGCAACTTGCAAAGCGTGATCCAACGGTTGACCGGCGGCGAGCGCAGCGCGCAAAGCATCGATAGCCGGCGCCAGTGCATCAACCATCGTTTTTTCGCCACGTTGGGCTTTGCCGCGAGCGACAATTCCATCTAAAGCCGCTTCCAGTGCCAGCGCAACATCCTCAGCGCCAAGCTCATGACGATCAGCCAGCGCCATCCCTGCGCGCACGAAGGCAGTGCCGTACAATGGCCCTGACGCCCCTCCCACGGTGGAGACAATCGTCATTCCGGTCGTTTTCAATACCGTACCGATATCCTTATCAGCAACGGCAGGTAGCCGAGCGAGAACTGCTGCCAGACCGCGATCCAGATTAGCGCCGTGATCGGCGTCGCCGATGGCAGCGTCAAGTGCCGTTAGCTCATCGCGGTGAGCATGAATCAGTTTCGCCGCTACGGACAGAAAATGCGTGACATGTTCTACCGTGATTGGCATCGTTGCCTCGCTCAGATTATCGTTAATGCGGATTGTTTGACAAGCCGCGCATTGCGGTTCCGTTGCCAATACAGACCAGAACTAAGCTGGCGCCGGTTGATGAAATGCGCGGCGATGGCTCGGCAAACAGATTGCCTTTTTATGCTAGAGCATGGCGCCGGTTGAATCAAGCGCCCACGCCAGGGCCTATCGCCCATTTTTGTTGCAATTCTGCAACATCGCTGAATAGTTATCGCCCGCAGTATCACCTGCGGGCGATGCTGGCGGGGAGGGAGGGATTCGAACCCTCGAGGGGGTTGCCCCCCTAGCGGTTTAGCAAACCGCCGCACTAGGCCACTATGCGACCTCCCCATAACAATAACTGGAGGGGGCGGTGGGATTCGAACCCACGGGACGCATTGCTACGTCCTTCGGTTTTCAAGACCGACGCAATCAACCGGACTCTGCCACGCCCCCGCTTGGCTGGCCGGCATAAAAAATGGCAGGCGGGACAGGACTTGAACCTGCAACCGGTGGATTTGGAGGCCACTGCTCTGCCAATTGAGCTACCCGCCTTCGCGCCTTATATCCTACCATATCCGGTCGATTTTGGCAAGAGCGTCAAGCGTCGCATCAGCCCGTTTTGCGCTCCGATTGCTATCGCAATGCCCAGTGATCGGATAGATAGCCGGGCCCAATCCCGACAGACAACCTGCGTCACCTTGCTTAGAAACCTTCTGGCGCGTGGTAGCGTTCGAGATTCTGGAAACGAGTGGTACGCGGTTCAAAGCGCAGCGGAATCACGCCAAGCGGACCGTTACGGTGCTTGGCAATATGGATCTCGGCAATTCCCTTTTTGTCAGTCTCTTTGTCGTACAGCTCTTCACGATAGATAAACATCACAATGTCGGCATCCTGCTCGATTGAACCCGACTCGCGCAGGTCGCTGAGCATTGGCACGTGGCTCTGGCGACCTTCCACCGCGCGCGAGAGCTGTGAGAGGGCAATGACCGGCACGTTTAGCTCGCGCGCCAGCGCCTTAAGGCCACGACTGATGTCACTGACTTCCTGGACTCGATTGTCGGTGCGCCGACCCGACATCAGTTGCAAGTAGTCGATCATCACCAACGTAATCCCAACTTCGCTATGTAAACGGCGAGCGCGGGCGCGCACATCGGTGATACTCAGGCCAGGGGTGTCTTCAATGTAGATAGGCAACTCAGAGAGGACTCCCAACCCCTCAATCGCCACGCTCAGTTCTTCACCGCGCAGATTACCGGTACGCAGTCGCTGCATGTCGATACCGGTATGCATCGCCAGCAGGCGCTGCACTAACTGCTCACGGCTCATTTCAAGGCTAAAGATGGCGACCGTGCCACTGGCGTGAAAAGCGACATTGTAGGCCAGCGAAAGGGCAAGCGACGTTTTCCCAACGCTGGGTCGGGCAGCCAGAATAATCAGATCGCTCGGCTGTAAACCACCGGTCAATTGATCGAGATCGTGGTAACCGGTCGGAACACCGATTACCTCACCGCGCCGCTCTTGCATCGATTCGATCTGTGCGAAGAGGGTGTTGACGACGCGACCGATATGAACAAAATCCTGGTTATTGCGCCGTTGCGAAACGGCAAACAGTTCAGCTTCAGCGCGGTCAAGGGTCTCTTCCAGATCGCTCGCCTCATCGTAACCCATAGCGGCAATTCGGCCACCGGCTTCGATCAGGCGGCGCAACAGCGCGGTGCGTTCGACAATGCGAGCATAGTACTCGATGTGAACGGCAGTGGGCACCTCGGTCACCAACTCACTCAACATCGTGAGGCCGCCGATCAGATCGAGTTGCCCGCGCCGACGCAGTTCGGCGGCAACGGTGGCAAGATCTGCCGGTTCGCGCCGGTTATAACACGCCAGCATCGCTTCGTAGATCAGGGCGTGTTTTTCGAGATAGAAGTACTCTGAGGGAAGCCAGCCGGCAACAGCGATAATCGCGTCGCGTTCGAGCAAGATCGAGCCGAGCGTGGCTCGTTCGGCCTGCAAATCGAAGGGAATGCTGCGTTCGATCCGATCTTCCCGCTTTTCCACCGTTCTTCCCCCATTGCCCACCGGTTATCCACATTATCGGTATAAAACGCCAATGTGCCGCGAATTGCGGCACATTGGCAAACAATTTAGCTTGTGAGGGCAGTTATTCGCCGGTCACCACAACCTTAAGTTTAGCCGAAACTCCGCTGGCCAGCTCGACCGGAACCTCATACTCCCCAGTGCGCTTAATGGGATCCTCGAGCGCAATCTTGCGCCGATCGATCTCAACGCCAGCCACTTCGTGGAGTTTCGCGGCAATATCGGCGTTCGTGACAGAGCCGTACAAGCGATCCTGCTCACCAACCTTGACTACGAAGGTTAAGGTCAGATCGGCCAGTCTGGCAGCCAGCATCTCGGCTTCTTTCCGCGCTGCCTCAGCCTTGCGTCGCTGCGCAGCCAGCCGTTCCTCGGCCTGCTTGATCTGGCTTTGGGTCGCCAGGACGGCAAAACCCTTCGGAATCAGATAGTTACGGCCAAAACCGCCGCTCACATCTTTGATTTCGCCCGCCTTGCCCAGATGCTCAACATCTTTGACGAGCAATACTTTCATTTTCTTTGCGCTCACAGCGCTCTCCTTTTCGTATGCCGGTTATCAAGCAACGGCCTTTATCTTACCATAACCCGACGCGGATCGTCAACGCGCGATGAGCGGCATGTGGATCCGGTAAAGCGTTGTGACAAGGCGCAACGTGATAGTGATGCTTTGCGCACCGGCGCTGCCAGCGTCAACGACAATGCTGGTGGTATGATCACCTGGCCCCAATCCGTTCGGATCGACCCGGTAACGCAACCGGCTGGTATGACCGCTACCACTACTGGTTTCCAGCGTCAACCAGCTTGCGCCGCCGCTCGCGCTCCAGTTCATGTTGCCGGAACCGAGATTCTGCACAGTTATGCCATAGGTAGCAGCAGGGTCGGCGGGCGAGGCCAGTATGGTTACATTGCCCGGCGTTACCGCGAGTTGCGGCGGGGTGTCCTGACGCAGATAGACCGGAGCGCCGCTGAAGGGAATTTGAGCCTGACTGACCAGATTGGTGGCCAGAACGGTGCCATCGCGACTGATCAGTTGCGCCGAGCGACCTGATTCAAGAGGCAGTGAAAGATTTTCAGGATTGCCGGTTGTCCAGAACATATCAACCAGCGCGCCGGTAGAAGTCTGGAACCGCAGATGGTAGCGCGCAGCCGGAATCAGGGCATTGTTCTGATGAACGTAGCTGTGCAATGGGCCGAACCCAACAAAGGTTGCCTCATCGAGCAGATGTGCCAGCGTGGCGTAGGCATTGGCCGCCAGCTTGCGGGCATAGCTCTGATTGCGATTGCGCAGCAATGCGGCATTACCCCACAGATCACCTGCCGGGCTATCAAATTTGTCTTCTAATTGGAACCAATTGATATGTTTCACACCAAGCGCCAGCGCAATGCCATAGCTGCGCGCGAGATAGCTGGCCTGCTCTTGTTCATTTTTGCAAACGGGTGAAGTCAGGTTACATGTTGACCAACCCAGCTCGCTGATCCAGATTGGCACTGCTGACCCTCTCCTGGCATCTAACCAGCTCCGGGCATTAATGATCCGGCCCCAGAGTGACACCAGGCCGAACAGGCCCGCTCGATCAGGTGCCGTATCAGGCATATACGGATGGATGGCGAGGGCATCAAAGCTGGTTTGTGCAGCCGGCACGGCAGTGAACGCCGCGCCAAGAAATTCAAGCCCATCACGATTGCCACCGGTGCGGGTACCGCCGTCGAAGATGTAGACGCCACCGGTAGCAACGATAGCCGTTGGATCGGCAGCTTTCGCGGCGGCGTAGCCGGCAGCCAGCAACGCGCCATATTCGCTCGCTTCACCCGGCCAGGTTGCCCAGTTGTTTGGCTCATTCCAGATTTGCCAGACTGACACCCGCGGTGAACCAGGCGCATCGCTATTGCCATCACCATCGTAACGCTCGACTGCTGCCGCCACAAAATCGGCAAAATCTTGCGGATTAGCTGGAGGACACCAATAGTTGACCGATCCACCGTTGCGCGTGATTCGACTGCCGCAATCACCGACCCGTGCCCATGCTGGCGTGGTCAACAGCATGCCGATAATGCCAAAACCGGCCTGCGCAGCCTGAAGCAATGCTGCGTCCATCAAATTCCAGGTGAAGCTATCCTGACCAGGCTCGAGGTTAGCCCAACTGATCTCTTCGCGCACCCATGCGGCTCCGAGTTCGCGCGTGGCGTTGATCAACGCAGCCAGATCATCGTTGCGATTCTGCGGCAAGCGTTCTAACCCGCTAAAGTAGGTATTCATGCCAAAAGCGGTAAGGCGAGTCGGTTGCTCAGGAGCAGCCCTGCTGGCCGGCGGAAAAGGTATGCTGGAAATGAGCAGAACAGCGATCAAGCCAATGATAGACAGCGAAGAAGCTTGTCGGCGCATAACAAAGATTCCTCAATTTGCCACCGCGCGATGAAAACGGGAAGGACCTGGTAAAGCCACCGGCCTCGATCTGATCACACTGGTTACTCACCTGACTGATAAGACGTTGAAACAATTCTTCGTAATTATAACAGAGTGTCACCTCCCTTCACCTTCCATTCATTGAACTGACATCTCACCTTGATACGATGATGGCGTCTCACCGGATAACGCGAACAGGGAGCCGCCTATGTACCGTCGCTACGGGAAACGTCTGCTTGATCTGGCCATAGTTATTCCAGCACTGATAACGCTGGCGCCGCTGATGGCAATTATCGCCCTGTTAATACGGATCAAACTGGGTCCGGGCGTAATCTTTCGCCAGCGCCGGCCTGGATTGCACGGTCGTCCATTTATGATGCTCAAGTTTCGCACGATGACCGATGCCCGTGACGCGCAGGGCCGGCTCTTGCCCGATGAACAGCGCCTCACGCCGTTCGGACGCTTCCTCCGCAGCACCAGTCTCGATGAGCTACCCGAACTTTTTTGCGTGTTGCGTGGCGACATGAGTCTGGTTGGGCCGCGACCGTTGCTTATGCAATACCTCGACCGCTATACGCCAGAACAGCGACGGCGACATGAGGTTTTGCCAGGAATTACCGGTCTGGCGCAGATCAATGGTCGCAATGCCATTTCGTGGGAAGCAAAGTTTGCCTATGACGTGCAATACGTTAATCAACTCTCGTTCTGGCTCGATTTAAAGATACTGGCGATCACCATCTGGAAAGTGATCAGGCGAGAGGGAATCAGCCAACCCGGACACGCTACCGCCGAAGAGTTTCGTGGCTCACCGTTACAACCACCGCTACCTAAACCACCACCAGCGGTGAGCAGTGATTAAATGCTCTTGCCAGAATTGATTGAACGACGCAAATCTTTTCATCGGTGTAGGCCGGGAAGTAACGGAAATTGGTCTTAACCGGGTGGAAATGTCAGGTCTATGACTCAACGCATTCTCATCATTGGCGCCGGTGGTCACGGTCAGGTTGTCGCTGACATTCTCTTGCAGGCTGCCGCGAAAGGCGCCGATCATCAACCTATCGGCTATCTCGACGACAACCCCCGTCATCACGGCCAGCTTGCGCAGGGATTGCCGGTATTAGGGCCAATTGCAGCGCTGAGCGCAATTCCGCACGATAGGATAGTGATTGCAATCGGTGACAACCGGCTGCGGGCACGCCTTTTCGCCACCCTGAAAGCGCAAGGAGAACGCTTTGCCTGCGCTATTCATCCCTCTGCAATCATCGCTCCAGATACTATCATCGGCCCTGGCACCATGATTTGCGCGGGAGCAATTGTCAATCCTGGCAGTGTTATCGGCGCAAATGTGATTCTCAACACCGGTTGCACGGTCGATCATCACAATCAGATCGGCGATCACGTTCATATTGCGCCTGGCGTCCACACCGGTGGCGAGGTGATCATCGGTGCTGGCGCACTCATCGGCATTGGCGCAATTGTGATGCCCCGGCGCCGCGTCGGCGAGTGGAGTACCGTTGGCGCCGGCGCGCTGGTACAGCGAGACGTTGAGGCCGAAACGGTGGTTATTGGCGTGCCAGCCCAGGTCTTGCAAGCGCGAGCGGTGGGGGAATAAGTGCGAGTTACTGCGCGGCAACAACACGATGAATTCGTGGCTGCGAATGGCAAACCGACCATTTCTACCATTCCTGCGCGATGTCTTACCTCTTTATGATCGCGCACCATTAATCAGATGGTATACAAATCATCGGTTCGTGAACCAGGCTGATGAACCAGATAGCCGTCAACTCGCCGCGCGCCGAACGGTATTTTCAGATCCCGCTCTCTCTGATATGTGCGGCGCGCCTGATCCAAGGAGGTTTTTTGTGCCAATTCCAATGTCTTCACCCGACATTACCGAGGCTGAAATTGCCGCAGTACATCAAGTGTTGCAAACCAACCAGCTCAGCATTGGGCCGCAAATTGTCGCTTTTGAACAAGCAATGGCACGCTACATCGGCACGCCACACGCGGTTGGGGTCAATTCCGGCACAAGCGGTTTGCATCTTTGCTGTATCGCTACCGGCGCCCGTGATGGAGATCTGGTTATTACCACGCCATTTTCTTTCATCGCTTCGGCTAACAGCATTCTCTACGAACGGGCAATTCCGATCTTTGTCGATGTTGATCCGGTGACCGGCAATATTGATCCGAATCTTGTTGCCGAAGCCGTGACCGATCTGATGCGCGGTGGCGCGGCAGCAACGCGGTGGTTGCCCCGTCACCATGGCTCCATCGGCACCCTCAAGGCCATTATGCCGGTACACGCTTTTGGCCAACCTGCCGATATGGATCCGATCAACGCTGTTGCCGCCGAATATGGCTTGTGGGTGATCGAAGATGCTTGCGAAGCGATTGGCGCCACATATAAAGGGCGGAAGGCCGGGACGCTAGGCGATGCCGCTGTCTTTGCTTTCTATCCCAACAAACAGATGACGACCGGCGAAGGGGGAATGATCGTCACTCACCACGACGACTGGGCCGCGCTTTTCCGTTCTTTGCGCAATCAGGGTCGAGACGTGTTTGATGCATGGCTCAACCACACGCGCCTCGGGTACAACTACCGACTCGACGAACTCAGTGCCGCGCTCGGGGTGACCCAACTGCAACGAATCGAGGAACTGATCGCGCGACGCGCGCAGGTAGCGGCGTGGTATCACGAACAACTGGCCGATCTCGAACTGATCGAACGGCCACAGCTCAGGCCGTACACTACTCATATGAGCTGGTTTGTATATGTCGTTCGCATTCTGCCACCTGCCGACCGTAACAAGGTTATGCAACGACTGGCCACTGCCGGCATTCCCAGCCGCCCCTACTTTACGCCGATCCACTTACAACCTTTCTACCGGGAGCGGTTTGGTTACGAACGGGGTGATTTTCCAGTGACCGAACAACTCGGCGATCGTTCGCTGGCGTTGCCATTCTCCAGCGTCATGCGGGAAGAACAGGTGGCTGAGGTTGTGCATCATCTACGAGCGGCATTGCGCTAATCAGCAAATGGCCAGCTTTCTAACAAGATGTTCATCACTTTGCCCGAAACACCACATCGATTGTTCACCTGAGGCCAATAGCATAAGGATGTCATCAAGTATGAGCAGCGTCGTTCTGGCCCGCGTCTCCCTCAAACACGCTGTGTCTACACAAGGCAGCGATTAGGAAAGGAGCCTGGCTTGAAGCTCGCTCTCCCGTATCATTTCCGCAATCGTTATTTCTTCCTGCTCGATGCCGTGTTGTTACCATTGGCTGCATATCTCAGCTTTTGGGTGCGACTCGACGCTGCCCCCACCGGCGCAGCTCTGGCCGGATGGGGAGTCCTGGCCCTGATTACCACACCAGTTCATCTCATCATTTTCCAGCGTCTGGGGATCTATTCGCGCTATTGGCGTCATGCCTCTATTGACGAACTGCTCTTGTTGATAGCTTCCATCTCGCTGGCAATAATCATTAGCATTCCGGTCGTCTTTATCGTTGCCAATCTCACACCGCTCGTGCTCTTACCCCGTTCAGTGCCTGTCATCTTCTTTCTGCTTGGGCTAACAGTCACTATCGGGCCACGCCTGCTCTCGCGCTGGCGCTGGCATCGTGAAGTGCTGCTGCGCAAGCGCAGAGGAGAGCTAAATGGAAAAATGCAACGGGTGCTGATTATGGGCGCCGGTTCGGCTGGCACTATGATTGCGCGCGAGATGCGCGATAACCCGCAATTGGGGATGGTTGCCGTCGGCTTTCTGGATGATGATCCGCTTAAACACGGTATGCACATCTACGGAGTACCGGTGCTGGGGAATCGATACGATATACCACGACTGGTTCGCGAACATCGAGCACACTATGTGATTATTGCCATGCCATCGGCTGCCGGTAAAGACATTCGCAGTATTGTCGAACTTTGTGACTGCACCGGGGTGAAGACCAAGATCATGCCCGGTCTATATGAAATGCTCGATGGCAAAGTCAGCGTCAATCAGTTGCGCAACGTACAGATCGAAGACCTGCTACGCCGACCGCCAGTGCAAACTGATATTGCTGCTGTCCATGATTTACTGGCCGGCAAACGAGTAATGGTCACTGGAGGTGGCGGTTCGATCGGTTCAGAGCTTTGCCGTCAAATCCTGCGCGCCGGCCCGGCAGAATTGATCATTCTCGGTCACGGCGAAAATTCGGTCTTCTCTATCGAGCAAGAACTGCGCCGGACAGCGCCGACCTCAATCAGGATTAGCGCCGTCATTGCCGACATCCGCTTCGCTGAGCGAGTCATGCACGTCTTCGAGCAGTACCAGCCCGAGATCATCTTTCACGCCGCCGCTCACAAGCACGTGCCGCTAATGGAGCTACACCCTGTAGAGGCGGTAACCAACAACATCATCGGCACCCGCAACCTGCTGAGCGCAGCGATCCAGTTTGGGGTAAGCCATTTCGTGATGATTTCGAGCGATAAGGCGGTCAATCCGACCAGCGTGATGGGGGCGACCAAGCGCGTAGCTGAGATGCTGGTGCATGAAGCGGCGCGCCAGAGCGGACAATCCTTCGTGGCGGTTCGATTTGGCAATGTGCTCGGTTCGCGCGGCTCGGTGGTGCTGACCTTCAAGCAGCAGATCGCTAATGGCGGCCCGGTAACGGTCACTCATCCCGAGATGCGCCGCTTCTTCATGACTATCCCCGAAGCAGTGCAGTTAACGCTACAGGCAGCGGTGATCGGCAAAGGTGGCGAGGTGTTCGTGCTCGATATGGGAGAACCCATTCGAATTGTCGATTTGGCCCGCGATATGATCGAGCTTTCTGGTTTGCAGGTGGGGCGCGACATCGATATTGTGTTTACCGGTCTTCGCCCTGGTGAAAAACTGTATGAAGAGTTGTTCGTCGAGGGAGAGACATACGAACGCACAACCCATAGTAAGATCTTTATCGCCCGCAATGCCGCGCAGTTAGTGCCACGCGCCATCGCCGACCAGATTCGGATCCTCGAACTCGCTAGCTTGAATAACGATACGCCTTTACTGCTACAAACACTTCATCGCCTGGTGCCGACCTTCAGGCAACCTTCGACAACGCCGATGATCGAGCCTAAACCGCGTGAAAAAGCTGTTGGCGAACCGCTGTGGAAACGGTATCTGGCCAGCGATTGACCGATGCGTTGTCAGGGATTGGTAACGGCGATGAACAAAGCTGATCCGTCTCAGTTATCAACCATCTCGGTTGCTGTTGCGCAGAGATGGAAAAACCAGAGGCTGCCGATCATTCCTGCCATCTACATAGGGCTACATTGTAAGATGGGTCATTACAGCACTACACAACGAGTATGAACACCTGGCATCGCCTGCTATTGTTGACAATAGTAATCATATTCGGCACAGCCATTGGCTTGCGCAACAATCATCCACTCGCAACAGCCCAATCGCCAGCCAGCGGCTTGCGAGCGCGAATGATCACGAACGATCGGATAGAGATAACCATGCCCGGTCGATTCGCGCTAGTCTTTACGTCTAATGGGCTGAGCGAGTGGCGCGACTTGCGCCGTGATCCCAAAGGCAGCAGAAATCTGGTGGCAGAATCGGCATCGCTGGTTGTTGCCCGCAACATCGCCGGCAACCCTCTCTTGGCGTCGCCAGAATTAATGCATACTTCGCCGCTACGCGCCCTGGTTCGCTACACCGTCAACGATGTTTCAATTACCTACGAAGTCTGGGCCGGTGGTCATATCGCCATCAACCTTGCCGGCGCACCGACAACGCTGACCGGCCCCCATCTCGCGCCTGACCCTGGCGCTGGCGCAGCGTTGCAGCCGGTGATCATCACGCCAGCTATGCAACAATGGCTGCTCTACCTTGATGCATGGACGGTGGATGAATTATCGACGACGAAATCCCAACCGGCGCTCGCCGGTATCGCTACGGCAAGTGAAGCAGGACTGACGGCGACCGGCGTTACTGTCATCCCACCAGACGGCATTGTTCGCTACCCGCGCCTGCGGATCAGCAATTGGACTGGTGGCATGCCAACAGTTCGGCGCGCTGGAGTAACGCTGGCGGAGGGGAGCGATTATCTGGCTGAATACGATGATACAAGCGGTGAGTTACTGATCCAGTACATGCATCTGCTTCCACCTGGCCCAGCCGAGACGCGCGCGTTTACCATTCAGCCGGCTCAAACCGAACCGGTATTGACGTTATCCATCCTTGATGCTAATGATACGCCGCGCCCGCTTGATCCTGTCACGGGTATGCTGATTGTTGACGCCGACCTGCCGGCAGGCTCAACACCCGCGCCAGGCCCGTTGACCACAAAAGATGTCTTTCAGATCCCCTACATTCAGACTGAACCAACCCTACGCTTGCAGGCGACCATTACCGATCCACCAGAAGGCTTCAACGGAATTCGCTTTAGCGTGAGCGGTCCCGGTTTTGCTCAGACTATTGATGACACCGACGACACCAATGGCTTCCGCGTCACGATCACTCTACCCAGACGGGCCGAGTATAGCGTGACAGCTACGATTCTGGTCGATGGCACTCCGGGAACGCTCAGCCGCACCATCGATCCGGTTGGGTACGGACGGATATTTGTCAGCATTGGCGACTCGATTACCGCCGGGAAGTGGGCTTTTTACCGTTTGCCGCCGGGATCGTCACTTAGTGGTGCCAGCGACGGCTATCCATTTACTATGCCACCGGCGCCTGACAGCGGTTACCCACGCAGCACCGATGGCCGCAATTATCCGCAATCGGATAATACGCAGGCCGATAGCGCTGGCTATCAAAATATCTACTATGCCGGTTATCAAATTGAGTTAAATGACCGTTTGACAACGTGTCTGAACAGTCCAGTCTTTATCCTCAATGATGGTTTCAGTGGCATTCGCACAGCGCGCGATCTGTATGGCAACACTACCGGTTCAGACCGGACCGGCACTAGCGGCTATTTAAATGTGCTGGGGAAGGCGGCAATCTATCGCCAGCACATTACCGATCTTGGCGCCGGGCATGTGCTGCTGCAAGTTGGCACAAATGACGCTACAGCAGTGTCAACAACCAATCCTTACAACAACTTGATGCCGGCCAGCGTATACAAAGAGGATTTGCGTGCAGTCATTACCGCTCTACGCCAGGATCGACCCGATCTTGCGCTGTGGGTAGCCCGTTTACCGTGGCGCAACGATGGCACGGCAACCCAGGCAGCGACACGTCGCGCGACGACCCTGGCATTTAACGAGAGTATCGTCGAGCTGATCGATGAGCTTGATGACAACGCACCGATCCGACAAGGCCCCGACTTTTACAGCCATTTTGCTATCAATCAAAGCCAGATCATTACAATCAATCCCAGCAACGGCAATGCCGACAATATTCACCCCAATGCTGCTGGTTTCAGCGCAATGGCCGAATTGTGGGCGAATGTGCTCTGTGCCGATCTTCCTCGCGAACCCGATCCCTCGCCAACACCTACCAGCACCATCTATATTCCAACAGTTATTGCCCCTTCTCCAACCACAACCAGTCTGAGCGCGATAACTACCAGCGCAACCGTTCCCGCCAGCCCTGCGGCCACTGACACCGCCACGCCAACCGTTCCCGCCAGCCCTGCGGCCACTGACACCGCCACGCCAACCGTTCCCACCAGCCCTGTTGCCACCGCCACCGCCACACCAACACCTGCAACTGCGCCAACAGCGAGCAGTGTGCCGGTACAAGCAACGGTAGCGCCGATACATATTCCGCTTATACAGCGGTGAACAACGCTTGAGCAAGGAATACAAGGACGGAAAGAGGCGCTACATCAAGTCGCAGTCAGCGCAACGATCACGAGGTATCGCAATCTCGCACCACTCACAACTGTAACCAACAAGCCGACTGTGACCTGTATTGTCCCTGCACAGAATCACAAGCGCAAAATGATGAGCGTGTACGGAAGAAACGGCGAAGACCGCAGCCAACCCAACACTGTGGCGGTGGCGCGCGCTCGATAGTGGCGTAGCATTCTGCGTAGCCCGTCTCGACGCCAGAAAGGTGACCTCAAACCCGGCGCAGCAACTCAAGGAGGGCAGCAGCCAGTTTCTGCCCATCGTGGCGCAACACGCGCACTGCCCGACTCTGCTGAGGATTGTCGAGAGAGGTCGTATACTGAATCACCGCAGCAGCCAGATCGGCTTCAATCACCATGCTACCTTCAATGATCACTCCTCTTCGGCCATGGGTATCGCCGGGCAGCGTCGTCAGCTCTTCGTAGTCGCCTGGATCAAGATACACTGGCGTCTGATTGGCAGCAGCATAGATGCGAGTCGTTTCTGGATCAATCCGCTGAGCATTGACCAACACATAATCGGGTGTAATACCGGCATAGTCTTTAATAGCGCGAATGTGGTCGGCGACACGAAAGCCGGTCGTGCGACCGGGTTCGGTCATGAGATTACAGATAAAGATCTTCTTCGCAGTGCTATGCTGCACCGCCTCAGCAAACTCGGTCAGCAGGAAGTTGGGCAAGATACTCTCAAACAGACTTCCCGGACCCAGCACGATCGCATCAGCGTCACGCAGGGCTTCAACTGCGACTCTGGTCAGTGGCGGCAGATCGGTCTGATTCAAGTGGAGTCGTTGCACGCGCCGTGGAGCCAGTTCAGTCTGCAAGTGGATATGCCGGACATCGATCAGTGTGCCGTCATCAAGCTCAGCTATCACTTCAAGCGGCATTGGTGTCGGAGCGGCATAATAGACGTTGGGCTGATTGAGCAAACCGGATGCGCGATAGTAATATTCAACCGGATCAGTGATCGGCACAATACAGGTCATCCGATCTACCTGATCGCTCAAAGCCGACAACACCAGCATACCGGCCCCACCTGAGATGACAACAATGCGACGCGGACGTTGCGCCTGATCATAGCCAAGCACCAGTTCTTGATCGGCGAGCAATTGACTGGGCCGTGGAATAACGACTACACCACTGAGTTGCCAGATACCGCCAGCCAGCACAAGCAAACCGACTGTCATCAGTAGAACACCGCGCCACAAGCGCGGCAGAAATTGCAAGGTAAGCCACCAGACCACCTCGGGTAAACCTTCGATTGTGCGATAGGCGTGAATGAACAGATAGGCTACACCGAGCGACAGCAATACCACACCGACGAAGGTCAGCGAGAGCGAAGGGATCAAGTGACGGAGAGCGCTCAGGCGGTTGAGAATGTGTTTCATGCGGTATCTACTCGCTGCAAGCTAGTGCCGTGATCCAGGCGAACGCTGAACGATTGCACATAATTGCGGCTCTGTCACGAGACACCAAACTGAGACCGCAGCGCTGCGCAGAGGGCACGGAGACCACCATTGCTACGCGCTACTGCTTCACACATCAGCAGGCCGGCCAGCAACCCATCTGGACAGGCACTCCAACGACTGAGCAACACCTCGCCGGTAGCCGTCATCGCAACCACCGGCTGCCGTTCACTGTACAAGCCATTTTGCAAGATCTCCAGGCGGTGACCGGTTGCCTCTTGCCAGGCCGTCAGATATTTTGGCAGCACTTGCAGTGGACTGTGCGCAGCCGGCGAGGGCACAATCACCAATCCACGCTGTCGGTGATGGGCAGCGAGATAGCCAGCCAATAACAAGCCGGTCTCGAACGGATCGAGCACCTCGCCGGCAGGATCAACCACGGCCAGCGCAGTGCCATCGCCGGAAATAGCCAGGCCGAGATGAGAGTCACTTTCGCGCACCAGCTTGCGCAACCGGTTGAGACTGGCAGCGAACGGTTGTGGCGCGCCACGCGCAAAGAGCGGATCGGGATCGCGATTGATTTCGATTGCCCGAGTTTGGCCACCTTCGCCGAGCAACGCCGACACCATACCGGCAGTCGTGCCGGCCATCACGTCAACGAAGAAGGTCATCGGCAAACGACGGATCGTTTCGAGATCGAGTACATTGCGCAGCGCTTCAAGATAGGGAGTACGCAGATCAACCGTTGACTCGGGCAACGTAGTTGGCGGAAAGATCACTGGTGGTAGGGGATCAGGCGAGGGATCGAGACTCAACCCACTCTTCTCATCGCCAATGAGGATCAATCCGCCGATGTAGTATGGTTGATTGCGCGCCGAGACATACAGCGCACAACCGGCCTGCTTGCGATCAAGCGCGTGATGAATGGCAGGCAACGGCGCCGGCGCATCAGCTAGCAAGACCGACACCCCTTGCGCTGTCAAATCCTGAGCCAGTGTCTGAGCGAAGAGATTAGCTAAAAAGCGAGTATCGAAAGCGATCAGACAACGAATTTGCTGAGCGGCTAACGCAGCGCCAACAGTCGCTGTCCGGCGGCGGAGCTGGTCAAGAGTAAGTTCAGCCGTGTAAGCTGCCTCCCACGCCTGTAGCAAAGGGCGTCGATACACGCTCATACCTTTGTGCGAAACTCCTCAACGACGCTCAGCATCTCGTCGCGAATGGCGTAGACGCGATCCCATGTCTGGGCCTCAAAGCGAGTGGTAATGGCCGGCTCGGTATTTGAAGCCCGCACCAATCCCCAACCATCGCCAAAATCAACCCGCACTCCATCAATGTCGATCAATGGATACTTGCCGGTAAATTGATCGCGAAGGTATGCGATCAGCGCAAACTTACGATCTTCAGGGAAGGGGATGCGCCCTTCATCGATTGAGGGCAGCATCGGATATGGAGCGAGCGCTTCGCGCAGCGTTTGTCCTAATTCACCCAAGGCATGCAACAGGACAGCACCAGCGAAAGCGCCGTCATCGAAATAGCGGCCAGGAAAAGGAAAAATCGTATGGCCGCTCAATTCGCCGCCCAGCACGGCATCAACTTCGCGCATCTTAGCCGACAAGCTGGTGTAACCGGTTTTCCACATCACCGGCTCGCCACCCAGATCACGAATAGCCTGGGGCAAGACAGCGCTACACTTGACATCGAACACAACCGGGCCTTTGCGCCGGGCCAGAAAAGTCTTGGCCAGCGCGATCAGATAACGGTCGGCAAAGACCACTTCACCAGTTTCATCCACAACGCCAAGACGATCACCATCGCCATCGAGACCGATGCCGAGATCAGCGCGATGTTCTCGCACTGCTGCCTGCAGATCACGCAGATTCTCCACTTTGAGAGGATCGGGATGATGATTGGGAAAGGTACCATCCGGCTCGATAAAGAGTGGGATCACTTCAATACCCAGCGCTTCGTACATTGCCACTGCCAGTGGCCCGGCCACACCATTGCCCCCATCGAGCACGACACGGGGGCGTCGGTTGCCGAAATCCAGCCAGCGCCGGGCCGACTCGATGTAAGCCGGCCCAATATCGACGGTTTCACAGCTACCCTGACCCTGAACAAACTGACCGCTGGCCGCCAGCCTTCCCACCTCCTGAATAGCCTCTGACGGTAACGGCTCAGAACCAAACTGCGGTTCGGAGCGGCGCAGTTTAAGCCCGTTAAATTCAGGCGGATTATGACTGGCCGACACAATAGCGCCAGCATCAGCATTGAGTGCCTCGACGGCAAAATACATCACTGGCGTTGCCACCATACCGATATCGAACACATGCATACCGGTAGCGCGCAAGCCTTCTATCAGGGCTGCCTGGAAACGAGGTGAACTCAACCGCGCATCGCGCGCAACCACAATTCGCTGACGCCCCTCGGCGCGGAACAGCGTACCGACGGCGCGCCCTAATCGCTCGTAGATACCCTCATCAAGATCAACTTCGACGATGCCACGAATGTCGTAGGCGCGAAAAATCGTTGGATTAAGAGATACACCCATGTATGCCTCAAATGAGTGGGTAACGTTCGCTGCGAACATCGCAATGCGTTATCAGGTTGGTTCGATCCTAGCCGAAAGCATGGTATCCGTCAAGATGTATTTCAAAGCGAAACGGTTCGATTCCGGTGCATAGGTTTCAGCGATCGCGAAACGAATTCCCGATATCTTTATAGTGCGTAAGCACGATACCAACTGTATTAGCGAAACACCGGCTTCAGACCAACAAGAAAAACCCAACAACCATGACCGAAACGATGTCGCGCGGAACATATTGACGGATAGAACGATAATCTGCTACAATCTGCGCTGTCAACGAGAAGGCTAAAGGACAAATTGATGAACGTGGCAAAAGAAGAAGAGATCGACCTGAAACCGTATCTTCTCGCTCTTCTACGCCGTTGGTGGATTATCGTCGGCGTCGCGATAGGGTCAGCGCTCATCGCAGGTGTGTCAGCGGTACCTCGCACACCCACTGTTTTTGCCAGCGCATCACTGTTAATCATACCGGCAAATACCCAGATCACATTAGACTCCCGCTTTACCAGCAGAGACTCCTTGCTCTTCACCACTACAACTAACCAGCGCGAAGCCCTGTTGGCCTTAGCCCGCGATGTAACACTCGAGCAACGAGTAGCAGAGGCGCTGGGCAGAGAGTATCGCGCAAATGAACTGCTCAGCAAACTCACCTTCACAACCGATGGTGATCTGCTGCGGATCACTGCCAGGGCTGAAACGAACGATGAAGCTCAACAATTAGTAACCGTATGGGCACAAGAATATGCCCGAATGGTTAACGAAACATATACCCGTGATACCACTTCGTTTGAGATGGTGCAGCAGCAACTGACTAATGCCCTCCAGCGTTACTATGCAGCACAAGCAGCATTAGAATCTTTTATTGCTCAGGGCCAGATTACCGAAGCAGATCAAGATGTTCGGCGCTTGAACGACCTGATTAACAGTTCTCGAACCGCAGGAACAGATCTGTTCAGAGATTATCTGCTGCGCAGCAATGACCTGGAACAAATTCTGCGCGACGCTCGCCTGTTGCGTGAACGGCTAGACAACCAACCGGAAGACGAAGTTAACATTGCTGACGCCTTAGCGGCATTGCTCTTGCGCATTCGTAATTTAAGCGATCAAGACAGTAACCGCCCAATCTTGCAACTTGACAGTTCGCTTGCCAACAGTGTTAGCGTAACAGTAGCAGACCTTGACCGCCTGATTGACGCGCTTGAAGCCGAGCAAAGCGCAGTGCGCAGCGAAGCGGCACGATTGAGCGAGTTACCACTTGAAGAGTTAAGCCCTGAGGCAACAAAACAACTGTATCAGCGACTAGCCGATGCACAGGCACGACTCGAACAATTAAATGGTCGTCAGCGTGACCTGGTCCGAAACCGCGATGTAGCCTTCGATCTGGTGAATGTTTTAATGCGGCGAGTGGAAGAGTTGAGACTCTCAGACGCTGCTCCTCAGGTTTCGGTGCGTTATCTCGGCACTGTTAGTCTCCCTCAGGCAGTTATTAGTCGTCAGGTGATAACTCAGGTCGCTCTTGCAGCTCTGGCTGGAGTGGTATCTGCCGCAGCCATCATTGTGCTACTCGAAGCAATAACGATATCTCGTCGCAGCGCAGCCACCCAACCAAAACCAACTGGTGATTGATCACATACCTGAATAGTATGAAGTGGAGATAATACTTTATATCTCACCTGGATAGCCATCTATTCCAATCATTGATCACACATAGATCCCAGGCAAAAAGCCCCATTCTGAGCATGCAAACAGAAAACAACCGTGAATCGTCCATTACTTTCAGTGATCATACCTTGTTACAACGAGGCGAAAACCCTGCCTGATATCCTTGCTCAAGTCGAGACAGTTAACCTCGATAAAGAAATTATCATCGTTGATGATCATTCAACTGATGAAACGCC
>OGCI01001090.1_pt1 | contig 24999 bp, 23 predicted proteins | sample 1570021 | NCBI WGS metagenome assembly OGCI01 (sample SAMN06264664, study PRJEB24512) | hot springs metagenome | isolation source: Hot spring water | place: South Africa: Tshipise | collected 2015-06-21 | reverse complement strand
GTTTGCGAATTAATGTGAATACCGAAAATAGCGTCAATTTTCGGATTGTCCATCACGCCCTCTCTCACCATTAGATCCGCACCGCCTTCTTCGCCGGCTGGCGGACCTTCTTCGGCGGGCTGGAACATGAATTTCACCCGCCCGCGAAGTTCTTCCCGATGAGCAGACAGAAGTCTGGCGACCCCCAGTCCAATTGCCACATGAGCATCGTGACCGCAGGCATGCATGACCCCGGGAGTCTGGGAAGCATAATCAACAGTATTCTGTTCCTGAATGGGGAGGGCATCCATATCAAAACGAACCAGAATCGTAGGACCTGGTTTGCCAGTTTCCAGCAAGGCTACCACCCCGGTTTTGGCAACCCCGGTCGTGACTTCCAATCCCAGCCCGGTAAGCGTTTTGGCAACCACCCCGGCAGTACGAACTTCCTGAAACCCTAATTCAGGATGACGGTGAAGATCCCGGCGGACTGCCACGAGTTCCGGGGCTAAACGCTGTGCGTCTTGTCGTAAGGCTTCCATGATCCTCCTTCAGGTTGAGAATTACTGCCTGGGTTTCTTTTTCGGCTTCCTCCGAAACCTGCCACCACGTCGCGTTCGGGCTTGATCCCTCTGTGTTTGTTCAGGTGACTCTTGTGGAAGAGTTTCTAATTCCTGCTCCTCGTCCACAAGCCCTTCTCCTTCTTCCCACTCCCCGCCCGATTCTTCCTCTACCAGGTCAGCGGGTTCAGGTTCTTCTGCTGAAATGGTCACCGGGGTAGCGCTCTGTGGCAGAGGTTCACCAACCAGCGAGATTTTCTCTCCCGGATATTCCCTCTTGACGCCATCCGGCAGTTCCACAATGACCGCTCCCTTCAATGGGACTACATCCACAACCTTACCCTCTCCATCCGGGGTAACCACCCGCTTGTTACGCTTTGGAAGTCGAGCGCGTGCCTCAGCATACTGCTGAAATTCATAGATGAGACAACACCGAAGCCTTCCGCACATCCCGGTAATTTCTGAGGGGGTCAGAGAAATCCCCTGTTCCTTTGCCATTCGAATCGAAATGGAACTGAACTCACACAGGAATTGGGAACAGCACCGGGATTCCAAACCACAGGCGCCCATACCTCCCAGCAACTTGGCAACATCACGGGGACCGATTTGACGCAATTCTACCTGAGCGGGAGCATATTGCTTTTGCATATCCTGCCGAAGGGACTTTAAATCCACTCGCTCATCCGTTTCTGTACTGAAGAGAATAGCCAGTTTGGTGCCATCAAAACTGTATTCTGCCGCAACAATTTTGACACCCGAAAGCCCCAGTTCGCGCGCTCTCGCCTTGCACACCGAGACGACTTCGGCTTCCTTTGCCTGCCATTCCTGACGAATAAGTAAATCCTGGGGGGTGGCCTTGCGTTCTACCCTCTTAAGACCTTCAGGTATTTCCTCGGGGGTTGGGAAAATTTGCGCAACGGTACCAATCTGAAGTCCTCTTGCAGTTTCAACGACAACAGAATCCCCCACTTCCACATCTGGAACTAACGTGGCGTCAAAATGATAGATTTTCCCGACTTTCGAGAAACGTACACCGACCAGAACAGGAAGCATGCCGTTCATGATTAATCAATCACATCAATTGAGATGGCTCCCGGCGTAGATAAGGCGGCAACGCTCAAACTGGCGGCAACTTTTTGAGCAATAGCAGTCAAGGCACGTGCAGGTGCTGAATCCGGAGCAGAGATAACTACCGGTACCCCCTGGTCTCCGCCAACTCGCACCGTTGGATCCATAGGAATCGCCCCTAAGAAGGGAACTTCGGCAGCACGCGCCAATTCCTCTCCGCCACCCGAACCGCAGATGTCCATCTTCGTTCCATCGGGGAGTTCCAGGTAACTCATATTTTCCACCACTCCCAGTACAGGGACATTCAATTCGCGGAACATTTGCAAACCGCGCATGGCGTCTTCCTGGGAAACTCGTTGGGGCAAGGTAACAATCAATCCGCCGCTCAACGGGACAGACTGCGCAAGGCTCAACTGCGCATCCCCTGTTCCTGGAGGCAGATCAATAATCATATAATCCAGTTCATTCCACGCCACATCTGCCAGGAATTGCCGAATGGCTGAATGAAGCATGGGACCACGCCAGATTAAAGGCTGTCCAGGTTTCACCAGGAAACCAATGGACATGATCTGTACTCCGTAGGCTTCAGCAGGGATCAACTTTTGACCATTTTGGGGAGGCAAGCGCTGAACCCCCATCATCGTGGGAATGTTGGGACCATAAATATCGGCATCCAGTAACCCGACCCGGGCACCCGATTGTGCCAGACTGACTGCCAGGTTGACCGCAACAGTGCTTTTACCCACACCACCTTTGCCCGACGCCACAGCCACAACATTATGAACGGGTAGAGAGAGCACCCCCCGATTTCGCCCATCAGAAGGAACCCGGGCATCCAACACCACTTCTACCTCCCTGACACCGGGGATGGATAAAACCGCGTTCCGTGCTTCATTTTCAATACGGCTCTTCAGAGGACAAGCCGGTGTAGTCAGCACAATGCGAAAACGAACCTTATCACCATCAATCTCAACATCCTTGATCATGTCGAGAGTGACCAAATCTTTGTGTAATTCAGGTTCCTGAACCTGACTGAGAGCCTGTAAAACCGCTTCTCTGGTAACAACACTGCTCATCATGTTCTCCTATAAGACAATCTTTTCATCAAAAAGAGTCTATACCGTTAGATTCTTGAGCGCTTATAAATTGCTGAACCTCAGTCACTAAAAACCGGTACTGCTCAACCAGTTCTGTATCGCTACCCCGGTATCTGCGTACAACCTGACGTGAGCAAGCCGTACATCCTCGCATTGCCCTGAAAGAATCAGCATTACATGTACCGCAGCCGCTCAATTTCACCATTAATAAAACAAATGCTGCCTGTTCCGCCAGACTTGCCTTTTCGGATTGAATTTCATCAATCAATTTTGCCCACTCGCTTCCTCTTAACGAGCGAAGTTGAGGAACCACCCTCAAGGGGAAAAGCAAATCTGTATCTGGATTATACATCCACCACCTGCCTGTTTTCCTGAAATTGTATCACGCAGTTGCGGCTTTTCGGGCAGCCTTTGCTTCCATTTCTGCTTTTCGGGCGGCTTCTTCGCGGGCAAAGTTCTGCGGTCGAATCTGTGCGTAGTAACTCAGCGGTTTTCCCAATCTTTCTTTGTTGAAGATATGGTCGGTAAAGCGATTGTATGAGGCAATCTCATAATCATGATCCATTTTGATGGCATCAAAGGGACAATATTCTGCGCACAAGCCGCAATTCATGCAGATATCTACATCAATGTAAAATTCAGCCGGTGCGGGAATGGGCTTTCCCGTGTTGAGATCATTGGTGCGCACAATCCAGATACACTGAGGAGGGCAAACTTTTGCACAAATTCCACAGGAAGTACAGCGATAATTCTTTTGCCCATTTTCCCCTTCCTCATAAACCAGGAAGGGGATATAGCGAAATTCCTCTGGAACAGGATATTTTTCTTCGGGATACTGAATGGTAAAGGCTCCCTGGACATCCCCCTTTGTACGAGCCAGGATCCCTTCTGGAGAATAATATCGCCGTTTGCCTGTACGAATGTCCTCAATGTAGGTAAGGATGAAATGTTTAAAGGTCACCCAGAGACCTCGAACGATGCCCAGTCCGTTCATGAAAATCCTCCTAGCGATCCACTTCGCCCAGCACAATATCAATCGAACCTAAAATAACCACAATATCGGCAACTTTACCACCGCGCGCCATTTGTGCCAGACTGGTAAGGTTGACAAATGAAGGCGCCCGGACATGGTATCGCCATGGATTGGGTTTTCCGTTAGAAACGATGTAATACCCCAGTTCACCCTTTGGGCCTTCCACTCTGCCATAGGATTCGCCAGCAGGAACTCGAACCTGCCATTGCGGTTTGCCTGTCTGAACCGGTCCTTCGGGAATATCCCTCACCACCTGTTGGAGAATACGGATACTCTGGCGAATTTCTTCCAGACGTACGAGATAGCGGTCGTAAACATCGCCATGGTAACGGACCACCACATCAAAATCAAAACGGTCATAAATGCTATACGGGTCAGCGCGACGAATATCATATGGAACGCCAGAGGCTCTCAGAATGGGTCCGGTTGCCGAAAGCGCAATAGCCTGTTCCGCCGTCAAAACTCCAACGCCTTCCGTGCGAACTCTGACAATTTCATTGCGCGTCAGGTAACGGTCAAATTCATCAATCTTCCGCGGCAGGCGTTCAAAGACCAGCTCTTTAACTTTATCCAACACTCCCTCAGGGAGGTCACGCGCCACCCCGCCGAACCGGAAGTAATTGCACATCATGCGGGAACCCGATACGGCTTCAAAGATATCCAGAATCAGTTCACGTTCCTCGAGCGCATATAACGACGGAGTAAAATAAGCCCCTAAATCGTTTAGAAGGAATCCAATCGAAATCAGATGGCTCACAATTCTGGTCAGTTCAGCCATCATCACGCGGATATATTCCGCCCGTTCGGGGGGCTTAATTCCCATCAACCGTTCCACCGCCAGAGCGTATCCAAAGTTGTTGCTCATGGACGAAATATAATCCAGGCGATCGGTAAACGGCATGATTTGCAACCACGTACAGCGCTCACCAATTTTTTCATGGTTGCGATGAAGATACCCGAAGACTGGTTTTACATCCACAACGGTTTCGCCATCCAGCACAACCACCATACGAAAAACGCCATGAGTGGAAGGGTGCTGAGGGCCAAGGTTCACAATCATTCGGTCGGTATGAAGTTCGGAATCTGACCCTTCCATTATGGATTGATAAGTTTTATAGAGGACATCATCAGCCGTTTCTGGAGACCACGAATCTGGATCAAACCCCGCAGGATAATCTACGTTATCGTGTAATGGATGACGGTCTTCTGCCCGTTGAACATGACCCTCTGGCCAGCGGCTCTTATAGGGCTTTGCTTCTTCTTCAAAATACGGCTCTTTCCAGTCCTTCCGAAGCGGATGCCCGGCAAACCCTTCCCACATGAGAATGCGCCTCAGATCCGGATGCCCTTCAAAACGGATACCCAGCAAATCCCAAGCTTCTCGCTCTTGAAAATCTGCACCGGGCCAGATGGATACCACAGAGGGCACCACAGGATTCTGGCGATCCACCTGTACTTTGAAGTTCAGGACCGGTCCGCCGGTAGTTTGCAAAGCGTGGTAAACCACCTCCATCTTTCCTTCAGGGAGGTAATCTACCCCGGTGACGCTAGAAAGCAAATCATAGCCAAAACGGTCCCGGAGGGCATGGGCAAATTCCAGGAGATGCTCAGCAGGTACAATGTAGCCCTCAAAACCCGGACGCTCATCTTTTTTCAGCCATTCCGGAAAATGATCCAACAAATTGAGTTGGGTTCCTACAACGGGAGACTCAGCCATGATTACGCCTCCGTCTGCTCTTCAGTCGTTTGCTGGTTTCGTTTGCTCAGGGTATAAGCCCGGATTTCATCGTAACGACGCGGATCCATGAGGTCGGGTCCTAAAACCGGCACAGGAATTGCTGGTGCAGGTTCACGAGAATACCAGCGCGCAGTGCGTAACGATTCCCGTTCGACCTTCTTCTGCAACATCATTAATCCATTGATAAGCGCCTGCGGGGTAGGCGGACATCCCGGGATGTACACATCTACGGGGATGAACTTGTCAATTCCGGAGACCACGTTGTACCCTTCTTTAAACGGACCGCCTCCGGAAGCACATGCTCCCATTGCCACCACATACTTCGGCTCAGGCATCTGATTATACAGACGCACAATTTGGGGCACCATTTTTTTCGTCACCGTGCCTGAGACAATCATCACATCCGCCTGACGGGGACTGGGGCGCATAACTTCCATCCCAAAACGAGCGAAATCAAAACGTGATGCGGCAGTGGCGATCATTTCAATGGCACAACAAGCCAGACCAAACATCATGGGCCAGAGAGAATTTTTTCTCCCCCAGTTGTAAATACGGTCCAGGGTTGTTACCGCGACCTGTCCCTGCATTTCGGGGGGGATTTCATAACCGGGAATTTGCAGATCTTCATTTGCCATAACCTACTCCATTGTATCGGGCATCTTTGTTCATTGTAAACAGGATACTGGGGAGTGTCAAGCAGGATAATTTAATAAAAATTATTTTATTAAATTGCGTTATAATGTCTCTATGGCTGATTCCACAACCAGAGAAAAAATTCTGAACCTGTTTTTAAAATCACCTGTTCTGACTGCAAGGGAAATTTCCAGCCACACAGGGCTTTCACCTGTCGACATAAGGTATCATTTAAAGATTCTCTTGCAAGAAAATCGGATTGAAGAAATTCCTCCGGGTTTAAATTCGCCCGGTAAAGTTGGGCGCCCCCCCCAAAGATACCGCCTTGCTCCCACAAATCACCCGGAGAATACAGAAATGTTGATACTGGGTATTCTCAAACAAATTGTGCCTCAATGCCCTGAACCTCACATCTGGGAAAGCCTTGCCGGGCAGATCTTTCCCGAAAGTCCAGCATACCCCCTGCCCACAAAACTTCGTCGTGCTATGGAAGTTTTAGAGAAACTTCATTACGCCCCCCGGTGGGAAGCAACCCAGAACGGTCCCAGGATCATCCTCCGAAGTTGCCCATACGCCTCTTTATGGAAACACCATCCACAGATATGTGCGTTCGATCAAAAGATGCTCGAACGGCTGACAGGAATTTCCTACGGACAACATCAATGCATGCATCAAGGCACAGAAATCTCCTGTATCTTTCTCCCAAAAAAATAGCGAATGGGCAAAAGCGAATTTTCTAATCTTAACCATCTTGAATTTTAATCTTTTATCGTTTAAGATGAAAATGCCGAAGGAAAAATCCTTCGGATAAAGGGAGCCTCAAGAAATTCGATAAGCACTCTAAAAAGCCTCAGTCATAAACCGATTAGGTTTTGGGAGCGGACCGGATGCACAGCGGTACCGCAGTGAACAAAACTAGAGTAAAAGACTAGGCAAATTTGAAGAGAAGGCTGGACGGGTTACTTGAGGCCCCTTACTTTTTAATCTTTCCCAAACAAGATCGAAGGCTTCAAAATCCCGATATACGGCAGGTTTCTATACTGCTCATTAAAATCCAGCCCGTATCCCACCACAAAGTAATCAGGCACTTCAAAACCTATGTAACGGATGGGAATATTTACCAGTCTGCGGGGATTTTTATTTAAGAGGGTACATACCTCTAAACTTGCCGGATTGCGTGCTCGCAGGTTCCGTAGCAAGTAATGAAGGGTCAAACCGGTATCAACTACATCCTCCACAAACAAGACATGCCGATCCATCAATGGCAGATCTAAATCCTTGACGACGCGAACCACTCCCTTATCTCGCGATTCAGTCGAATAACTGGATACCGCAATAAAATCCACTTCTACAGGAATGCTCATTTCACGAATTAAGTCCGGTAAAAAGCACATCACCCCCTTAAGAACCCCTATCAGGATAGGATTTTTATCCTGATAGTCTACCGAGATTTGACGCGCCAGTTCTTTCACTCGCTCTCGAATCTGCTCCTCAGTGAACAGGACTTCCTGAATATCTTTTAACCATGTTTCTCTTTCCATAGGTTATTCATCCATCTCCTGTGCATCCGTTCCAATGATTCTCTCCACTTCTTCGCGCAGTCCAAATCGCAACATCATATTTCTCAATTCTCTTCTCTTAAAAAGTTTGATATTGATTTCAGGATACAGTTCCTTTAACCGTTTTAATTTGCGATTTTTCCTGGTGGTTAACCTTGGGCGAAGCGTAGTCAACTCAACAAACAAATTTTGTTCTGGTAGATAGAAATCTGGTGTAAAGGCTTCAAGCACATTCCCCTCGTCATCCCATTTCAACGGGAAAGTTCGCGGCTCGTATTCCCACTGGATTCCATAGAAATCCAGAATCCGCGCAAAAACCTCTTCAATTGGATGAACAAATTGGGGCGATTTTTTTTCAGAGTCCAAGGTGAAAATCTCCGGGAGACGATTCAGCCTCATGGTTTCTGACTAAGGATTCAATCAAATGCGCTGCACATCTGATATCAATGCGATGCGTGTTCAACACCAGATCATACAGGGTCGGATCATCAATATTGGCGTGATAAAACCGTTTCAGATAATCCTGCCTGAAACGATCACTGCGTTCAATCAGGATTCTTGCCTGCTCCGGGGGCATTTTTTGCTCTTCTGCAACCCGGGAAATCCTTACCTCTATGGGAGCAATGACGCGTATGTGAAAAACACGGGGATTATCTGCCAAAATGCACTGCCCCGCTCTGCCAATAATCACCACCCTGCCCTCCCTCACCAGTTCTTCCATGATTTGACGTACAGCACGATGATACGCCTGCAAATCTTCTTCTCTGGGTTTTATGCCCATAAAGCCAAATTCATCAATTGCCGCCAGAGCGACTTCAGGAACTCCCGCCCTCAACGCTGCCTGATTGATCACCTCTCGCCAGACCAACTTATACCCTAATAACTCAGCAGTGGCTTCCGCCACCTTCCTGCCCCAAGCCCCCATTTGCCGAGAGATTGTGATTGCATTCATAAATTTATTATACAAATAGTGAAGGGAAACAGATTCATGAAATATTCTTCTGGAAACGGGATAGTTTTTTTGTACTGATGTCAAACGGCGAAAATTTTTCATGGTAAAATCAAATAAAATGGTGTGCCCCTGTAGCTCAATGGACAGAGCACCTGCCTTCTAAGCAGTTGGCTGAGAGTTCGAATCTCTCCAGGGGCGCCTTTCTCCGGTCTTCCAGGGAGGAACAATGAAAGAACGGTACGGGTTGATCAAGTTTCAAGGGAAGGATACCCCTGTTATTGGTGAAGACATCCTTCCCGGACAAATCGCCCCTGAATTTCATGCAGTCACTCAAAACTGGGAATATATTGCTGTACTGGAAAGTACAAAAGGAAAAGTACGGGTCATTGCCGCCGTTCCGTCTCTTGAAACCTCAGTTTGTGACCGCGAAACCAGACGTTTCAATGAAGAAGCCGCCAAACTGAGTAAAGATATTGTTATCATTGTCATTTCTGCCGATTTGCCATTCACCCAGAAACGCTGGTGCGGCGCAGCCGGAATTGATCAGGTTCTGGTAGTATCCGATCATCGGGAAGTTGAATTTGGCACACGCTACGGATGTCTGATGAAGGAATACCGGATCCTACGGCGTGCAGTCTTTGTTGTAGATCGCAATGACAAAGTAACCTATGCAGAGTACATGGCAGCGCTGGGAGATGAACCCAATTACGAACAAGTTCTCGAAGCGGCACGTGCCGCTTTATAAAGAGGTGTTCTATGATTACAGTTGCCATGCGTCCCTCCTACTTAAAAAACGTATTCAATTCCGATAAACCCGACTATCTCATTGTAAACTGGCGGGTCACAGGACGTTCGCATATCTGGCGCCCCCCCACCGATTTGCTGGAAGTGGAAGATGCCTATCTGGTGCGAGTGGAAATTGCCGGTATGGACGAGAAACATTTCGAAATCAGTCTGGACCAGCAAACCCTGATCATTCAGGGTACCCGTCCGGACATCCCCGGTCAGAGAATTTACCATCAGATGGAAGTGAACTTTGGCGATTTCTTCTCCGCCGTTGAATTGCCGGGTCCGGTCGATCCCTCACAGGCAACCGCAGAATACCAAAATGGTTTTTTGCTGATTCGTTTGCCCAAACTTGCTGTAAAACATATTCGAATTGAGTAAAAATCTATGCCCGCATCACGATGGAACTCAACGCCTCTCGAACTCATCAAGTGGATGGAAGACGAAGAAAATCAAATCAAAGAAAATTTTGCGGATTTAATTCTGGAGTTCATGACCGAACAGCATAAAATCGACCCATCAAACGAAGAGCCAGAAGGCGAAAATTCCTCAACGGGTGCCCCCATTCCCAGCAATTTACCCATCCTGCCACTGCGCGGGCTGGTGGTTTATCCCCAAATTGCCGTTCCCCTGACCATCGGTCAACCCCGATCCATTCGACTGGTAGATGATGTTGTGATTGGGGAAAAACTCATCGGGCTGGTCACCTCAAAAAATCCCGAACTGGATAATCCGGGACCGGAAGACCTGTATTCATATGGCACCGTTGCAGTTGTTCACCGAATGTTCCGCGTCCCCGACGGCACCATTCGCCTGCTGGTACAGGGCATTCATCGGTTTATCCTGAAAGACTTTACCCAGATTGAGCCATACCTGAGAGCCAATATCGAACTGGCTCCCGAAACAGTTGAAGAGGGCCTTGAAGTTGAAGCCCTTGCTCGAAACGCCAGGGATCAGTTTAAACGGATTGCGGAATTGATCCCCTCATTTCCGAGAGAACTGGTAGCATCCATTGAAGCCATCGAAGATCCATTGCTCACGGTCTACACCATCGCCAACTTCCAGCGAATGGATCTGGAAGATGCGGAAGCCATCCTGGAACTCAATTCAGTCACTGAGAAGTTAAAGAAACTGACCACAATCCTCACCCGGGAAATTGAGGTGCTTGAACTCGGGCAAAAAATCCAGAATGAAGCCCGTTCGGAAATTGAAAAGGTTCAGCGGGAGTATTTCCTGCGGGAACAGATGAAAGCCATTCAACGCGAACTGGGCGAAATGGATGAACAGGCCGCTGAAGTGGAAGAATTTCGTCAAAAAATCGAGTCGGCTGGAATGCCTGAGGAAGCCTACAAACAAGCCCGCCGAGAACTTGACCGGTTGTCCCGGCTTCCCACGGCGGCAGCGGAATACGGGGTTATCCGAACCTATCTGGACTGGCTGGTTTCGCTCCCCTGGTCGAAACTGACCCAGGATAATCTGGATATTCCTCACGCCCGAAAAGTTCTGGAAGCAGACCATTACGGTCTGGAAGACGTAAAAGAGCGTATTCTGGAATTTTTAGCCGTTCGGAAACTCAGACTTGAACGTCAGACCGGAACGGCTGAAGAAACTCCCCCTACCGATTTTATTCGCAAACAACGCGAAGGGGTCATTTTGTGCTTTGTGGGTCCACCGGGGGTTGGAAAAACCTCACTGGGACAATCCATTGCGAGAGCACTGGGAAGAAAATTCGTCCGCATCTCTCTGGGCGGCGTGCGGGATGAAGCCGAGATTCGCGGTCACCGACGAACATACATTGGTGCCATGCCTGGAAGAATCATTCAGGCACTTCGGCGGGTAGAATCCCGAAACCCGGTTTTTATGCTGGATGAAATTGATAAACTCGGCACTGATTTTCGCGGAGATCCAGCCTCGGCTCTTCTGGAAGTGCTTGACCCCGAGCAAAACAATGATTTCCGAGATAATTACATTGAAGTGGGCTTTGACCTTTCCCAGGTAATGTTCATTACCACCGCCAACCAGTTAGAAACCATTCCTCCCCCTTTGCTTGACCGCATGGAGATCATCAGCATCTCGGGATACACAGAAGGGGAAAAAGTAGAAATTGCAAAACAATATCTGGTTCCTCGCCAGTTGAAAGAAAACGGTTTGAAGCCAGATGAAGCCAGATTTTCAGATGAAGCCCTGCGAACCATCATTCGCACTTACACGCGGGAGGCGGGGGTAAGAAACCTTGAGCGGGAGATTGGCAGCGTCTTGCGGAAGATCGCCACACGCATCACAGAGCAAAAGCAGGTATCTCCCGAAATTACCCCGGAGATTGTCCGCGAATTGCTCGGGCAACCGCGCTATCGTACCAACGACGAGATTAATATCCGCACCTCACAACCGGGGGTTGCCATCGGATTGGCGTGGACGCCGGTAGGGGGGGATATTTTATTCGTTGAAGCCACCCGAATGCCCGGAGCCAAAGGGTTCATAGTCACCGGATCCATTGGAAATGTCATGCAAGAATCGGCACGTGCCGCTCTTTCCTTAGTCCGGGCGAGAGCAGAAAAATATCAGATTCCGGTGGACTTCTTTGAAAAATCGGATATTCACGTCCATGTACCGGCAGGCGCCCAACCCAAGGATGGTCCCTCTGCAGGCGTAACCATTGCAACTGCTCTGGTTTCTTTATTGACCAACCGTCCGGTCAAATCGGATATTGGAATGACAGGAGAAATCACCTTGCGAGGGCAAATTCTTCCCGTGGGGGGAATTAAAGAAAAGGTTCTGGCAGCGCATCGAGCGGGATTGAAAACTGTCATCCTTCCCAAATTGAATCAACCGGATCTGGAAAAATTACCTGAAGAGGTTAAGAAGAGCATGCAGTTTGTGCTGGTTGATGAAATAGACGAAGTACTGGAAACGGCGCTTGAACCAGCCGGGAAAGTGTCAGAAGAAACACCTCAACAGAAAAAGCCGCGGAAAGGGAAAAAAAAGCAACCATGAAAATCATGCTGGTGGATGATGATCGAACCATGCAGGCTATTTTGAAAACCTTGCTGGAACTGGATCATCATCAAGTCATTATCTGGGATGGTATTTCTGAGAGCGATACCCTCTCGCAAATTCAGAGAGAAATGCCCGAACTACTGATTCTGGACTACTACTTGAGGGATAAGAACGGCACTGAAATTGTCAAAGAGATAAGACAAAATCCCGTAACCAGAAATATCCGCGTCATCATGACTTCCGGACAATATCTTAAAGAGGAATGTCTTGAAGCCGGAGCAGATGCATTCCTGCTCAAGCCTTATATGCCCGATGACCTGCTGAGTTTGATTCACCAGGTTCAGCCCCATGAGTAATCCAGGCATTCGCGTCAGTATCCTTACCATCTCTGACCGATCCTTTCGGGGAGAAAGAGAAGATTTATCCGGTCCAGCGCTGGTTAAAGCCATTCAACAATTGGGCTGGAATGTGGTGCAAACTGGACTGGTTCCGGATGAAAAAGAGATGATTTCCAACTGGTTAATCCAGGCATGCGATTCTGGTAAAACTGACCTGGTTTTAACCACAGGTGGGACTGGATTTGCTCCAAGAGACGTGACTCCTGAGGCAACCCGCGCTATTCTTGAGCGCGAGGCTCCCGGAATTGCTGAAGCCATGCGACAGAAAAGCCTGCAAATAACCCCTCACGCCATGCTTTCCCGGGCAATTGCAGGAATCCGAAAACGCACCCTCATCATCAACTTACCCGGAAGTCCAAAAGCAGCCGTTGAGAATCTACAAACCGTTGCCGCTGTTATTCCTCATGCTGTAGAATTACTTCAGGAAAGTCCAGATGCAGAAAAGGGACATACCCTTTCTTCATCCTGATATATAAAAGGAGGATTGATCTATGCCTGAGTTTTCTACCGTGGAGAAAAACGGACATTTTCGTCATATCGTCCAGTTAAAACCGGGAGAGAGGGTCTCGCTTTGTCGTTGTTATGGGTCTAAAAATTTCCCGTTTTGTGATGGCACCCACAATCAAATCCATAGCAATGTAGGACCCGCGGTAATCGAAGTTCCTGCAACATCCGAAGAAAAGGGTGAGGAAACTCAATCTTCTCGATAATAAGAGGGTGTTTTCATTTCTAACGCTTCGGTGAGTGGTTCGTTATTCCTGATACGCAGAACCGGAACGTTTCTCAAGCAGACCCGATCTATAAATTCTTCACTGGAAAAATTCGCTCCAAAGGTATGTGCGTCAATATGAACCAAAACGGGTTTCATGCGACGCACCAGGAGCGTGTCAATGGTTAAATCCATTGAAGGGTGAATAGACGGTGTGACGAGGACAATTGTGCTGGCACGGGGAATTTGCGTGGCTTCCGCTTCCACCACAGCCAGAAGGGGTAAATTTCCATTCGGTTTCAAGAAAGCCAGTGTCTCTAGAATTTTGTTCAGCTGTCTTTCCCCACGCTCTGCCGGCAAAACCACAAATGCCTGTCCTGCGCAGATAAATCCAACCGACCTTCCCTGCTTGAGATAATAAGCCCCTATCGAGCCCGCCGCGCTAACGCCATACTCAAATGTATCCTGTGGAAGATTGAATGCTAACTCGGTTTTTCTCAACCAGATATGATCAATCCGGGGAGGAACAACGTTCTCAGAAAGAGAAAAGTGCACTCTGGATTCTGCATCCAAAATAATCCACACGTCAGCCTGGGGATCCTGTTCGAATTCCTTAACCATTAAACGATTTTTTCGGGCAGAAGTAGGCCAGTGAATAGATCTCAAAGCATCCCCGGGAAGGTATTCTCTGACTCCCGCTGCCTGGGGGGTGACTTCAGTAGCCTTTTGCAGAATCGCCTTTCCGCCCGGAAATTGCCCAAGGGGGGATGGAAAGCGATGGAGGTTTGCCACAAAGGGCAGGACAATCAATTCCTGAGTTCCGGGTATTTCTACCACTTTTCGAAAAATCCCCAGCGGATCTCCTGAGGAAATTCGCGTCGGTCCTAACCGAAACGCTCCCCGTTGATTCAGCAATGTGTAAGCCACATAGGTTCTTTGTTGCCGAGGACCCATTAAGGATAAAACCCTGGAACCTGATGCCCCGGGCAACTCCGATTCATCCAGAATTTCCAGCCACAGGCGCACAACCGGCAGGCGATTGATGACACGAAAACGTTCTTCAAAAATCTGCCCTACCTGATGACGCAATACTCGAGCCTCACGGCGGACAACTATACCCACCAGAGAAAACTGAGCCCAGAGCCAGCCTAACACAATAGCGCCTCCGCTGATGGCAGCAATCCGGGTAAAGATACGAATTGTGGTCTGATTCTGTAAGGACGCAGGAACAGGGAAAATCCCGCTGGGAATGAGGTACCCTCCCAGCAAAGCAAACAAAAACACACCCAAAATAACCCAAAACGTTTTTCGTAGAACCAACATCAGGACTTACTCATTAAACCACCCGGAACAGGAAGTGCAGAGACGATTTCATTGACAATTTGACTGGAAGTCAGATTCTTCAAACGTGCGGCTGGATTAATGACTATTCGATGAGCCAGAATACTCTCAGCCAGGGCTTTCACATCATCAGGTAACACATAATCTCTGCCCTGCATCGCAGCCCGGACCTGGCTGGCTCTTGCCAAACCTAAACTTCCTCTCGGACTGGCTCCCAGGTACACGTCATCGTTCTCTCGGGTTGCCCGGCTGAGTTCTACAATATAACGCTTAACTGCCGGGGAGATAAAGACGGATTTCACCGCTTCCTGCATCTCCAACAATTCGTCTTGAGAAAGCACCGGCTCAAGAGTTTGAATGGGATGCTGGTACTGTTGTTCTCCAAGAATCTTGATTTCGTCCTCCAGCGCTGGGTATCCCAAACGGATCCGCAACAAAAAGCGATCCAGTTGTGCCTCAGGGAGAGGGAATGTTCCCTCATACTCAATAGGATTTTGTGTTGCCATGACCAGAAACGGCATTGGGAGAGGATGCGTCACCCCATCCACCGTAACCTGGCGCTCTTCCATGGCTTCCAGCAATGCCGATTGCGTTTTAGGCGTTGCACGATTAATTTCATCGGCAAGAACAATTTGAGCCATGATTGGACCGGGACGATACTCGAAATTACGAGTAACCTGATTAAAAATCGAAACGCCGGTAATGTCACTGGGAAGCATGTCAGGAGTAAATTGAAGGCGATTAAAGGAACATCCTAAAGATTTTGCCAGACTCCTCGCCAGCATCGTTTTTCCCACGCCAGGAACATCTTCAATTAAGATATGTCCCTGACTGAGTAATCCAATAAGAGTCAGTTCCAGAACATGGCGTTTCCCAACAATGACACGTTCCAGATTCTGGAGGATTTTCTCACTCAATTTTTGAACATCGGCTACAGTCATGCTGATTTTTTCCATGCGTCTTTATCCTTTTTTACGCGGTTGAACCGATCAAACGCTCTCAGGGTGAAAATACCCAGGAGAATTAAACCCAGTATACTCAACAATGCTCCAATTCGGAATGACAGAGGGTTATATATGAGACGAATGGAAGCACCTTGCCTGGGCGAATACACTGCCATGAAGGCATAGTTTGCCCGATAAATGGGTACCGGTTGCTCATCCACATACGCCTGCCAGCCCGGAAAGACAATTTGAGCAAAATACAGCCATCCTTCCTCTGGTGAAACAACCACAATTTGGGAAGAACGCAGTTGCGCATCCAGAAGAAGCATATCCTCATCAGCACAAGATTCCCCAGGGATTGCTTCAAGGAGCAGGGGCCCTTTCACGGCTTTCCTCTCAACCAAATAATCCATCACTTGATGGACATCTTCAACTCCCCTTTGAGCACACGCAAACCAAGCAACCTCAATCGGCTTCGAAACCGGATCAAAACGGACTCCTATCGGAGAGGAGCCATCCAGTTTTTCCCACACAGACACTCCCATCCAGGGTAAAACAAGAGATATTTCTTCTTCACTGCGTTGATTCAGAGCATCCATCCAGTCGGCAAAGCGTCGAGGAACGAAGGGATCAAAATTAACCGCTGAGGAAATCCGATTATAAAGGTTGGTATTGGGTAAAAGAACACTTCTGAGATGGTGCCATGGTTCCACTGCACGATAATCCTGAAAACGAAAAAAACGTCTGAATTTCAAGAAATATTCCTCTGCATCAGAGAGAAACACTCGACCAGAAAAAGCCTTTTGCTGTAATAATCTTTCGGAAGAAGTGGTTTCGGAATAAAAAGCAGTCGAAACCACCGGATTCAGGTTCCAACCAGCCAAAAGCAAATCGGCTCCAACCGCCAAAACCACCAGATATTGCCAGAACAATAAACCATCCTTTTTCTCAAACCATGGAATGATCAGGGTCAGACCTCCCGCAAGAAGTGCCCACCATCCCATCACGGCTGTACTCAGAATAAAGGTCGAACGAATATTTTGGAAAACCAGCGAAGCCAATCCAGCGCCCAGAGTGATGGCAAACGCTCCTGCGGTTCCAAGACGTAACCAGTACAATCCTCTTCCTGAAGGATGATGCCATGAATCAATTCCCGCAGAAGCCAGAATAATCAATAAAAACACTACCAGAATCATCCACCGTGCCGGCGCCTGGAATAAATTGAAAGAGGGGACATGGTGATAGAGGAACGGGAAAACCGGGGTGTTTTTTCCCATTGCTAGGATAAAGAATACAGCCACTCCAAGCCATAATCCCAGGGTTTGTCTTCGTGTCAACCATGGATGAGCATATCGGCGACCAAACACCCCTCTTAAGGTAGTGAAAGCCATACCCAGAGGGATTAAACCAAGATAAGCCGCATCTTCCCAGTAAGTTGCATACCCCCAGTAATTGCCAGTGCCAGGGTTACCGAATAAATCGGGAGCCAGCAGGGTCAATAATCGCCAGGGCCAGTAGGAATAAACAACCGCTTCCTCAAATCCATATTCACTTGCCCGCTGAGAATGCAATAAATATTCTGCGGTTGGAAGCAACTGAACGGCACTAATCATCCCTGCCAGGACTCCGGCGCAAGCCAATAAAACCAGCCATCGGATAAGGCCATGCCACCTGGCAGTCGAAAAAGACCTCACAATGCCCCAAATTCCTGTAAATACAAGGGTGTACCAGGATAACTGTGCATGCCCTGCCAGCCACTGGAAGGAGAAAAGCACCGCCAAACCAGGTAGCCAACGGACAAGCATCGGAAATACACCTGCCTTAATTTCTTCTGTTGAAAAAAACCGCTCACAATATCCCACAATCCACGGGAGCCAGGAAGCAACCCAGATCATGCTGAAAAACTCTAACCTTCCAACCAGGTACCCCCCTAAAGCATAAGCCATCCCGCCAATTACCTGTGCAAATGGACTGGCACCCCGTTGCCTGAGAAAGAAAAGCATTCCCCACCCGCCCCAAACCAGATGAAGCATCGCCAGAAAAGTAAAACCCCAAGCCAGACCTTCTGTTTTCCAGATGAAATAGAAAAGAAATAAAATCCAGTTTGGGGGGTAAAAGAAAGCCGTTTGATAATTAGCCAGTAAAGGAGCCCCCATGCCATTAAAGGCATTCCACAGGGGAACAACCCCATCCTGCATCTGTCGCAACCCTTCCAGCCACCATGGAACAAATTGTAAAGACGGCGTTCCCCAGAACAGGACTTTTCCCTGAATCAAAAAACGCCCCACCAGAATCAGAGGACCCACGGCAATCAGGGCCAGACGAAACACAGAGGAATTCAAAAGAGCATGAAGACGGGGTTTATTTTTGTTCATGGTCTGGTGACTTGAAATAATGCTAAAGAAGAATTTTGATAAAGCAATTTAAGATCGGGCATTTTTCGCCACCCATTTGGGGAGATCTCCTGTCTCACAATTAAATAATCCACGTTTTCTTGCTTTAAGAACTGTAACCTTTCTTTCTCGCTCAAATCTCCTCGATAGAATTTTTCCACCTGTTGTTTCAATTCAATTGCCCGGAGGCTCTCAGGACCATGACCAATAATCACTCGCACCGGAACATGAGCAGGCAACAAATTCGAAAGGTCCCAATCGGCTAAAACCACAGATGACCGTGGCACCATATCCCGCATTGTCTTAAAAAGATCCTGTTCATCCGCACTGAAGTATAAAGGTGGAGAGGGATTCAGCAGAGTGATTATCCCGCCGCCCACCAAAATGAGGGATGGAATCATGCTCAGTCCTAGCCAGATCTTTGCCAGAGAACGAGGGAATCCTGAGAGGATAGAAAAACCAGCCACAGCCAGAATGGAGAGGGCAACGAATACCCCTTCCGGTAAGCGCCTCTGTAAATTATAGGGCACATAGGCAAGAACAGGGAAAAACAATGCCCAGAAAATCAATAACCGTTTGGAGACATCTGATTGGCGCAACCATTTCCATGTCCCCACCAAGGATAAGGGCAGCAATATCCCATATGCCAGAAGATAATCCCCGATTGGGGGCGAAAGGATAATATTTTGTTTTTCCCACTGCTTCAAGAAAGGATCTAATCGGAAAGAGACAAACGTGTAGATCACAAAAGGAGATGAAGCCAGGACAGCGCCTGATGCCCGTTTTGCCCAGAAACTAAAAGAGGAATGAAGAGGATTATTTTTTTGCAGGAGAGAATAAAGAAATTCAGCAAACAGGTGAATGGCTAAAACAGCCCATCCAACGACAATTGTGAAGGGTTGCATCAAACCGGTGAGATTCCAGATTACCCCAGCCTTCCATCCTCCCCAAAAAGATTCCTCGCGATGGGCATGAAGATAATCTGTCAAGCCCCAAAACAGGAAACCTCGCGCCCAGAGCAAATGGGGAATAGCCAGGAAAGAGAGGAAACCAAAAGTTTCCGGTGAATAAAATTCCAGAGGAAGCCCCCCCTGCCAGAAAGAAGATAATCCAAATACGTAGAGAAATCCCAGTCCTCCGCCAAGAGTGGCTAAAACTACAGCAAATAATCGGTAGCGACATTCGGAGAAATAGAGAGAAACGAATCGGTCAGTTGCCCAGATGCAGAATATCACCCCGGCAATTCGAAACAGATGAAACAAAGCAACCAGTTGACTGTACTGTCCGGGAGGGGAAGTCAGTTTTCCTAACAGGATATAGGGGAAAAACGCCAGGAAGCCTCTTTGAGGGTATGCCGTATAGGGGGTACGAAACAACCAGTCCCCTGCAGCACCCAGCAACATTTTTGCCAGGTATGAGTGTCCATCCTCGGCGGCAATTAACAACCCGGTGTAACGCCACTGTTCATCCTGGCGCAGATAGCCCACCAGGTATGGAAGACTGGTCAATAAAATAACAATGAATGCAAAGGAAAAGATGTTTCGACGTTTCATATCAATCATCAACACGTTTCTGCTTGAACCACAGAACAGCCAGCCCTCCCCAGGAAAGCACACTCACCAGGATCCCCCAGTACCCTTTTTGTGGATGATATTCCATTCGAACCTGATGAGTGCCAGCAGGTATCAGAACAGATCGCAAGATTCCATAGGCTGGAGTGATTTCAACCGGTTTTCCATCCACAAAGGCACGCCAGCCCGGATAATCCAGTTCTGCAAACACTAAACGCCCCTGTCCCACCCGGCGAACTTCAAGAGTGTTGGCTGTATAAACAACTTCAGACACAGGAATGGTTTCCTGTCCCTGTTCCAGCCATGCCATGCCCACAAAAAATGGGTTTTGATAAACCCTTGTTGAGCCGATGGTTGTCACAAGATTCGTTTCCGCACCCACGAGATCAAAGTCAGCCAGCACATACTTAACCCCTACCAGAGCAAGTTGTTGAAAATCGGGCTTGTAAAAACGATTATCCAGCGCCGGCTCTCCTGTTTCAAAAGGAGGCAGGGTAACACTGTACCCTCTGGAGGGAACCCCGGTGGCTTTTTCCATAAATTGCTGGTATGACGCCAGTATGAGAGGATCGACCCCATCCGCCAGTTCAATTCCGTAAAGAGCGGCAGTTTGCTGTGGAAGGCTATACGAAGGCGAGTAAGTGCGAAAATTACCCATTTCTCGCTTTTGCGCTGTCAACCAGCGAGCCACTTCTGCATTTTGAGCGAGTACCTCTCCTGCCGGGAGTATTTTTGCCCCAAAAGCGATAACCAGTAAGTTGCAAAGCAGCGGCACTCCCCAAAAAATGCTCATAGAATTCTTGAATGAAAAGCCTTTCGCAACCAGTATCCTGAGCCATACATAAGCCAGGAAAAAAGATACACTACCTGTCCACAATCGAGGGATCCACTCCCCGGTCATGACCCCGGTTCCAAAAGCCAGTAACAGGAGAAACGTCGTAACGGCAACTCCAGCCAGTTTCATGGACGGCGCTATTCGCGGAGGAACTTCTAACCATTGAGAGACCGTCAATGAGCCTAACAAGATCCAGGAAAACTGGGTGATCAGAAGCATCCTTGCCGGTACCCGTAACACTCCTAACCCGAGCCAGTGATACAGTTCCCCCAGCCCCGGCACAGTATCACCCAGGGCAAAGACAATCCCAGTTATGGAAAGAATCCACCAAAACACATTTTCTTTTCTTTTCCACGAAGCCAGTGGAAGCAGTACCAGCACAACAGCCCCCGGATAAATTACCCATTCGGGACTGCCGCCCAGATCCGGTATGAACAGCCCCCAGAGGTGGTCAAGAGGAAAAGAAAAAACCAGATTTTCGCTTGTGCTCATCAGCGCCCGTGTAGAGAGACGGGTGTACTCACTCAAGGGCAACCAGACTGAAGCGGCAAGAAGAAGCCCACCTGTACCTTCCAAAATGAATCTGAATAAATCTTTCCAGCATTTTTCGGCAATAAGCACCCTGAACAGAACGTACCCACCCCATGCCAGACCAACAGGGAGAACCATCCGCAGATCCGCAAGTGCAATCAACCCCCAAAATAAAGCAGACAAGCCAATGATACGTCCTCTCACCCTGATAGAGCGGTCAACAGCCCAGAAAAGCCAAGGCATCCAGCAAAGAGCAAATACCAGAGTAATATGCCCGGCGAGGAAGTGAGCCCAAAGTCGAGGCATGGTTTGAAACAACAACCCACCAAAAATTGCTGCCGGGTAGGGCAAATGTTTTTCCTCCAAAAACTTCACCATTCCTACCCCGCCAAGGAATAGATGGAAGGCAGTCACCAGATATAAACCTGCAGGTTGAGGAAACAGCAAGCCCCACCAGGAAGGAAAATAGAAGAGACCTGATAATGGATTGGCAGAAAACGGATACCCGCTCAAAATCAAACGAGACCATAAGGGAATTTCCCCCATGGTAGAAAGGGATGTCTGGATCCAGAGTGCATTGGGTAAATGACTGATCACCAGGTCACTATAGGAAGACTGTGCTGGAAAGAAAACACCCCATAACCCAGGAATCAATCCCAGTAATGGAATCGCCAGAAGCCAAACTTTGTGAGTCAAACGCCTCATTTTTCTACACGAAATATTCGCACATTTTCTGTTTGATAAACCATCCTGCCAACAGATGGATTCCTGCCCTGTAAAAGCGCTTCTTCTCGTGGACCAATTAACAGATACTGGATATTAAACTGGCGGAAAAACACATCAGTTTCTGCTGCTGTCATCTCCCCAAGGAAAAATTTTTCCACCCATTGCTTGCTTTCGTCCGAGCGCACCGTCTCAAAGGGATGTCCATAAACCACTCTCAACCCTGTCCATGCGGGAATCATTAATCCCGTTTGAGGAGCGGCTAAGATCACAGCATTTTTGGGAAGATTTTGCTCCATCCAGTGGAAAGCACGCACCTCATCAGGGTACAAATACACACTGGCGTCTTTCTGGAAGACAGCGCCGATTGTGGACAGTACAACCAGTAAAGGTGTGAAAAAAGAAGTTATCCACACCACGCGCCATACCCATTTTTTTAGAACAGAGCGCGATCCCAACCACGCACTCACCCCATATCCCGCTAAAACCCCAACCGGGATATACAATCCGGTCATGAATCGCCGCTGTAAATTGAAAGGGAAATAAATCAATACCATTGCCCCAAGGACCCATCCTGCAACCACAATGAAAGGAAAATCTTTGCGCTGAAATGCGCGCCTTCCCCCCAGCACAGCCAGGATGACAGCAGGCGAAAGCGAGACCAGCAAATCCCACAAAGGCAAGGCTGAAGTGACATTTTGCTCATTCCACAGTCTCAAAACCGGATGGGATGAAATCAACCCATATTGCCAGAACAACACCAGCAATCCGGGAACAACTGGAATAAAACGAACCCATGGTATCCAATTCTGTTGAAACAAACCCTGAACCAGGAAACGTATACCGAGCCATAACCCTAAGATGACCACTCCAAATGGTTGAATAAACCCCAGAGTCAGACTGATAATACTCAAGCCTAACGCATTGAGGGGATTGAAGGGCATCGTTGAAATCTTATCACCCCACAAAATCAAAGCCAGCCCCAGTGAAAAATGAGGAGCAGCAAACATGGATAGAAACGGGTAGGTTTCCGCCACCCAGAAATCTCCCGTCAGAAAACCGCTGGTAAGAGCAACCAGCCACCCCAATCCACCTCCCAGCGCCAGGAGCCAGAACACCCTTTGCGCATCTGGAGATTTCTCCTTAAAGGTGCGTTGGAGAAAATCCCAAAGCATGAAAAGCAGGAATGCCGAGGAAAGGAAACGGGTTATGCCATACATCACAGGGAGAGAAAGATGAAAAATTCTTGCCAGGTGTCCCAAAAACAAATAAAACAGAAAAAGAGGTACCGGTTCACCAGGATTCGAGGTAAATGGCAGAGTAAACCCCCACGAACCCTCCCAACCCTGTCGCATTTTGGCAAGGTACGAAAATCCATCCTGCGGATTGAACAGGAAACCCGAGAAAACAAAATCTCCCTGTAACAACCATCCGAGGACATAGGGAAAGAAAACGATCACAAGAACAATGACGATTGTAGTGAGTGACATTTTTGTCTTCATAGGCGGTATACTAATTATACGGTCAAACTTTTTCGCCTTCTTTCAAAAAACTTGCGGTTGCGTTCAACCCAACCTATAATGGTCGTATGAACCAGAGTGCTCATCTCTACCGACTCCAGCAAATTGATTCCCAACTGGATCAAATTCATGCCCGCTTAAAACAAATTGAAAAAATGCTCTCCGAAGACTCGCGCATTTTGGACGCCCGGAAGAAACTGGAAGAAACTCATCGCCAGTTAGAAAAATCCCGGTTTCGACTTCACAATGCCGAAGAACTCGTTCGACAGCACACCATCAAAATAGAACAAACCACATCTACTCTGTACAGTGGCAGTGTCCGGAACCCTAAAGAACTACAAGATCTCGAAAAAGAACTGGCTTCTCTGAAAAAGCATTTAGAAACGCTGGAAGATCAACAACTGGAAGCCATGATGGCTGTTGAGCAAAACGAACTGCTCGAGAAAGAGGCTTCTGAAGCATATCAAAAAACCCTCGGGCAGGTCATTTCTGAACAGGCGGGGTTATCAGGCGAGCGGGAGCAGTTAGAAAAAACCAAATCTCGATTAGAGACAGAACGCCAGGCTATTTGCGCCTCCATCCGATCCGAAAATCTTCAAATCTACGAACAACTGCGGTCACAGAAAAAAGGTGTAGCCGTGACACTCGTAGAAGAGAATTCCTGTTCTGCGTGTGGTGCTACCATTCGGGCATCCGAGGTACAAGCCGCGCGGATGCAACCGCATCTCATTTTCTGCAATTCCTGTGGACGAATCTTGTATTCAGGGTGATGTTTCATGGGCGCGTTTTCGAGAATTGATCTCACCTCCTTTCTCCTTGGTTTTGTTGCCGCAAGCGTCTTCTGGTGGTTAATCGGACGACTTCGCCCATTAATTCCACCACTCATCAATCGAATCAAGAAATTCATTCAGGATATTCGAGAAAGAAATCTCGAAGTTGCCAACCAGTTCCTTCAGAAAGACACCTTACAACGCGCTCAACGGATGCATCTTGCCTCGGCACTGTTTCCTCTGGATGAAATTCTCATTCCTCCCACAGTGCTGGCTCCGCCGGTATCTGCCCTGGAAAAACATCCTACGGCACCCGACTCCATTGCCAGTCAAATTATCCCCTACACCCCAGACTGGCCCGAATTGAGCGCCAACTATCCGGTAGAAACACTCACCCTCGAAGAGGCAATCTCAGGACATCCTTTGATTGCTATCGTTGGCGAACCGGGTAGTGGCAAAAGCGTGGCACTGGCACATCTTGCCTGTCAACTGGTGCGAAACGAAGTAACAGAAAACTCTCTGAAAGGACTTTCACCATTCTATTTTCATATCAGGGAGATCGAGATCTTTGAAGAGGTGTCAGAGCCTTTAAAACCGGTTTTATCGTTCTTCCAGGGACGGCTACCGGTTGTCCTACGTCCCCGTTTCCATCAATTTCTGACTGACCGGTTCAATTCGGGGCGAGCCATTCTGCTGATTGATGGAGTGGATGAACTTTCTCAGGAAGAACTCCCTCTTTTTAACCAATACATTCATTTGCTCAAAACGAAATACCCCAACTTGCGGATTATGCTAGCCGCTTCCCCAGCATATCTGAATGGGTTAATTGAGAGCGGCTTCCAGGTACTCGCCTTGTCCGCCT
>OGCI01001089.1_pt1 | contig 25006 bp, 23 predicted proteins | sample 1570021 | NCBI WGS metagenome assembly OGCI01 (sample SAMN06264664, study PRJEB24512) | hot springs metagenome | isolation source: Hot spring water | place: South Africa: Tshipise | collected 2015-06-21 | reverse complement strand
GAACTGTCATTCTGAGCGAAGCGAAGAATCTCAAAGAAACCCGAAAGAGACCCTTCGCTGGCGCTCAGGGTGACAAGGTGGGGCGTTCGGGTGGAAGCGAAGCTCACGGCTACCTACTTGCGTCTAAAAGTGTGTGGGCGTTTGGAAAATTGAGCTCAACAAATGTACCCTTGTCAGGGGACAAAGGGGGGTGAGGTTCTCTGGAAAGACGAGGAGTGAACAAGGCACAAGGACACCCAGCTATTTTTCAAACATCCTCCGCTAAGAATGACAAAGAGGGGTTAGAATGACAACCCCTACCCTGTCACCCTGAGCGTCAGCGAAGGGTCTCCGCTTCAAGTGGTGCAGAGATTCTTCGCTTCGCTCGGAATGACAGAAAGGGGGACACAATGCCAATCCCCACCCTGTTACCCTGAGCGCCAGCGAAGGGTCTTGTCACTCTGAGCCGAAGGCGAAGAGCCTCGCTTCAAATCGGGGAATCTACCTTTGTTAGGGGGCATATCCCACAAAAGAACAAACAGCAATCTGCCGATAATAAACAGCGGGAACTTTCGCCCTGAGCGGGTCGCCTAATCGTGGTGTGGGGTACAATAAGGCACTACACCAACGCGGAGGAACCTGAATGAGGAAGATTTTAGTGGTGGATGACGAACGCCATATCGTGCGTTTGATACAGGTCAACTTGGAGCGTCAGGGCTATCAAGTGGTGACCGCACACGACGGGAAAGAGGCGCTGGAAAAGGTCGCCGCTGAGAAACCCGACCTCGTGGTGCTGGATGTGATGATGCCCTATATGGACGGCTTTGAGGTGCTTCGCAACCTGCGACGCAATCCCGAAACCGCCGAACTGCCCGTGATTATGCTCACCGCCAAAGCACAAGACCAAGATGTGTTTCGCGGTTGGCAAGAGGGCGTCGATATGTACCTCACCAAGCCGTTCAACCCCCAAGAGCTGTTGACCTTTGTGAAGCGCATCTTCCGCTCCAAAGATATGGGCGAAGATGGAGAAGGACGCTATGAACTCTGAGAACTCGGCACGCTGTCATTTCGGATGGCTCATCGGGGCGGCGGTGGTCGCAGCGACCGTGACCGCCCTGGCAATCTACCGACGAGTCCAGGAAAAGCAGGCTCAGCCTGAATATCGTGCGGAACGCGCCTACCAACGCGGAATCAAGCAGGTTCAAACAGTGCAAGAGCGTATCCCACGCTGGCTCGCCGAACGCGGATAGGTTGGCACCCTTCCCCTCAACGGAAGTCGCGGAAGGCAGGGCTTCCACGCCATCAACGCACAGAGCGGGAAGCCGACCCCTCACCTGAGACCGTGAGGGCAACTCAATCTTACGAAAGCAAACGGGAGGCAAATGCGTGTCGGTTCGTGTCGTGGTGGGCGCCCAGTGGGGCGATGAGGCGAAAGGGAAAATCGTTGACCTGTTCGCCCAGCAGTCGCAGTATGTCGTGCGCTACGCAGGCGGAAGCAACGCCGGGCACACCGTCTGCACCAACGGCAAAACTTACAAGTTCCACCTCATCCCCTCAGGCATTCTGCATCCCGACACCCTCGCCGTGATTGGCGATGGGGTCGTGATGGATTTGCGCTCTTTTCAGACAGAAACCGAAGTCCTGCGCCAACAAGGGGTCTCGCTCCAAAACTTGCGTATCGGCTTGGGCGTTCACCTGACGATGCCCTATCACCGCCAACTGGATGAGCTCGCCGAAGCGAAAATAGAAGGGCGTATCGGCACGACCAAGCGCGGTATCGGTCCGACCTACGCCGATAAGGCAGACCGTATCGGCTTGCGGGTGGCAGACCTGTTAGACCGCCAGCGGTTTGAGACCCGCCTGAGGCGCGTGTTGGAACGACGCAACCCTGTGCTTCAGCGCGTGTACGAAGCTCCCGCCATAGACGCCGATGCGTTGACTGAAGAGTTCGCCCTCTATGCTGAGCAGATACGCCCCTACGCGACCGATGTACCCCACCTGTTGATGTCCTCCCTTGAGCGGGGCGAACCCATCTTGTTGGAGGGGGCACAGGGCACCTTGCTGGACTTGGACTACGGCACTTACCCGTATGTGACTTCCTCGCATCCGGTGTCGGCGGGCGCCTGCTTGGGCACGGGCATAGCGCCCAATCGGATTACGGAAATCTGGGGCGTGGCGAAGGCGTACACCACGCGCGTGGGCGAGGGTCCGTTCCCCACCGAGCTGAACGACGAGACGGGCGACCGTATCCGCAATCGGGGACGCGAATACGGCACCACCACGGGCAGGGCACGGCGCGTCGGATGGCTTGACTTGGTGGCTTTACGCTACTCGGCGCGGCTGAACGGTTTTACCGCACTTGCCATCACGCTGTTGGATGTGCTGTCGGGGTTCCCAACGCTGAAGGTCTGTACCGCCTATCGCTATTGCGGTGAGACGACGGTGCGCTTCGTGTCCGATGGGTATGCGCTGGACGAGTGCGAACCGCTCTACACCGAGCTTCCCGGCTGGCAAGAGGAAATCACCGACTGCCGACAACTGGAGGCGCTTCCCGTCAACGCCCAAGCCTACCTGCGGTTTATTGAGCAGTATGTGGGCGTTCCCATACGGCTTATCTCGGTCGGACCGAACCGCGAACAGACAATTTGGGTCTAAATTCTCCCAATTTTTGCCCCAACCCGTTGTAGAATCGGCAGGAATCGGGTACAGTAAGTCGTACCACTTCCTGTAGGAGAACAGGGATGACCAAAGCAGGCGTAGGGAAGCGATGGATACCCATTGGGTTGTGGCTGTTGGTTTTCATCGTCGGATGGGAACTGACCCCGCGTACCGCACACATCTATAAACAGTGGTGGCTGACGCGCAGTGAAGTGGTTCAGTACGAGCAGGAGCGAGCGGCACTTCTGCAAGAGCAAGCCGACCTGCGCGCCCAAATCGAGCGTCTCTCTACTCCTTTGGGGCGTGAGGCGCTGGCACGCGAGCGAGGTTGGTTGATGCCAAGCGAGAAACCGCTCCAGATGCCCTGCACCCCTCAGCCTGAGCCAGCCCAAACTACCAGCAATCCCGGAAACTGACGACGACCTAATCGGGTATATCAGGGATTATGGAATCGCTGATCGCTCTGCTGACGCTGACGGCGCTGGAGATTGTTCTCGGCATCGACAATATCGTCTTTATCTCCATTCTCACAGGCAAACTCCCCGAACCGATACGCGCCAAGGCGCGGTTCATCGGCTTGGGTTTGGCGCTCGTGTTCCGACTGATCCTGCTGTCCACCCTCACCTGGATTTTACGGCTCAGTGCCCCGCTGTTCACGGTGATGGGCAACGAGTTTTCAGGGCGCGACCTGATTTTGATACTGGGCGGGCTATTTTTGATGGGCAAAGCGACCTATGAAATCCACCACAAAATCGAGATGGCAGAGAAGCCCGTTGCCGTGCCCTCTCGCATCGGCTTCACCTCCGCTATCGTGCAGATTGTGCTGGTAGACCTTGTGTTCTCCATCGACTCGGTTCTGACCGCAATCGGAATGGTTCGGGAGCTGTGGGTGATGGTCGCTGCGGTGATTATCTCTATCGTTTTTATGTTGGCGTTTGCGGGGCAAGTGAGCCGTGTGATTGATACGCACCCCTCGCTGAAGGTGCTGGCGCTGGCATTTCTGGTATTGATTGGCTTCAACCTGATGGGTGAAGGCTTCGGCTATCACATCCCGAAAGGCTACACCTACTTTGCTATGGCGTTTTCGTTGACGGTAGAGATTATCAATATCCGCATCGGTTCTCGGAGCAAGGTTTGAGAGTGTATTGCCTCTCGTAGAACGCCCCCGCAAGCGTCTATGGGGTATAATAGGCGTGGAGGTGACTATGAAACCCGGCAGTATCGCAATGATTGTTCTGGTTCTCGCGGGGCTTGCTTTCACCGTCCGTGCCTTCATCAACAATGCCAGCCCCTATGTGAAAGTCGCTCAACTCTCCGAGATACAGCGTGAAGTTCATCTACCCCTCAAACCGCTCCAACAAACCGTTCAATTTGATATCAAGACGATGACGCTGACCTTTGAGGGCGAGGATGAGACGGGCAAGGTGAAAGTGGTCTATCCCAAAGGCAAGCCGAACAACTTTGAGGTGGCGACCCAAGTGGTCGTGATTGGAGAGATGAAGGACGGGGTGTTCCATGCCCGCGATATGCTGGTGAAATGCCCCAGCAAATATCAGGGCGAGCAACAGACCGCCCAGAAATAACCACACACCCGATCTTTAGCCCATAGATTATCAGGAGACAACAATGCTTATCGGCTATGGTGTTATCTGGTTTGGGGCAATCTGTGCCCTGCTTTCGGTTGTGATGTATGCGCTCAGTGGTCGGCGTTCTGCGCTTATTCGCTGGGCGCGTTGGGGGTTTATTGGAGCGTTCTTAGGCATCGTTGGGGCAGAAGCGGTGCTCCAGTACGCTCTGCTCACGGGGCGCTACGACTTGCAATATGTGTTCAGCTTCAGCGAGCAGTCGCTTTCGCCTTGGATGAAGATGGCGAGCGCGTGGGCAGGTCAAGAGGGGAGCTTCCTGCTGTGGGCACTCTGGACAGGCATCTACGGGCTTATCCTGATGCGCACAGCAGGTGGCTACGAACGCTGGGTGATGACCGCCTACGGGACTGTGGTGCTCCTGCTACTCGGTATTCTGGCGTACCAAAGCCCATTCGCCCCGCTTCCAAAGCCCGACCCCGCCCCTCCCGTCTGGCCCCCCCAAGATGGCTTCGGCTTGAACCCCAGTTTAGAGAATGTGTGGATGAAGATACACCCGCCAATTATCTTTGCGGGCTTTGCGGCGCTGGCAGTGCCGTTCGCTTACGCGATTGCGAGCCTCTGGCGGGGCGAGTTTCACGAGTGGGTGGTGCGTGTGCGCCCGTGGGCAATCTACACCACCACGATGCTCGGTATTGGGCTGGCATTAGGGGGTTACTGGGCATACGAGACGCTCGGCTGGGGCGGGTTCTGGGCGTGGGACCCCGTGGAGAACACCTCCTACTTCCCTTGGCTGACGATGGCGGCGGGATTGCACGGGGTGATGCTCCAAATCAATCGTGGTCGGATGGTGCGCTGGAACCATCTGCTGATGGCAATCCCGTTCGTGATGTTCGTGTATGGCACTTTCCTCACGCGCAGTGGCGTGCTGGCGGAGGTCTCGGTTCACTCGTTTGATGCGCTCGCCAAAAGCGCGCTCTGGATTTTGCTGGCGATGTTGGGCGGTGGATTATTGCTCACGGTGGGACTGTGGGCGTGGCGCTACCGCTCGATGCCCCTGCCTGCGAACACTCAAGCGAAACCGATCTCACGAGAGGTGGTGCTCAAGTGGGGTATTGGCTTGCTGGTGCTCTCGGCGCTGATTAGTTTGGTGGGCACTTCGTGGCCCCTTATCAGCAAGGCGTTCACGGGGCAGATGGTCGCGCTTCAGCCGTCGTTCTACAATCAGGTGCATGCGCCCTGGATTATCCTCACAGCGCTCCTGTTGGCAGCAGCGCCGATGCTCACTTGGCGTGGGATGACCTTAGATGAAATCCTCCAACGCCTGACCAAGGGCTGGATGGCGGCGGTGGCGACGGGCTTCGCCCTCTTCTTTGCAGGCTTCCGCGAGCCGTTGACCCTGCTGATTTCGGTGCTGTTGGCGTTCGTGGTGTTCTCTAATCTTGGAGCCATCTGGCGCCGTGTGCGCACTTCCAAAGTCACGCTGGGCGGTTTCCTGACCCATGTGGGGCTGGGTATCGCCATACTGGGGCTGCTCATCTCCAACTTCTACGAGGTCAAAGAGCGCGTGGTGGTGGTTCAGGGGCAGGACACGATGGCGCTGGGCTATCGCTGGCGCTACTTGGACATGACCGGCAACGAGAAGTTCCCAGGCGACCCGTTAGCAGACAAGTTCAACCGTGTGCGTGTGGAGGTCGCTTCCCACGACGAGAAGTTCATCGTGGAACCGCGCTTCTACCAAGACCAGCGTCGAACCGAAAATAACAATGTAGTCTGGCCCCATATCGTGCGCTGGTGGAACCACGACCTGTATGTCGCCTTCTTCGCACCGCCTCAGGTGGACGCCAGCCCCATCACTATTCGCCTGCACGAGAAGGAGAAAGCCACGAAAGACGGCTACACGGTAGAGTTCCTCGGCTTTGAGACGGGGGGTGCAATGGGGTCGGAAGGCTTCCGAGCGATTGCGCGCACTCGCGTGAGCCACCCCGAGTGGGAAAAGCCTGTGGAGGTGGAACCGTTCCGCGTGGTCACTGCGGGGGGTGTGATCCCGATCCCAGTGCCCCTTCCCGACGGTTCACAGATTCTGGTCGGTCAGATGGATGTGAGCCAGCGGATGGTGGAGTTCCAGATGATTATGGTGCCGGGCAAGCCTGAGACGAACCCGCGCTGGGTCATCCCGCTGGAAGTGTATGTGAAGCCGCTCACAATCCTGGTGTGGCTGGGACCGCCGTTGACGGTGATTGGGGGTCTGTTGGCGACCGTGCGTCGGGCACGCGATGTGCGGTATGGGGTTCCTCGCGCTCAAGGTGAGACGCCCCCGCCTCCAGCTCCGCGCCAAGTGGTTCCGCGTGGTAAGAAGGCGCGCCTGCGTCGCCCTATGCCTGAGCCGTTGAGTGCGAAGGCGGTGGAGAAGTCCTGATGACCTCACCCACAACCCCCTCTCCGTAAACGGAGAGGGGGCGTCGGCATAAGGTAATCCCCCCTCTCTGCTTGCGGAGAGGGGGGCAAGGGGGGGTGAGGTTATCTGAAGCGCATGAGGGGGGGGCGTGTAGGAATTCAAGGCTCCCTTTGAACCTTGATTAGCTCAGCGCCCACTCCAGGCAAGCGAGACGCGCGAAGACGCCATTCTGCACTTGCGTGAGAATGCGGGAGGCAGTGCCGTCGGCAACTTCGTCGCTGATTTCAATCCCGCGCTGGATGGGTCCCGGATGCATCACGATGCAGTCGGGTCTCGCGAGGCGCAGACGCTCGGCGTTGATTTGATAGTCTCGGCGGTAGGCGTTGAGGCTCGATAACAGTCCCTGTTGCATTCGCTCGGTCTGCAGGCGCAAGGTCATCACCCCATCGGCGCCTTCCAGCGCCAGACGAAGGTCGTGGGTCATTTGAGCGTTTGGCAAGGGAGCGTCGGGCAGTAGGGTTGGCGGTGCGCAGAGCCATACTTGCGCACCCAAGCGCGTGAGCAGGGTGAGGTTGGAGCGCGCCACCCGACTATGCCGAATATCGCCCACGATTGCCACCTTGCGCCCCTCTAGCCAGCGTGTTTCGGGGTCGGGCATCCCAAAATGCTCCCAGAGCGTGTACAGGTCTAACAAAGCCTGAGTGGGATGTTCGTGCGCCCCGTCTCCAGCGTTCAACACGGGCACGGTCGCAAATCGGCTGGCGAGTTGGACGGCACCCGCCTGAGGATGGCGCATCACGAGGGCACGCACATCCTGCGCACAAAGCGTGTAGACCGTATCAGCGAGGCTCTCACCCTTTTGAATGCTGCTCCCTGAGGCAGTAATCACCAGCGGGTGATAGCCCAGTAGCACGCAGGCTTGCTCGAATGCCCCGCGCGTGCGGGTGCTGGGTTCATAAAACAAAAGCGCCACGAGCGGTTTTGTGCCCTGTGTTGACCTACTCTCGGTTTCAGCCCTCACTCCCGACGCTGCGGGTTTGACCTCACCCCCTAGCCCCCTCTCCGTAAACGGAGAGGGGGAACGCCCTGCCTCTCCCCCCTCTCTGCTTGCGGAGAGGGGGGGCGGAGGGGTGAGGTTTCCAGCTACCCTTACCCCCTTCAGCTGCGCCATGCGCCTCAGCAGGCGCGCTACAGGGAGGTCGTCAGCGGTCAATAGGTGGGGCATAGCCGTCTCAAGGCAGTTGGGGGGCAGGTTCGCGATGCTTGCGCAGCACCACGCGGTCGCGCCCCTCCAGTTCCGACAGTTCCACCAGCACGAACTCGGTGCGGCTGGTAGGCAAGTTCTTGCCTACATAGTCGGGGCGGATGGGCAGTTCTCGGTGCCCGCGGTCGATCAAGGTGGCGAGTTGGATGTTCGCAGGTCGTCCCAACTGCATCACGGCTTCCATCGCAGCGCGCACGGTGCGCCCCGTTTGTATCACCTCGTCTACCAGCACCACACGCTTGCCTGTAATCTGGAACGGCACATCGGTCTGATTGCGATGGAGCGGGTTGGGGCGTTCGTCAAGGTCATCGCGGTAAGGCGTGATGTCCACACTGCCACAGGGGATCCCCGTGCCCTCTATTTGGGAGAGGGCGAGCGCCAATCGGCGTGCAACGGGCACCCCGCGCCGTTGAATGCCAATCACGACCAAATCGCGTGCGCCTTTGTTGCGTTCCAAAATCTCGTGAGCAATTCGCGTGATGGCACGGCGAATATCCTCCGCGTCCATCACTACAACCTCCTCATGCGCTTCCATCGCTTGCAGTATACCCCTTCTGGAAAATCACAGGCAGCAATTTCAAAACCCCCTCTCCGTAGCCAGAGAGGGGGCAACAGTTTCTCCTGAGAAGTAGAGCAATTAGTCCTCTTCGCAGGTGAAGCGGAACATCACGCGCTCGCGTCCAGGGATGTTGCGGCGGGTCTCACCCAGATAGTTGAGGGTGGTCGCCTTCGCGTGCCCATCTGCCCAGACCACATTGGCGAGCTTCATATGGCGTCCCAGAATCGCGCCGTTGTTGCGGCGGTTGATGAGCGCAGGGAAGGGGAAGGTCTCAATCGGGTCGGTGGGCTGAGGGTCGGTCAGGTTAGCGCGATAAAAGTCCGCGCTTTGCCCATAGCCCTGCACTTCGGCAATCAGCACCGTGTCGGCGGGCAGGGCGAGGCGTGCCAGCGGCTGACCGTTAGGGGGGGTGCAGGGGATTTCCGCACTGCAGCTGGCGTAGTACATGTTGTTGATGGCGTAGCTTCCGAACCGTCGTCCCACATTGGTGGTGCCCATCGGGTCGCCACAATCTGCCTCACGGAATACCTGCGTGCCGTTGGGCGAGTAGGGCTGGAACACATAGCGCTTGTTGGGCATCAGCGTGTGCTGGCGGTTGCCCTCGTGCGGAAGCGTGCCCGAAATCGGCGCAAATGGGTCGCTCGGACAGTTGAACACATCTACATTCTTGATGTAGGGCTGGATTACATCCATCCAACGGGGCGAAGAACAGTTGGTGAAGTGAGCGCCTTCGAGCACGCGGGGCGGATCCGCATAAGCGTTGCGGGGCAGAATCTCGTCGTAGTCCTGAGTGTACATCTGCACACCCAAACCAATCTGCTTCACATTGGAAAGACACCCCGTCTGACGGGCTTTTTCCCGTGCCTGGGCGAACACTGGGAACAGGATCGCCGCCAGAATCGCGATAATCGCGATGACGACCAAGAGCTCAATCAGTGTAAAGCCTCTTCGTAGCATACGAATACCTCCTACGAGGAGGATACACGACCCCATTTTAAGAGAAGGTTAAGACCTGATGGGCACAGGTCTTAGTCATCCACGCCCAGGATTTGGGTGTAGACCACTTGGTGGGGATGAACTGCCACCACCCCCCTTGCCCCCAATTCGCTGGAGCCAGACGCTCGGATGAAACAGATGCCCGGCAGGCGCACCAAGTCGTCTGACTGACGCAGTTGTTCAATCACGCCCTCCGCTTCGTCGCGCGAGTTAATCGGACAGTCTATCTCTTGCCCGTTGGTCAATCCAATCAATAAGGTGACTCGTGCCATAGAGTTGCCTCCTGCTTAGAAGTTCGCTATGCGCGTGGGGACTCCTGCTACTCGATTCGGGCGACTCGGTACTCTACAGTGCCTTTGGGGGTTTGAACGACGATGGTATCGCCCTGAGTTTTGCCCAAAACGGCTTCGCCCAGCGGGGAGAGGATGGAAATTCGGTCTTGAAGGGGGTCTGCCTCGAAGGAGCCGACCAGCTGGATGGTGCGTTCGCGGTCGGTTCCGACTTCCACGAGCGTGACCTTGCTTCCCAAGTCGGCGATTTCACCCGCACTGTTGGAGCGGTCTACCACACGCGCACGGCTCAGCACGGTTTCCAGGTCCTTGATACGCCCTTCCAGCATCGCCTGTTGGCGTTTGGCGTCTTGGTAGTCAAAGTTCTCGCTGAGGTCGCCCAAAGCGCGCGCTTGGCGAATGCGCTCGGCAATCTCTCGGCGCTTGACAGTCTTGAGCTCTTCCAGCTCTTTCTTGAGGCGAGCGTAGCCCTCCGGCGTGATGAGAATCTCCGACATGGCGATTCTTATACCTGATTCAGGCGACTTGGCGTTCCTCCTGCGCAGCGGGTAAGCGCAGGACGAAGCAAGCCCCCTGCGAGGTCGGCGCAAGTTGGAGCGTGCCGTGATGTTTCTGGGAAATCTCCAACGAAATCGCCAAACCCAGTCCTGTGCCCTTGTTGGGGTCTTTGGTGGTAAAAAACGGGTCGAAGATTTGGCTGGCAATCTCGGCGGGCACGCCCGGACCGTTGTCTGCGATTGCGAGCTCTACCCACTCGCCGCCGTTGTCTTGAGCGATTCGCGTTTGGATGGTAATCTCGGCGTTCGGTTGGTCTTCCACGGCATCGCGGGCGTTGGTGAGCAGGTTGATGACAACCTGCTCCAGCGAGTTCGGTTCACCCAGCACGGTGGGCAAGGGGGTCCTGTAGTCCTCAACCAGATGGATGCCCCGACTGCGCAACTGCTCCCGCAGGAGCACCAGCGCGTTTTGCACGACGGCGTTGAGGTCGACGGGGTCTTGCTCTTCGCGAGGCTTGCGAGCGAAGGTACGCAAGTGCAGAATGATTTGGCTCATGCGCTGGGTTTGGCGTGCCACAATCTGCAGGTCTTCTTGGAGGGTCTGCAGGTCTTGCTCGGTCAGCGTGCCGTTTTGGGCGTCCATCGTGTCTAAGGTCTGCTGGGCAATCGCACGGATAATCGCCAGCGGTTGGTTGAGCTCGTGCGCTACACCCGAAGCGAGCGTGCCCAACGAGGCGAGCTTAGAGGATTGGATGAGCTGCGCCTCAGCGCGCTTCAGCTCCTCTTGGCCTTGTTGAACCGCCTCCACCATATGGTTGAACGAGTGGGCGAGGTCTTCCAGGTCGGGGATCCCGCGTTCGGGCAGTTCTACCCGGCGGTTGAGGTCGCCTTGAGCGATGTCGTGGGTCGCCCTTACCAACGCTCGCAAGGGCACAATCAACTTTCGGTGGAGCAACAGCCCCCCTACCAAAATGCACAGGAGCACCACCGAGAGCGCTATCAAGAAGGCGTTGCGCATCTGGTGGGTCGTGTTTTGGGTCATCTCCGCGCTGGTGGTTTCGATGCGGGCGTTGGTACGCTCGTACACCTCTGCCTGTTGGCGGTTGAGCTCTCGGCTCACTTCGCTCAGGGTGCTGTCCAGCATCGCAGTGATTAGGCTTGATAATTCCCGGCGCTGTTGCTGGTTCAGTGTATTGAGGCTGGCGAGCGAGTTGCGCAAAGCGTTTTGCTGAGCTTGACGCGAGAGGCGAGCCTGCTGAGCCTGATAGCTCGTTAGGTACCCCTCTATCTGCCGACTCGCTTGCTGACCGATTTGTTGGATGGACTGGCTGGCTTGCGCCTGTTGTTTGCGGAACTCTTGGGCTAACTGCGCTTGGATTTGGTTGGCGACTTCGTAGGCATCTTCGGCGGGCTGGACAGTGATGAGGGTCGCCCGCAAGGCGCGAATGGGCGCTGTGCCCACCAGATAGGTTGTGTTGCCCAGCGCAATTTCTTGGGCGGCAGGGCGGTTCGTGCGATTGAGTTTAGGGGTGAGCTGAGTCTCGGTTTGCCCTACTTGCTCGGCGTTCGGGTGGGCTAAGATGCGCGCCTCCGCCGAGACCATCATCGCATATCCCTCGTTGCCTATCCGAAAATGGCGCACCACACGGTTGAGCTCGTCCAGGCTGACCAGTGCAAACAGTGCCCCTGCAAGTTGGGTGCCTCGTTGGCGCACGGGCACAATAACCGGCACGACAAGCCGACGCTGAGCCAGCTGGGGTATCAACACCGTCTCACCGATCACGGGGTCATTCGTATCTTGCAGGGAGTCCCATAGGGGGGTTATCGTAGGGCGCAATACTTCCTCATCCATCGGCTCATCACTGACGAGCAGGCTGGGTTTGCCCTCTGCGTCCAACTTTGCCAGCACGAAGTAGGCATCTTCGCGGTTTTGAAGCGCCTGCAAAATCCAACGGCTCTCTTGCTCTTGGTTGTTCTGGATGGCAGGCTGTTGCGCCAGCAGGGTGAGTTGCGTGATATAGTTGCGAATCACGCTGTCCACTTGGCGCGAGAGGCTCTCGGTCACAATCTGAATCTGTCCTGTCACCAGCTGGGCAATCGCAGAGCGGGTGGTTTCGTTGGTCACCTGCGCCAGATTGCCGAGGCTCTCTTGCTGGAGCTGTTCCACACTGCGGGACACATCGCTCAAGGTTCGGTTGAGGTTCTGTTGGGTTGTCTGCTGAAGTGCAGTGAACTCACGGGCACTTTGGGCACGAAATTCTTCAATCCCCTGCGTGAGCACTTCCTGCTGTCCTTGTAAGGCGCGTTCGCGATAGGCTTCGGTCTTCTGGTCTATACGGTCGGAAAAACGCCCGACCGAGTTGCGGAGCACGCGTTCGACGAAACTCTCCACCTCTTGACGATAGTAGCTCAGCTCCTCCAGAGCGCCCTCTCGGAGCTGTTGGCTTGATTGGGTGATTTGCGCCCTCAGGTAGAGCATCAGCACCGTGCCCGCAAGCATCACGGGCAACAGCGCCATCAAAGTGTACATCATCTGGAGCCACGCGCGCAGACTCATCCGTTTCATTGTTCAAACACCTTGTCGGCAAGATTCAATAACATTTCGGGGATGGTGAGGTTGAGCGCCTTTGCCTGCCTGAGATTGTAATAGATGAGGTACTTGCGAGGCGATTGGATGGGGAGGCTGGCAGGGTTACCTCCTTCCAGCACCCGCGCTACCAGCTCGGCTCCCAGGATGCCCTGCTCTCGGAAGTCGATGCCAAGCCCCAACAGCGCACCGCGACGCACGAAAGTATCCGCGAACGCAATCAGGGGGATTTTCTGTTCCGTGGTGAACGCCAAAATTTGGTTGAACGGCTCTGGCGAGGCACAGACAGGGTCGGGGATGAGCATAAACGCGTCAATTTTGTTCTGAAGCGATTGAAGCGCACCCTGCAACGACTCATTAGGGCGCAGGGGCGCCGCCACCAACTGGAGCTCCATCCGCTTAGCATCATCCTCGGCTTGAGCCACGAGCCGTCGTGAGGTCGGGTCATCGGGGTTATAGAGAAGTCCGATGGTTTTTACCTGGGAGTGCACATCCAGCAAGGCACGAAACATCCGCTGTGGACGCACCGAAAGCTCCACGCCCGTAAACAGGCTTGCTTTTGAACCTGCCTCTGGGTTCAACCCCAGCCCGACAGGGTCTAACACCATCGTGAACACGACGGGCACTTTCGGCTGATTGGGCTGGCGTTCGTAATATTGCTGAATCGCTTGTACGGCGTTATTGCCCACCGCAACGAGCAGTTTGGGCTTTCGGGTGAGCGCGGTTCGCACAATATCGGGGTCGGAGCGGTCGCCCTTGAGCACGAGCGTTTGAATTACAAGTTGGTAGCCCTGACGCTCCAGCTCGGAGGTCAGCCCGGCGACCGCCTCGTCGTAGATACCGCCCTGACGGCTCTTGAGGATGACCAAATCGGCTGATTGGGCATACCCCAATAGCACTAGGCATCCCCACACCCAGAGAATCCATCCTGCTCGTTGCACGGCGTTTACCAGTCGCGTTGGAAAGTGAACCAGACACTGCGCGATCCGCCTGGTACGCGCCAACTGAGTTCGGTAGGTGTGTTGAATAGATTATCAACCCTCAGGCTCCAGCGGGTGCGTTCGTCTTGATGATAGATGAGGTTGAGCATGCTGTTCCAAGCGTAGGCATCAGTGCGCCCCACGCCCACCGCTGGGTAGTTGAAGGCAATCTGCCCACTCAGACCCCGCTCCTGCCAGTAGGCTAAACGGAGCACGGCAGACTCGACGGGCGGTTTGTATTCTTCCCGAATGCGTGCGTCATATCGCTGTTGCACATAACCCGCACTCAAGTTCCAGCCTTTGCCCAGCTTGGCGGAGAACTCGGCGCTCCAGCCGCGAATGGTGTAATCGAACAGGTTGTTGTATTGACGAATGTTCGGCTGATTGCTAAAAATCTGGAACAGGGTCACCCCATCTTCGATATCTTGATAGAAGTAGCATAGGTCAAGGCTCCAGCCACGTGGGGAGGCGTGTTTCCAGCCCACCTCAGCGCTAAGAACGCGTTCGGGGCGAAGCTTCGAGTTGCCCCAGATGTCGATTTGGAAGGGAACCCAACTGCTTCCCACCTGCACAGGCATCCAAATGGGAAAGTTTTGCAGATACAGCTCTATGTACGAGGGTGCGCGGAATGCCTGCCCTACTGAGGCGCGCAGGATGTCGTGCGCACTGAGTTGATAGGTGAAGCCTCCGCGCGGGCTGAACTGACTGCCGTAGATGGAGTGCTGGTCATAGCGTGCGCCCAGGATTGGACGCCACCTGCCTAAGTTCCATTCGCCCTGCAAGAACACGGCAAGGTTGGTACCCGAGTGGGTGCCTCCCAAATGCACCGCACTGCGCGCTTGCGTCCAGCGGAAGTCGCCCCCAGCCAAGATAGACGCTTGGGGTAGGTTCCAACGCCAGTAGGCTTCCAAACCCGCCATGCTCTGCTCAAATTCGCGTGGAGTACGCGAACCCAGACCGAAGTTGTCCAGCGGGGTACTGCGTAGCATATCCTGCTCACCCGTTAGCCCGTACAGGCGCACCACTTGGGAGCGGGTTTCGCTTTGTGAGCTCTGCTCGGCTTGCCAGTAGTGTGTTCGGTACACGAAACGGTCATGGGGCGTGGGGAAGACACCATAGCGCATGCCCACACTGCCTCGGTCGCCATCGATGTAGGCGTAATAGAGTTTCCAGTGGCGTCGGTTGGGGGCGCCAATCTGGGTGTTGAGCATCACCGAGCGCACGAGCGTGTCGTTGTTGCGGATGCGGTCGCTACCCGGGTCGCGCCAGAACGAGGCTTGCATGCCCCATTGAGTGCCGTTGGGCGTGCGACTCGACCAGCGCAGGGAGGCGTTGTAGCCCCCACGCGCCGTATAGCCGTTGAACAGCGAGGGGCGCTCGTTCTCCTGCGTGGTGATGATGTTCACCACGCCCGCAAAAGCGTTCGGTCCGTACATCGCGGATCCAGGTCCGAAGGCGACCTCCACACGCTCCACATCGTGGGTGCTAATCATCATCGCAGGGAAGTTGCCCAGCAAAGCGTCGTTCAACGGCAGACCATCCAACAAGAATAGCAATCGCTCGTTGAACTCGGACGAACTATAGGCACCGCGCACGCTCAAGAATCGGTGCAAGGACGCCTCTTGCCCCTGAAAGTCGGCGACCATGCGCTCCAACAGCTCCTGAACGGTCTGCGCGCCTGAGAGCTCAATCTCACTCCGTGTGAGCACGCGCACGGTCGTGAACGATTCGTAAACCGTGCGCTCGGTGCGTGTGGTGGTCTTCACCACCTCTTGAGGGTCAGCAAAGAGCCACTCAGCGCTCTCGGAACTGCGCTGAGCGAAGCCAAACCCCCACAACAACGACATCATCAGCAACCCTCCAGTTAATCGCTTCTGCACTGTGTTTACCTCCTTAGACCGACCTGGGTAGTCTCTAAAGAGTGGAGAATCTGCCGAACCTCCCATAGGTCAAAAGGCTTCGCTAACACGGCGAGCGCCTCGTCGGCAGACCCACTCTCCAGAAAGAGGTCGGGGTAACTGTCCATCACCACAATCGGACAGGGCGAACCCTGCGCGCGAATTTGACGAACGAGCGAGATGCCATCCATTTGGGGCATATGCACATCGGTGAAGATGAGGTCGTAGGATTGCTCTGCCAGCTGAGCCAACGCCTGTTTGCCGTTGGACACGACCGTCACCGTGTGTCCCTCCGAGCATAAGAACTGCTCTAAGAGCATTTGCACCATCGGTTCGTCATCCACCACCAAGACTCGCATTCCATAACCGATTTTCGGCACTCTCAGCAAAAATTGCAGGGTAGCCAGCCCTCCGCACGAACTCAGGAGGCTGATGAGAGCGTGGCGTATTCGTCCAGCGAAGGCACTTCAGGGACGCTGGACACCTTCGGGCGACAAGTCTATCACGCACCGTGCGATTATTTTGGGTGCGCTGGCGGAGGGCACAACCGAGATCGACCATTTTCTCGAATCGGACGATTGCCTGCGCACGCTTCGGATTGCTCAAGCATTGGGGGTGCAAGCCGAACCGATAGATATGCACCGCTGGCGCATCACGGGGCTGGGCAAGCGTGAGCCGAACGAGCCATCCGATGTGCTTGACGCGGGCAACTCGGGCACCACCACGCGCCTGATGGCGGGCGTGTTGGCGTCTTATCCTCTCTTTTCGGTGTTGACAGGTGACGAGTCGCTAAGGCGTCGTCCGATGCGCCGTATTGTGGAGCCGTTGCGCCAGATGGGGGCGCAGATAGACGGGCGTCAGGAGGCGACGCGCTTACCCCTCGCCATTCGGGGCACTCAACTGCGCGCGCTTCACTACCTTACGCCCGTCGCCAGCGCGCAGGTCAAGTCGTGCATTTTGTTGGCGGGGCTTCGGGCGTCGGGCGTTACGGAGGTCACTGAACCCCAACTCTCGCGCGACCACACCGAGCGGATGCTCCGTGCGTTCGGCGTGGAGTTGGAAGAGCAGTTCGGCACGCAAGGAAGCCACCGTGTGCGCCTGCGAGGAGGTCAGACGCTAACGGCCTGCAAACTGCGGGTACCGGGCGACTTCTCCTCGTGCGCCTTTATGTTGGCGGGCGCGCTTCTGTTGCCTGGCTCTGACCTCGTGATAGAAGGGGTCGGGGTCAATCCCACCCGCACGGGCATGATTCAGGCATTGGCACAGGGCGGGGCTCATCTGGAGTGGGAGCAGGTGGACGAGCAGGGTGGTGAGCCTATGGCGAGCCTACGCGTGCGTGCCCAGCCCCTGAAGGCGATGCAGATTGCAGGCGAACTGATCCCGAGCTTGGTGGACGAGGTGCCCATTCTGGCGGTGATGGCAACCCAAGCGCACGGCACGACCGAAATCCGCGATGCGCACGAACTGCGCGTCAAGGAGTCAGACCGCCTCGCCACCATCACCGAAGAGTTGCGCAAGATGGGCGCGCAGATAGAGTGCCTGCCCGATGGGTTGCGCATTCACGGACCGACGCCCTTGTATGGCGCGCCCGTGCAAAGCCATGGCGACCATCGGATTGCGATGGCGCTGGCAATCGCAGGGCTGGTCGCCCAATCGGGTGAGACCCTCGTGCAGGATGTGGACTGCGTGGCGACCAGCTTCCCCGACTTTGAGGCGGTGCTCCATCAGCTGGTAGAGTGGCGATAAGGCATAAGTCTCTACCCCCTCTCAAACGGGTCTTCGTCGTCCTCGCCGTCCAGCAGACCTTTCATCGGGGGGGCTATGGGCACTGGGGTTGTATCCTCTATTGCTTGGGTGACGATACGCTCTATCGGCTTGGGGAGATAGTGTTCAAAGCGTTTCAGCACCTCGCCTTGAGGAGGGCATTCACACATCACCTTCAACATCGCCTCAATCACACGCTCGCGGTTCACCTCCCCGCTGACATCCTTCGCACGAGCGATGGCGTCCACGAGGGCAATACGGTCTAAACCCGTATCCAACTTGCGCAAGTTCTCCCAGACGGCATCCTCCAGCGGTTTGTCTTGTTCGGGTGGGTACTGGGTTAAGCCGTCCTGTCCGCGCAGAACGGCGGGGCGAGGGAAGCGCACAAAGATAGGCTGGTTGAAATAGGGGTGTCGTACTAAAATCTCGCCGGGTGCCAGCGCGCCCATCTTCTCTTTGACCGCCGGACCGAAAATCTGATAGCCTGCCTGTGCCATCTCTTCCATCTCGATGCGCCCGTAGAAGGAGGTCGAGCAGTTGCCTACCACTTGGCGGTCTACTTGAGATCGGAACTGTTGCGCCCCAAACAGCACCAGCCCGAGATAGCGTCCCCTTGCGCAGATGTCTCTCAGCGTGCGCAACACATAGGTCTCTCGGTGAGTGTGGGGTGCGTACTGGTTCAACTCGTCCACAATCACCATCACCGCATCCACGCCCAAACTGCGCTGTTCCATCCGCTCCCTCAGCTCGGCTACCACACGGGTGAAGATGAGGTCTTGTGCCTCTGCCGACAGGTTGGCGACATCAATCACATAGACGGTGCGGTCTTGGAAATGCCCCCAAGGCAGGTCAAAGGTGTCGGTGCCTTCGCTGACCAGCCCTGCGAAGCGGGTTGTGAGGTTCACCAGACGGTTCTGGATTTTTCGGATGGTCTCCACGGCGAAACTGCGCCAGTTTTTCTGGTTCCGCATCTCAAGGTACTTCAGCACCACCTCAAACCAGCGCACCAAGTCGTTGAAGTTGCGTACCTCAAACCGTCGGGTCAATCCTCGTGCTTGAAGCGGTTCCGCCTCGTCGTCGTCAAACTCAAAGTAGCCAGGGTCAATCACTCGCTGGCGCAAGAATTGGAGGAAGGCGTCGGCTTTGGCGTCCACATCATCTTTGTTGAGCAGAACCTCCACATAGCGCATCACTTCCTTCAATCCCCAGAGCAGAGGATGGACATTGTGGCGCACTTTGGGATGGGTACGCAGGGTTGCCAAGTTCACGCGGTCAGGCTTGAAGGGTGCGTAGTACTCCACTTGCGGGAACGGCTTCGGTTGCATCCCCACCAACTGATAGATTGCTTGGTCGTTCGGTTCCAGCGGGCGAAACGGAGGCAGGTCAATAAAGAGCAGGTCGCCCCCTTTCACATTGAAGCAGACCACCGCCACGGTGCGATTGGATACCTTCTGGAATACGGCGTTCACGAGGAACTGGATGGCGCTGGTCTTTGCCGCAAGACCGCTGGTGCCTGTCACATTCAGGTGTCCTGCTTCGGGTCCTATCAGGAAGTCGGCATCCAGGTAGACAGGCGCCTTGAGGCTCCCACTTTCGTAAATCCCAACAGGCACGCGCCGATCGGGTGGGATTTCATCAATACGAAGCGCCACCAGCACATCCTGCTCGCTTGCGGTATAGACCTCGCCGATGGGCACGGGCTGAACGGGCTGTTCGGGCACATGGCGCAGTACCGCCGCGATGTAGACGCGGATTTCGGGGCGTTCGGTGGGGGCGGGAGCTTGGGGGTCGCCATCCGCGCCCAAAAAGTCGAACATCGGGCTGGCGACATCGTTGTAGCCCTGCCCTTCGGTGACCACGCCGTAGACGGTGCGCCCGCGCGCCTGCACCACGACCAGCGTTCCAATCCCGATGGGCGCATCTGGCGTTGCCCAGAAGTGGAAGTGGAACGCAGTGTTCGGTTGGCGTTCGGTGCCGACGACCCGACCGACCAGCTGACGCCCTTGCGATGCCTGACCGTTTTGGTGAACCTGCACTGCACTCTGCGTATCCATACCGATAGGGTTAATACCCCAATCGCGCCACGATTCCTGCTACTTCGGTCAACAAATGTCTACAAATTCGGGGATTTTCCGAGACCGAACTGGCGGACAGCGGGTTTCAGCTCTCTATCTGTTGGAAGAAGGCGGGGTGGTTGCGCCAGTTCTCACGCACTTTGACCCAAAGCTCCAAGTAGAGGCGTTGACCCAGCCACAGCTCCAGTTCTTCGCGAGCCAGTTTGCCGATTTTCTTGAGCATCGCGCCCTTATCGCCGATCACAATCCCTTTGTGGGTCTCACGCTCAACATAGACAGTCGTCGCGATGTAGAGGACGCCGTTGGGGCGCTCTTCCCAGCGTTCAATCGCAACGCCTACGCCGTGGGGCACCTCTTGGCGGGTGTTGAGGAGCACCTTCTCGCGGATAATCTCGGCAGCGAAGAGCCGTTCGGGCTGGTCGGTAATCTGTTCGGGCGGGAAGAAAGGAGGACTCTCAGGAAGATACTTCAGGATAAGCTCCAGCAGTTTGTCGCAGTTGTGCCCTTTGACGGCGTTGGTCATCATCCACTCGGCGTGATTGGGCACTAACTCCCAATAGGCTTCGGTGTGAGGCTTGACTTTTTCGGGGGGCAGTTTGTCCATTTTGTTGAGCACCAAGATAATCGGTGCTTTCGCCTGCTCGCTCAGGATTTGGGCGATGTGGCGGTCTTCGCTGTTGGGAGGGCGGCTGGCGTCCACCACGAACAGCACCAAGTCGGCATCGTCCAGCGCTCCGATTGCGCTCTCCACCATGCGTTCGCCCAGTTTGTATTTCGGCTTGTGGATACCGGGCGTGTCGACGAACACGATTTGCGCGTCGGGATAGTTCGCCACGCCCAAAATGCGTCGGCGTGTGGTTTGAGGGCGCGGCGAGACGATGCTGACCTTGCGCCCCACGAAGTGGTTGATGAGGGTGCTTTTGCCGACATTCGGCTTGCCTATAACGGCGACAAATCCCGCTCGGAACGGAGGGGTAGGTTCACTCATACAAGTCTGCAGTGGGAGCGCCGGGTAGTTTCTCTGGACACGGGTCGGGCGCTCGGTCGGAGCGGGCGACATAGCGTTCCAGATCGCGCAGGTCGTAAAAATGGGGACCGACACTGACCCTCAACTCGCGGGCGGTCATTTCGGGGTGTGCGATGACCATCACGCGCTTGCCCTTCGCACGCAGCACCTCAATCAGTCGCTCGAAGTTCCCGTCCCCACTGAGAATCGCACACACATCGTAGTGTTCCATCGTGAGTAGGGCGTCGATGGCGATGTCCACAGCGAGCTCTAGCCGTTCCCACGGCACAATCTCCTCACGGGTGCCACAGCATCCTTTGATGGGGCGGGTGCGTAGCACATAGCCCGAATGGAGAAGGTAGTCGTGGAATGTGGCGTCACGCCCCTTGGCGTTGGGGTCAACCGCCGTGTAGTAGTAGGCGTCTGCCACCTTCATCCCAAGAGTCGTCCGAAAATAGCACAGCAACTTGCGGTAGTCTATGAACCAGCCCAACCGCTTCTGCGCATAGTACATATTGGCTCCATCAACGAATATAGAAACCCGCTCCAATTTGGATAGACCTCCTGCGTTGGTACGCTAACTGGATATTATACCCCACTCCTGAGGTACTCTTTAAGGAGATGCACGACTTGGTGATTGTGGGTGCGGGTCCGGTAGGGATTGCCAGCGGGATAGAGGCGAAGCGTGCGGGGCTGGACTTCGTCATGCTGGAAGCAGGAGCGCTGTGCCAATCGCTGTTGGAGTACCCGTCGGGGATGCGGTTCTTCTCGCCTGCAGACGATTTGGCGGTTGGTGGCTATCCTTTCCCGACGCCCCACGACGAGAAGCCGACCCGCGAGATGGCGCTGAACTACTATCGCAAAGTCGCCACCGCCGAGGACCTGCCTGTGCGCACCTACGAACGAGTTGAGCGCATCGTACCAAGAGAGGGCGGATTTGAGGTCTATACCGTCTGTAGCGTTCAGGGGACGCCCTACCCTGTCTATCGGGCGCGTAGGGTTCTGCTCTGCACGGGGATTTGGGGCTTGCCGAGGCGCTTGGAGGTGCCCGGCTCTGATTTGCCCCATGTCGCCGTGCGCTTTGAAGAGCCACAGCGATACTGGCGCAAGCGTGTGTTGGTCGTGGGCAGTGGGAACTCCGCAGGCGAAGCGGCGATTCGGCTTGCGGACGCCGACGCCCAAGTGTGGCTTGCCGTGGAACCTGAGACGCTGGAAACCTGTCGCTTCCGCCCGTTTGTGCTGAGAGAGCTGCTCCTGCGCGTGGAGGAGGCACGCATCCATCCCTTGCTTCAGACTCAAGTGGTTCGGATTGAACCGCACTGTGTCTACCTGAGGGTAGGGGCTGAGGAGCGAAACTTGCCTGCGGATTTCGTGCTGACCCTGCTGGGGCTTCTGCCCGATACGCGCCTGTTGAAGCCACTTGGCGTGCCTGTAGAGTCTGACGGGAAACCCGTCCACGACCCCGAAACGGGCGAGACGCCCCTCAAAGGGTTGTTCGTGGCGGGTGCGCTCAGCCGAGAGGGATTTATCTACATCGCACGCAACTCGGTGCAGAGGGTGATTAGGGCGATAAAAGAGGGTCTATAAGGCGGACAAGACCCTTCCAACTCAGGCGAAAAGCCCCCACGCCGTCAACCTGCCGTCCAGCAGAAGGAGCACCTTATAGCGCTCTGCCAACTCGTTCGCTTGGGGATAGACTCCTTCCCCTGCCACCGCAGGGTAGACCTCCAGTCCCAGCGCGCGCAAGATTTCGGCGCGTTGATAGATTCGCTCCACATCGTCAGGGTAGAGCATCCACGAGACCTCCACCACGATATAGATGGGGGCGTCCGTTTGGGGATGGCGTGCCGAAAGCAGGACATCAATCTCAGCCAGCTGTTGCCACTGTTCTTGAGTGAAGGTGTGTCCTTGACGGCGTAGCCCATCCAGAAACTGCCCGACATTCAGAACGCGCGGCCGGTTCACATAGTAACCGAACACGGCGGGCGCTCGGTTGAGATATTGCGTTTCCAGCGCCATTCCTTTGAGCTTTGCAAGGTCATCTTTCGCGTACTTCGACCACTCCACTAAGTCGGCAACAATCCGCTCGAGGCGGTCTAAGCGTTCCACCGATTCCTGAGAAACCGCTATCAGTCGCTCGGCTATGCCTTCCAGACGCTCAATTCGTGCGATAGCGTCTTGCTGGCTTGCTTGCAGAGCCGAAACCGTCGTCACTAAGCCCGATACGGTTGCAGACAAACTTGCCACCGTTTCAGACAACCCTGCCATCTTGGTGGACAAGTCTGCGACGGTAGTGAGCAGGTACGCCACTTTTTCGGAAAGGTCTCTCACGGTTTCGGAGAGGCTCGCGACGGTTTTGGACAGGTCTGCGACGGTAGTGAGCAGGTACGCCACTTTTTCGGAAAGGTCTCTCACGGTTTCGGAGAGGCTCGCGACGGTTTTGGACAGGTCTGCGACGGTGGCTTCCAAGCGTTCCTGTCGCTCGAACCCTTGCCGAACCGATTGAGACAGCTCCCGTACGGTTTCAGACAGCTCTGCCACGGTCGCTTCCAAGCGTTCCTGTCGCTCGAACCCTTGCCGAACCGATTGAGACAACTCCCGTGTGGTCTCAACCAGTTGGGGGATTTGGCTTGCGATTTGCCGCTCCTCTTCCGTCAGAAGCACTTCGCGGAGCCGTTCGCGCAGGTCGGGACGCTCCTGAAGCAGGCGTATGATGTCCTCAAGTGCCAATTCATCCAACTCTTTGCGTGCCACGCTGAAATTGTACCTGCTTAGGACAATCGGTCTGAACAAGAATCCGCCTTCTTTGGGAACTCCTCGCCAAAAGTAGAGTATAATTTCGAGATGCACTTGGGAGGAGAGAAATCAGGCACATTCACCTCCTTTCCTGAACTCTCTTGAACCGTCCTACCCCAAAGCTTCAGCAACTGGGGCGATAAGAATGAGTAAAAGGACTTATAATCAGCGCGGAAGCGCAATGGTGAAGTCCCTCTATGAGTGGGACACGATGGACGATGCTGAGCGGGAAGAGTGGCTCCAACAGAGTAGCCTCTTTCTTCAGGAGGGGTTAGCCCAGAGCGCCACTCAGCTCCTGGCGGTTCGTTGGTACTTGAATGTGGTGCAAGCGTGCTTGTACAAAGGGATAGCGTTCCCCGTGGTCGCTTTGCACGCAGTGATTCGTGAATGCGGTCCCTCGGTCACAGTGATTCTGAACCAATTAGAACCTGAGCAGCAGCAGTTTTGGGTCGTGGCGTTTGCGATGTCCACTGCCTACAGCGAAGGCTTTGAGCGGGGGATGAACCTCAGCGAGGAAATCCCTGCCCATGTGGATGACAGGAAACTTCCCGATTATAACCCAAACTAAGGCGTGTCGATAAGTTGGAGGTGGGGGCGTTGTGCCCCTGCCTCCCGATGCAGAGCGGTGTGGTGGTGGGGTATATTAAGCGGGCATGGAGCGGTGCCCGAGCGGCTGAAGGGACACGACTGGAAATCGTGTAGCCTCCGAAAGGGGGCTCGTGGGTTCGAATCCCACCCGCTCCGTACCTCTGATACGGGGAGAGATGATTCATGCGACGCTGGGCACTGCGCCTGCTTTTGACCCTTACGGGGCTACTCGGCTCGTACATCGGGCTGAGTTTGCTCCTGTTCGTGGTGAGTATGCACCACGCCAGCATGTCCCAAAGCGTCTGGACTTGGCAACCGATTTCCCCTCCGACCCCCGACCAGCGTCTGCTGATCATCGCTCCCCATCCCGACGACGAAGTGTTAGGCTGTGGCGGGCTGATTGCCGAAGCGGTGCGTCAAGGGAGTGCAGTGCGCGTGGTGGCGCTGACGGCAGGCGATGGCTTCTCGGGCGCAGCGACTTTCGCCTCACGCACAAAACCGACCCCTGAAGACTTTCTGGAACTGGGCCGATTGCGCGCTCAGGAGCTTCGGCACGCTTGCAAACGGCTGGGACTGGCAGAGAGCGATGTCGTGCTGTTAGGTTATCCTGACCGTGCGCTCTGGCGGATGCTCCAGAATCCCAATCAGGCGGTGCGCTCCGGCACGACCCGCGTGAACCAAGTACCCTACGACGATGCACTCTCGCCCAACAAGCCCTACACAGTGCCTGCGCTGATAGATGACCTCAAGCGGGTGCTTGCGGAGTTCCAGCCGACCGAGGTGTTCGTGAGCCATCCGCTGGACGACCATCCCGACCATATGGCGTCGGCGCTCCTTGTACGCGAGGCGCTGGAGCAAGCGTATGCCCAAGACTTGTTGGCTCAGCGCCCACGCTTGTATTACTACATCGTTCATCGGGGTGACTGGCCCCTGCCTCAAGGGGAGCATCCCCAGCGCGACCTGACCCCACCGCTCGGGCTCGTCGCAGAGGAAGCGGTAGATCATCGCATAGGCGGCGCCGCAGTGGGTGTCCCAGCGGACCGTGTTGCAGAGCGGCGCCATGTAGAAGGGGTGGAACGACAGGAAGG
>OGCI01001086.1_pt1 | contig 25041 bp, 19 predicted proteins | sample 1570021 | NCBI WGS metagenome assembly OGCI01 (sample SAMN06264664, study PRJEB24512) | hot springs metagenome | isolation source: Hot spring water | place: South Africa: Tshipise | collected 2015-06-21 | reverse complement strand
CCCCGCTTGAGCTGCAGGTGCAGGTCGCTAAAGGGGTTCAGGGCGTCCTGCCCGCGCAGGGTAATCTGGTAGCGGCCAATCGGGGCAATGGGTGCAAGGTGTGCCAGGTAGCGGCGCGATAGCTCCACGTAGCGCTCGGCATTCTGGGTAGGTTCCACCGGGCCGCGGATCTTGGCCGGGATGCCAATCGCCAGCATGCCCGCCGGAATTTCCATCCCCGGCGGCACCACCGCACCAGCCCCCACCATGGCCCCCTTCCCTACCCTGGCCTGGTTGAGCACCACTGCGCCAATCCCGATCAGCGCTCCATCCTCCACCAACGCACCGTGAACCACCGCCCGGTGGCCCACCGTCACGTTTTGCCCCAGTATGCAGGGGTCGCCGGGGTCGGCGTGCAAAATCGCGCCGTCCTGCACGTTGCTACCCGCACCTATTACCACCTTCTCGGTATCCGAGCGCACCACCGCACCAAACCAGACCGAAGCGTTCTCGCCGATTTCGGCCTGCCCAACAATAAGCGCGGTGGGGGCAATAAAGGCGCTGGGGTGAATCTGCGGTACGTGTTCATCCAGCCGATAGACTGCCATACTCACTCCTTGGGTCTGCCTAAGTCTATGCCCAAATCTGGCGCTTGAACATGCGCAGAGGCTTCGTGCAGCAGCCGCACATCCTCGGGAAAGGCCAGAAGCCGTTTTGCTTCTGCCAGGTCGAAGAAGCCAGCACCGCAGAGGCCTTTTTCGAGACGTATATTGCCTTGGCCCTCCAGCAAAAACCAGTGAATCTCCCTCAAGACCCCTTTATTGTTGCGGTAGCGCGTAGTCGAAAGCTTTTGCTTCACAGTTCCTTTGATACCCGTTTCTTCCTCTACTTCACGTAAAGCAGCCTGCTCGAGGCTCTCTCCAGGATCTAAGTGCCCCTTGGGGAAACACCAGAAACCCTGCCGGTCACGAATCAGCAAAACCTGTCCCTGGGGGTTGAAAAGCACCCCGCCTGCACCCAGTACCGGCTGGCTCATGCAAACTTCTCCTGCAAATACTGTAGGGTGGCTTCGTCCAGGACCGGGCCGCCCCGGTAACGCTCCTCCAGGTTTTCCATGCCGATAAGCGCGGTCAAAGCGCTCTCGGTAGCCTCGTCCCATACGCCGTTGACCAGGCCAGCATAGAGGCCCTGGCGGTAAAGCAGGGTCTGAAGCCAGGCAATCTCAGCCGGCTGCAAGGGGCGACCAGGCTCACCAGTACCAAAAAGCAGCCGGTGAATACCCAGCAGCCGCTGCAACTCCACCACCGGGTCGGGGTGGTCGTCTACCCGCAGGTCAATCCAGCGCTCCATGCCGCCGTAGCCTTTCCCCTCGCCCACCACCAGCAGGGCTGCCGACTGCCGCCCGCGCCGGTCGCCTCCGGCCCGGTCGGCCTGGAACAGCGCCTCCAAAAGCCGTTCAGGAAAAGGCAGCTCGCTCTTTAGAAAGGTGCGCTCGAGCGCCTCCAGCACCTCGGGGCCTGCCAGCAGATTGCCCTGGGCCGCATAATTGGGCCCCCAGCGGCTACCTGCCCAGGCATGGCAGTCCTGGCCGGTGTAGCTCAGGCTCTCGCCGCTGGCCAGCACAAAACCAAACTGGCGCTTGGCAAGATCGGGGTCGTTGCGGGCCAGCACCGACAGGATGTCTTCCGGGCCTGCTCCGGCTTCCATCAGGGCCAGGCCCATTGGGCCAAAATGGGGGTTCGCGTAAGACTGAGTCGCCAGAGCCCCCACCCCGGCCCTGGCCCAGGGCACCACAAACCCCACAGCCAAAAACTTGCTGGCCACAGCAATCCCCAGGTCTTTGGTATCGGGGTCGCGGGCCACCAGTGAGAAGGTACTGATGGGTAGGCTCGCATTCATGGGCCATATCCTACGCTGTAAAGGGCCGGGCGCGTAGCCTGACCAGCCGTTGCTCTGAGTCTAAAAAATGGCCTGAATCACCAGAATGCCCATCAGCAGGTGGATTAGAAACTTGCCCGCCAAACCTCCCAGCAAGCCCAGCACAGCCCCCCAGGCCCCCCGCAGCGCATTCTCTGCCGAACGCCCTGCCACAAGTTCCCCCACATAAGCCCCGACAAATGGCATCAGGAACAGGCCCAGCGGAGGCAGAACAAAAATACCCAGAATGCCCCCCAAAAAAGCCCCCCACACCCCCTGACGGCTGCCACCAAAGTGCCTGGCACCCAATGCCCCTGCGATGTTATCAACCAGCGACGACAGCACGGTCAAGACCGCCAGGGCAATCCAGATGGGAAGGGAAATTTCGCCGAACCCCACCAGCAGCTCGTGCAGGAAAGCCATCCCAACGATAACAAACCCAGCCGGCACCACCGGAATAAAAGTGGCAACCAGCGCCACTGCCCACACCACCACAAACAGCCAGTCCGCAAACGCATTCACAGGCTCTTAGTGTAGCAATGCGCAAGGCAAAAGCGCAGACTGGGGCCTCGGTCAGGAAAGTCTCTTTTCAAAGCCACCCGGACCAGTACACTCTTGAGATATATGGCTGCTCGACTCCGCCGCTACTTCCTGACCGGATTGTTGTCCACGCTGCCCATTGCGGTAACGCTGTACTTTTTGTGGTGGGTATACAACTGGTCGAACAACATCATCGGAAGCATCCTGCGGACCATAGACGCTGAACCTTCGCGCTGGCTTTTGCCGTTTCTGCCTATTTTGGGTATCCTGGCCACCCTTGGCCTGGTGGTTCTGGTCGGCGCACTGGCCAATAACTACGTGGGGCGGCTACTTTTGGGAGCCATTGACCGCAGTATCAAAACCATCCCCCTGGTGCGCGAAGTCTACAATGCTGTGCAGCAAATCGCGCACACCCTGCTGGGCCAGCCCGAGGTGCAGTTTCAGCGCGCTGCGCTCATTGAGTATCCCCGCAAAGGTCTGTACACCCTCTGTTTTATCGCCACCCCCCAGGTTGGCAAGAACCTATCCCCGCTGCCCGAAGGCTACACGGTGGTACTGGTACCTACCAGCCCGGTTCCGGCCTCCGGAATGGCCATAATTGTGCCAACTGCGGACGTCATTCCCCTGGATATTAGCATTGAAGAAGCCCTCAAGTACGTGGTGTCGGCCGGTTTTATTTTGCCCAACAACCGGGCCAAGCAGTTAATTGAAGCCAGCGCTGTTCCACCCAAACCCAGTAACTAGCGCAAGCCCTGGGACGGCAGGGGGATCTCCTCGATTTTTTCCTGGGCCTGCTCGAGGTAATGCACCAGCGCCTCGAGGTTGGGGAAGTAGCGGGTTGGCCCACCCTCGGCAGCCTTGACCGAAGCTTTGACGGCGCCATCGGGACCTCGCCACATGCGAACAATTAGAGTCACCGCCTTTGGGCGCACAAGGCCCCCTTTCATGTCGCCAGGGTAGCGGCCATAGCGTTACATTTGCGTTATATGCAGCCCACTTCCCTGGCTAGCGGTACCAGGGTCAGTTCATCCAACCCGGCTTGAGTGGCAGCCAGCACTTTTTCCTGCCAGCGCTTACGGGCATCTGTCCTGATTGCGCCGCGTTAGTATGAAGGCTATGGAAGCGATTTCACGTACCGGAAAAGCCCTTGGACGCAGCGAGGCAGAAAAGGTTTACCAGAGCAAGCTGGCCAGCCTGGAAGTGGCTGCGGGCATGATCAAGAGCCACTCGAGGGTTTTCGTTTCGGGCAACGCTGCTACACCCACACCCCTTCTGGAGGCCCTGGCCCAGCGCAGAAATGAGCTGGAGGGCGTCGAGCTGGTTCACGCGCTACAGCTTGGCTCCGACCCCTTCCTGGCCCCCGAGATGGAGGGGCATTTCCGCAGACGCTCCTTGTTTGTGGGCCCTGCCGACCGTGAGGCGGTCAACTCGGGTCGGGCCGATTACGTACCCATTTCCCTTCACCAGGTGCCCTGGTTGTTTAAGCGCGGTGTGCTGCCCCTGGACTATGCCCTGGTGCAGGTTTCACCCCCAGATGAGTTTGGCTTTGTGAGTCTGGGTGTGGAGGTTATTGCAACCAAGGCCGCAGTAGAGACCGCCCGGCGGGTTATCGCCCTGGTCAACCCCCAGATGCCGCGTACCCTGGGCGATACCTTCGTGCATGTTTCCAAGTTTGCAGCCTTCGTGGAAATAGATTTTCCGCTACCGATACTGCCTCGAGACAAGTATGGAGAGGTAGAGGCCAAAATTGGTAAGTACGTGGCCGATCTAATCGACGACGGATGCACTTTGCAGCTGGGCATTGGGGCTATCCCCGATGCAGTTCTGGCCAACCTGACGGGGCGGCAAGACCTGGGCATTCATACCGAAATGGTCTCCGATGGGGTGATGGAAGCTCTGGAAAAAGGCATCGTGACCGGACAGCGCAAGACCCTGCTGCCCGGCAAGGTAGTAGGCACTTTTGTACTGGGCTCCGAGCGGCTGTATCGGTTTGTGCACAACAACCCCCTCTTCGAGATGCGGCCCGCCGACTGGGTCAACAACCCCTTCAACGTGGCCCGCAACGACAACATGATCGCCATTAACTCGGCCCTCGAGGTAGACCTCACCGGCCAGGTCTGTGCCGACTCGATCGGGACTCGAATCTATTCGGGCTTTGGTGGCCAGCTCGACTTTATCCGCGGGGCTGCAGCCAGCAACGGCGGCAAGCCCATCATCGCCCTGCCCAGCAGCGGCAAGAACGGCGCATTTAGCCGCATTGTCTCCCTGCTCAAAACCGGCGCCGGCGTTGTGACCACCCGGGCCGATGTGCACTACGTGGTAACCGAATATGGCGTGGCCGAACTTTTCGGCAAGAGCCTGCGCGAGCGGGCCCAGGCCCTCATCGGCATTGCCCACCCCAACTTCCGCGAAGAACTCAGCCAGGCTGCTTTCGAGCGCGGACTCCTGCCCAAAAGCTACCCTGGGTTCTCCCCTCCTCGCCAGTAAGGCCGGGTTTGGCTGAACAGTTGCCGTTTAGAACGCTCTTTACAGATATTGAGCTGCTCACAGCTTGATTGCTTTGTCCTGCACAGCACATGGGAGGCAACGCCTGCGAAGGGTGCAATAAAGAACCCAGTCGGTTAGGGGGACTCGACCAGGGTAAAGCTAGTTGGGGTTGCTTGCGCTTTTTGGCTCGTCCAGGCCTAGGGCCCTGTACATCAGGTCGAGGCTTTGGGCAAGGTCGGTGGTGGCCCGCTCGAGCTGCTCGATGTAGTAGGGTATCAGGGGGTCGTTGTGGCTTACGTCATCACAAAAAATTCGCCAGAACTTGCGCATGCTCGCCAGACCTTCGCTTAGCCTGGGCTCTTTGCACAGCCACAACTTAAAGGCCGGATGGGACTCAACCCTGCACAGACGGAAGCTCTCCGTTTCAATCTGTATCAGCAGTTTTTGAATCCGCACCTCGATGGACATAGCTTAAGATAGCCGAAATTGCGTCACACATGGCGTAAACCGGCGCGTTATTTGGCGTAGCCCCCTGGGATGCCTCAGACTTTTCTCACAGTTTTTGTCCTTTGGCCGCAAGGAGGGGTGGAATTATCAAAAAAACAGTTTGGCACTGACTTTTTTTATAGTGGGCTCGAGGCCTTGTGTCAGGTGCGCCCTTGACAAACCACCCGCGCCTCGTCCATATACTTAGCCGTATGCCGGATTCAACGTTAATTGTAGTGGAATCTCCTGCCAAGGCAAAAAGCATTCAAAAAATGCTGGGTGCCGGGTACGAGGTGCGGGCCAGCAGGGGTCATGTGGCCGACCTGCCCGAACGCGAACTGGGCGTGGACACCCAGGCCGACTTTGCCCCGCAGTATGAAGTCAAAAAAGACAAGCAGCCCGTGGTGAATGAGCTCAAGCGGGCTGCTAAGGGAAAACGGGTACTGATCGCCACCGACCCCGACCGTGAAGGCGAGGCCATTGGCTGGCATGTGGCCCGCCTCCTGGGGCTCAACCCACAAACCCCCCTACGGGTAGAGTTTCACGAAATCACCCCCAAGGTGGTGCGTGCGGCCGTGCAGAAGCCACGCCCCATAGACCAGAGCCTGGTGGACGCCCAGCAAGCCCGCAGGGTGCTGGATCGGCTGGTGGGCTACCAGCTTTCGCCGGTACTCAGCATGGAGTTTCGGCGCAGGGCGCTATCGGCAGGCCGGGTGCAGTCGGTTGCGCTAAGGCTGCTGGTAGAGCGCGAACAAGAGATTGAGGCTTTTGTTCCACAGGAATACTGGACGGTTGAGGGGCAGTTTGAGTCGGAGGGCCAGCAGTTCAGGGCCATGCTCTATAGTGTGGGCCAGGAGCGGGTTCAGACCAGCGAGAGGTTTCTCATTACCAGTGAGGGCCAGGCCAAAGACATCACCCGCCGGGCAGAAGGCATACAAAACTACCGCATCAGCAGCATCGAGCGCCGCGAACGCCGCCGCAACGCCCCCCCGCCCTTCATCACCTCTACCCTGCAACAGGCGGCCAGCAGCCGGCTGGGCTGGACCGCCAGCCGCACCATGCGAATTGCCCAGAAGCTCTACGAAGGCATAGACCTGCCCGAAGGCGCAGTGGGCCTCATCACCTACATGCGAACCGACTCCACCAGGGTCTCACAGGAGGCCCTGGCCGAAGTGCGCGAGTTTATTCCGAGCCGCTTCGGCCCTGCTTACCTGCCGGAGAAACCCAACTTTTTTGCGGGCAAAAAGGCCGCCAATGCCCAGGATGCCCACGAGGCCATCCGCCCAACTTCCACCCTGCGCACCCCCGAGGCCCTGCGCAAACACCTGACCGACGAGGAGTACAGGCTTTATCAGCTTATCTGGCAGCGTTTTGTGGCCTCCCAGATGACCCCTGCCGTCTTCGACCAGACCACCGTGAACATCGCTGGCGATGAGATGGTCTTCCGGGCGGTGGGCTCGGTGCTGAAGTTCGATGGCTATCTGCGGGTGTATGGGCGCGAAGAGGGCGACGATGCCGAGAACCAGCTACCCCCCCTGCGAGAGAATGCCGCGGCCAGGCTGCTTAAGGTTACGCCCGAACAGCACTTTACTGAGCCACCCCCACGCTATACCGATGCCAGCCTGGTAAAGACCCTCGAGGAGATGGGCATCGGAAGGCCCTCCACCTACGCCCCCACCATAGACACCCTCGAGCGCCGGGGTTATCTGGAGCGGGCTGGTAAAGCGCTAAAGCCCACCCCACTGGGCCGCGAAGTGACCGTGTACCTGCTCAAGACCTTCCCCGATGTGGTGGCCTACGAGTTTACCGCCCAGCTCGAGTCCCGCCTCGACGAAATAGAGGAAGGCAAGGCGGCCTGGCCCAGGGTTGTGCGCGAGTTTTACGAGCCTTTCCTCAAGGACTTTGCCAGGCTTCCCCAAAAAACGTGTCCCCGGTGCGGGCGGCCCATGGAGCTAAAGGTTTCCAGGTTCGGGCAGTTTCTGGGTTGCACCGGCTACCCTGAGTGCAAATATACCGAGCGGCTCGAGCAGAAAAAAGAACCCGAGCCAATCGGTGAAGCCTGCCCGGCCTGCCAGGAGGGCCAGCTGGTGCGGCGGCACGGACGCTATGGCACCTTCATTAGCTGCAACCGCTACCCCCTGTGCAAGTACACCCGCGACGAAGCCCCTTCTACCGGAATCGAATGCCCCAGGTGTCACGCTGGCGAGGTGGTGCAAAAAACCAGCAAGCGGGGCAAACCCTACTACCGCTGCAACAACCAGACCTGCGACTTCCTGTCCTTCGACCCACTGGTACCTGAGAAATGCCCCCTGTGTGGCTGGAACGAAGTAGCCAAGGGCCGTTCCGGCAAACGGGCCTGTTCCAACCCCGGCTGCTCTCGCTACGGCGGGCCCGACCTGCAAGCCCTTAGCCAGCGCCGCAGCGAGGGCAAAAGCAGGGCCAAAGGCAAAAGCGCCTCCAGCTCGGGTGCTACCTGGGCCGACCTCGAGCCCTTCATGGCCCAGGTGGGCCTGACCCCCGAGCAGGCCGAGGTGGCAAGGCGCACCCAGGGCCAGCAAAAGGCCGTGCCAGAGGTGGCTAAAGCCCTCAACCAGCCGGAAGAGGCTGTGCTCAAGCTCTTCCGTCAGGCCATGTTCAAGCTACGGATGGAGTACGGAAGACACAAAGCTGGGGGCGAGCAGGACAAATCGCCAAGCAAGGCCAAGCGCAAAACCGCAAAAGCCAAACAAAGCGAGAAAAGCGCAACCTGGGCCGACCTCGAGCCCCTCATGGCCCAGGTGGGCCTGACCCCCGAACAGGCCGAGGTGGCAAGGCGCACCCAGGGCCAGCAAAAGGCCGTGCCAGAGGTGGCTAAAGCCCTCAACCAGCCGGAAGAGGCTGTGCTCAAGCTCTTCCGCCAGGCCATGTTCAAACTACGCATGGAGTACGGCAAATCCCGCAAAGAAGTGGTTGGGGCCTAGCGCCATGAAACTTCACCTCGTGCGGCTCGCCAAGCGTCAGGGACAGGCCCGTTTCCCTGGCCTCGAGGGTTTCTTTACCTACCTGCTAACCCAGCCGGAGCAGGTTCAGGAGCCACGCCTGTACATTGTGCTCGAGGGTGAGGTGGTCGTTGACCTTCCCGACCACAGCTACCTGCACCTGCGCAAGGGCGAGGCAGCCCACATCCAGAGTCACCACCAGATCGCCCCCATCGACCCCAGCGTGCTGGCGGTTTGGAAGGTGTAACGGCGGCAGCTACACCCGCGCCCGTTTGGGCCTTTGCTGGGCCTATAAGAATCTTGCCAGCATCCGGCCCAGGGCCTCGAGGTCATCCAGATGTTCTTGCAAGACCCGGTACACCCGACGGCGGTCTATCTCGAGATACTCGTGCACCAGCAGGTTGCGAAACCCGATCATTTGTTTCCACCGCTGGGCCAGCTCCATATGCAAAAGCCCGCGGCCCAAGAACAGGTCTACCAGGTCGCGCGAGCGCTCGAAACTACCCATGTTTTCGTCGGTTGCCAGGTGCGCTGCCATATCGTTGATGGCCTCGATCGCCAGTTGTAAAAAGCGCTCGGCAGCCCCATAACGCTCCGGGTTGGCCAGGAACTCCTCGAGAGAGTAGTTTGCCAGTCCCCGCAAAATCTGTAGGTTGGCTTGCAGGTGGAGCAGCCGCCGCCGCAATACCTCAGGCCGGGTCACTCAGCCACCGCCTTTTCAGGGCATTACGCTGAATACGCAAAAGTGGCTCCAAATCCCAGTATTCGCGTATCACCCGAGAAACATAGCTACCGAGGTCAAAACCAGGCCTCCGAAAAATTACCTGGTTGGGCCATACCGCCTCGTAGGCCAGCAGCGGCACAGCCTCGTTCAGAATCACCAGATCCACCGGTTCAAACCCCGCGCCCACCAGTTCACCCAGCAGCGCTAAGGTCGGGTCGGGCTCAGGCGGATCCAGATAGACCGCAAGGTCCCAATCACTGCTCCGGCGGGCTTTGCCCAAAGCGCGCGAACCAAACAAAAAGACCGCCTGCACCTGCGGGTAGCGCTCAAAAACCTCTCTAAGCTGCTCCACTTTCTTCACCTTAGCACAACAAACCAGATTTCAGCCCACCAGGTACAGCACATCGCTAAGGGCCTGGACATACTCCTCGGCCCGCAGACCTTTTTTTGCGATGCGGAAGCCGGGGGGATACTGGGTGGTCTCGACACGGAAGGGCAGGGCCCGCATGGCTCTGGCATCGTAGTCTTGGGTTTGCCTGACAAAGGCAATTTGCAGGTACATGAGGTCTTCGGTAATAGAAGCCACACCCCGCCCCTCGGCTAAAAGGCGCAGGCGGGTCAGGGACAAAAAGTTTTCTACCTCCTGCGGGGCCGGGCCGTAGCGCTCTTTGAGTTCTTTGGCCAGGCGGGAGAGCTGGGCCAGGTTCTTGCACTCGGCCAGACGGCCATAGTAGCGGCTGCGAGCGGCCGGGCTGGGAATGTACTCCGGGGTCAGGCGGGCCGAGAGTTGCAGGTCGAGGGTTACGTGTCGTTCGGGTTCGGTTTGCTCGCCTTTGAGCTTGCGGATGGCCTCGGACAACAGTTCGGTATAGATTTCCAGGCTTACCGCACGGATATGGCCGTGCTGCTCGGGGCCCAGGAGGTTGCCCACGCCCCGTATTTCCATGTCCTTCTCGGCCAGCAGGTGGCCCGAGCCGAGGTCCGACAGGTCGGCGATGGCCGCCAGGCGGCGCTCGGCGCCTTCGGTCAGCCGCAGGGGGTGAAAAAGGTAGGCCCAGGCCTCCTGGTCGCGCCGACCCACCCGGCCCCGAAGCTGGTAGAGCGCGGCCAGGCCCAGTTTGTCGGCCCGTTCAACCAGGATGGTGTTGGCCTCGGAGATGTCCAGGCCGGACTCGATGATGGTGGTGGCCAGCAGCACATCAAAGGCCCCCTCGGCAAAGGCCAGCATGGTCTCCTCTACCTCGGCCTCCTGCATCTGCCCGTGCACCACCCCAAAGCGGGCCTCGGGCACCAGGGCTTCCAGGTATTTACGTCGGGCCAGGATGGTAGCCACCCGGTCGTGGACGTAAAAGGCCTTTCCGCCGCGCTCGAGTTCGTCCATGATGCCCTGCCGCACCAGGGCCGGGTCGTAGGGGGCCAGCAGGGTTCGGATGGGCTTGCGCCCGGGGGGCGGGGTCTGGATGCTGGAAAGGTCGCGCAGACCCACCAGGGCGCTGTAAAGGCTACGGGGGATGGGGGTCGCGGAAAGGTAAAGCGTGTCAACAGCCTCTTTTAGCTCGCGGATGCGCTCCTTCTGGCCCACCCCAAAGCGGTGCTCCTCATCCACCACCAGAAGGCCCAGGTTCTTGAAGCGCACGTCGCTGGAGAGCAGGCGGTGGGTGCCTATTACGATGTCTACCGTACCCTGCTCCAACCCCCCCAGGATCTCCCTCGCTTCGCGCTCGGAGGTAAAGCGCGAGAGCGCGGCCACCCGCACCGGCAGACCCGCCAAGCGCTTCTGAAAGGTTTCTTTGTGTTGTTCGGCCAGAAGCGTGGTGGGCACCAGAACCGCCACCTGAGCCCCGTGCCCCACCACCCGGAAGGCCGCCCGCAGGGCCACCTCGGTCTTGCCAAAACCCACATCGCCCGAGATGAGGCGCTCCATCGGGCGGGGCGCCTCGAGGTCGCGCAGGGTATCCTCGAGGGCCTTCTGCTGGTCGGGGGTCAGGGCAAAAGGAAAGTTCTGCTCGATAAGCGCATCCCAATCCGGCAGCGGCCCAAAAGCCCGACCCGGCGTGGCCTCGCGCCGGGCGTGCAGCACCAGCAAGCGCTGGGCCAGTTCCTCCGCATCTTTGGCGGCTTTTTCGCGGCTTCTCCTCCACTCACCCTTGCCCAGCGATGATAGCGTTGGAGGGTCGTCGGTGGTGCCGGGGTGGCGCTTCAAGAGAGGAAGCTGCTCGACCGGCAGGTACATGCGGGCCTCGCCGGCGTAACGCAGCACCAGGTAGTCGCGCTTCGCACCCAGCACTTCGCGGGTCTCGAGCCCCAGGTACTGGCCAATGCCGTGCTCGGGGTGAATCAGGTAATCGCCTGCGGCCAGGGCCCCCGGGTCGGCCTCACCCAGCAAGAGCTTTCGGTTGCGCAGCACCTCGGCCCCAGCAAATGCGTACAGATGGGCCTCGCTCAGGTATACGGTGCGGCCTTCGCTATCCAGAAAGGCCCCTTCAAAAGGCGCTGGAACCAGGTTCAGGGTGCCAGGCTGGGGGGCCAGGGTTGGGGTAGAGCGCAGGGCCCTGGGGCTGAGTGAGGAGGCCTCGAGCTTTTGCAACAGGTAGCTGCGGCTTTTGCCGTGGCGGTAAAAGAAAACCGCTGCATAGCCCTGGGCCAGCCAGGCCTGCACGTCTTCCACAAACTGCGAGATGCGGGCCCGGTAGGGCGGCAGGGGCTGGTAGGGCAGGTGCAGGGAGGGCAGCTCCAGGCCGCCCAGGCCGAAGCTCACCCTGGCCCGCCCGGCAAGCAGGGGCCAGAGTTCGGCCGGGGCCAGTGAGGGGGTGTCGAGGAAAACCACTCCAGGGAAGTGCAGGATTTTATGGGAGGTCCAGGCCTCGGCCTTGCCGGCCTTGGCCGTGAGCACATGGCGCGGCTGGGGAGCGCCCTGAAACCAGATTGCTTCCAGCACATCGCCAAAAAACTCCAGCCGAAGCTCCTCGAGCTCGAGCAGGTCCCCCCGCACCGCATAGTCTTCGCCCCGGACATAGCCCATGCGGGTAAGCAGCTCCAAAAGCTGGTCGCGAAAGTACTGCTGGCCTGGCGTAAGCACCAGGCGCCACTGCTCGGGCTGCTCGGGAAAAGGGGCCAGGGCTTCCTCGTAGCTCATCAGCACAGCCTGGGCCTGCCCAAAGGCCTCGAGACCCGGATTCAAGTAGGCCGTCACACCCAGCGCGGCCAGGTCGGCATACTGGGCCAGCCGCTCTGCTGGACAGAGCAGCACCCGGGGGCCAGCGGTCTGGGCGAAAAGCAGCGCCCGGGCTACCTGGGGCAGGCCGGGTAAGTAGTGGTTCAGGATAGATTCTGCGTTTAGGTTCATGGTCTGGGTTGCCTGGGGGTCAGATTGCTGCACGCTGGCTATTTTTGCCACCTTGAAGCAAGCCGAGCATTAATCGTCAAAAAACCCTCCACCAGAAGCGCCTGGGGGAGCAAGTTAGTTTACTCCCAGGCTGGAGGCTCACATAAGGTCTTGTTACACTAACGAGGTGAAGGTTTTAGTCACCGGCTTTGAGCCCTTTGCCGGGCTGCCGCATAACCCCAGCAGTGCCCTCCTGGCACATTTACCCGAAACCTTAGGTAAGGCCCAGCTCATCCGGGCCACCCTGCCGGTTGACACCCAGCAGGCCCCGGTCGAGTTGCAGCGGCTATACAAAGCGCATCAGCCCGTGGTTGCCCTGCACCTGGGGCTGGCAACGGGGCGGGCCTTGCTTGCGCTCGAGCGCCTGGCAGTAAACCTGCTCGACTTTGACCTGCCCGACAACGCAGGCCTGCGTCTGCAGGACACCCCCATCCTGCCCGGGGCCCCCCTGGCGCTGGCTACCCGGCTGCCTTTGCAGGCCATAAAAGAGCGCTGGGCCGAGGCCGGAATCCCGGGGGTCATTAGCAACAGCGCTGGGCTTTACCTGTGCAACCAGGTGATGTATCTGGCCTTATCCTGGCTGCCTGTCGAAGTACCGGTGGGTTTTATCCACCTGCCCCCGGACGAAACCCTGGCCCTGCAAAAGCCCCAGGCCTACCTGCCCTTAGAGCTACAGGCGCAAGCAGTTAAGCTGGCCCTGGAAGAAGCCCTGAAGTCTGCCGTGGTAGCCATATGACCGACGTGCTCATCATCTCGGGCGGTAACGCCGAAGACCTGATTGGGGCCACGCTCTGCCAGCAGCTCGAGGACCTGCGCCTGGCCGCACTGCCGCTGGTAGGCCCGGGCAAGCGCTACGAAGGCCGCGTAGAGCGCATCCTGGGGCCACGCAAACAGATGCCCTCAGGGGGGTTTCCTTTCAACAGCCTGGAGAACCTGCTGGCCGACCTGCAGGCCGGGTTTGTGCAGGAGATATTTTTGCAGATTCGCGCTGCTCAGCTCGCTCGGCGTGAGGTGCGGGCCGTAGCGGCAGTGGGCGATGCCTACGCCCTGGCGGTGGGGGTGCTGGCCTCCAACTGGGGACAGCTGCCCCTTTTTCACCTTCAGCCCCAGATTTCGCACTACTACTGGGCGGGGCGAAGCGTCTGGGAGCGGCTGGGCCAGCCCAACCAGTTCGGCGCTGAAGACTACCTGTTCTACGAGCGCTGGATGCATCGCTTTGTGCGGGCGGTTTACGTGCGGGACAAGCCAAGTGAGCAACGGGCGCACCAGCTCGGCATGCACAAGGCCCGCTTTGTGGGCAGCATGGCTATGGACACCCTGGGCCCCCCCGAACGCAACCTGAGCGGGCTGCTGGACGGGCGCAAGGTGCTGGTGCTGCTGCCTGGCACACGGGCCGATGTGCGCTTCAGCCTACCCCTGATGCTGCAAAGTTCAGCGCTGCTGCCCGACTTGCAGCCCCTGGTGGCCTGGGCCGCCGACTTTTCCGAGGTACCGCTGGCCGAGGGTTGGGAGCTCGAAATCGAAGATGAACAGACCGCCATTGCCCGCAAAGACACGCAGCGGGTCTGGCTATTGCGGGGGGCCTTCTCGGCTATACTGCACACGGGCTATGTGGCTATTGGTACCGCCGGCACGGCCAACGAGCAGGCCGCCGGAATGGGTATTCCGGTGGTGGCCTTCCCCACCCCAGGCCCCCAGTACATCTATCCCAATGCCCTCAGGCAAAGCCGCTTGTTGGGTAAAGCCATGCGCCTGGTTGAAGCAAGTCCCCAGGTGGTAGCGGACGCTGTTCGGCAGTTTGTTGATGACCCCGTAGCCCGTGAGGAAGCCCGCCGGGATGGCCTCGAGCGCAATGGGCCGCCTGGGGCTCTGTCCAGAATCGCAACAGAAATCCAATCCGCGCTATGAACGAAAAAGTGCTGGCCCTGGTCGTAACCCACAACCGCAAGCCGCTACTGGCCGAGTGTCTGGACTTGCTGGCCTCGCAAGTTCGCCCACCCGACCATATTTTAGTTGTCGACAACGCCTCAACCGATGATACCCCAGCCCTGCTGGCACAGCGCCAGGTTGAGCATCTGCGCCTAAAGGCCAACACCGGCGCCGCGGGGGGATTCCACACGGGTCTGGCCGAGGCATGCCAGCGGGACTTCGACTGGGTCTGGCTCCTGGACGACGACGCCCACCCTCACCCTGACAGCCTGCAAAAATTGCTAATGGGTCTCCAGCAAGCACGTACCATCGGGCCTGAGCCCAGCCTGCTGCTCAGCCGCTTGCTCTGGCTGGACGGACGCACCCACCCCATGGGTATACCGTGGCCCGATATTCGCAGGCCAGGGCTTTTTCTCAAAGCGCACCCGCATGGCCTGCTGCCCGTGCGGTTCGGCACCTATGCTTCCATGCTGGTCAACCTGCGTGTCGCACGCGAATACCCCCTCCCGACCACAGCCTATTTTCTGTATAACGATGACCTCGAGTACAGCGGGCGGCTGCTGCGGCGAGGGGTTGGCTACCTGGTTAAAGACAGCCTTACAGTTCATAAAACCCGCAACCCCTACAGCTCAGCCATTACCGCTTCGGATGAGATGTTTTTCCTCGAGGCCCGCAACCGGGCCTGGCTGGTTCGCTCAGACGCCTTTGGGCCCCTTGGTAAAACCTACTGGTTGCTGAACAGTCTGGGGGTTTTTCTGGCCCGCCTGCGCGAGAAGGGCCTGCAGGGCAGCACCCCCATCTGGAGAGGCTGGCTCGAGGGCTTTCGCACCTTTCCCGGGTCAAAAAACGAAGCACAATGAGAATCGTTTTTGCCCCATTTCCAGCTCCGGATCGCCAGCCTGCTGCATGGAAACATACTGTATGGCTATTTTTACCAATCTAAATAGCTTTGCTGCTCGCTCCAGCGTCGTCTCATCTGCATTGAGTTTCAATTGGGCTGTTAGAATCGCAGCATGAGTTTCCGCAGGGAAAAACCCGCTTGCCTCGAGTTCACGCGGTGGAGTATTGGGCTGCTTAATGCAAAACCACCATCCCATCTTATATATTGCCGGTTGCTCGAGGTCAGCCACACAGCGCAAGGCCTTCTGACGCCCAGATACCTGAGGAGGGCTAAATGAAAGCCCTGGACAAACTTCCTTGGCAGAAGCAAAACTTCCCACAGTTCCTGGCAATGCTTTCCACGCTGGGGCTTTTAGAGTTCACCCGCTCGGCTTTCTTCTGGGTATACATGCCCTTTTCATCCAATGAACTGGGCCTCAGCCTAAGTTTGGTTGGCCTGGCCTGGGTCGTACACTCCCTTACCGAAGCTTTGAGTCGAGGGATCGGCGGGTTTTTGGTTCAGCGCATCGGCTTTGGTGCTGTGGGTGTTCTATCGGGCCTGGTGGGTCTGCTGGCATTATCCGGCACAATTCTCCACCCCAACGGCTGGTTTTTACTGGCCAGCATGCTGCTGTGGGGCATCAGTATCTCGGGCTTGCAACCGGGTTATCTATCCTTTGCCAGCCGAATTGCAGTTCCGGGAAGAGAAGGCAGGGCCATTGCATATTCCCAGTTTCTGGTGATGCCCTGGATTGGTTTGGGCTGGGTTCTGGGAACCTTCTTCATCAAAAATCTGCCTGAAAGCACACCCGTTCTTCTCTTTGTGGTGCTGGGGCTGGTCACCCTGTTGGGTCTTATAAGCCTGGGCGTGCGCGAACCCTTGCCCAAGCAAAACCTGAGCCTAAAGCAGCTATTGCCAGTGCTGATCATCGTTCCAACCGCCTTTGCCCAGCTCTTTTTGCAAAATCTCTTTAATCTGGTCATCCTCAAATTCACCCTGAACCAGCTCAAGTTCACCGAGTGGCAGCTTTACCTGGCCATTGGCCTGGCTGCGGTGGTGGTCTTTCTGGGCGCAGGGATTCTTGGTCGCTTGCCCGATCGAAAAGGGGTCTGGTTGCCCCTAATCACCAGCCTGGGCGCTTTGGCGGCTATCTTTTTGCTTATCGCCCAGCAGCCTTCTTACCCCTACTTCCTGCTGTTGAGCCTGCTGGGTGGCGTGGCCTTTGCCACTTTTGTACCCAGCTGGAATGCGCTTCTGGTACGCCTGTTGCCCACCGAAAACCGCGCGGCCATCTGGGGCTCGTTAATGGTGGTCGAAGGGCTTGGGGCAGCCACCGGCCCTGCTGTGGGTGGTTTTTTGTGGGACTGGCTGGGTCCCAGCGGCCCATTTTTGGGTGGTGCGCTGGTATGTGGCCTGCTGATTATCTTTTACGGTTACGTGTACTGGAGGATTCGGGGAAACGTCACGGTTTAGACCCGCACACCTCGAGCCTGCCGCAACCCTGCTCAATAAGGTGCTGTACGGCCACATCTGCACTCATGCAACGCTTCTGAGCAAGGTCTGTGGTCGCTTTGGGCAGCCCGTCCCTATACCCGAGTCCCAGATGCCACATAGAATATAGCCGCTATGGGATACCGCATCGAAACCGACACCATGGGCGAAGTTCAGGTCGAAGAGAGCCGCTACTGGGGCGCCCAAACCCAGCGTTCGCTACAGAATTTCCCAATTGGGCAGGAGCGCTTCAAAATGCCCCGCTCCATCATCCGGGCCATGGGCATACTGAAAAAAGGAGCCGCCCTGGCCAATGCCGAACTGGGCGAACTACCCCGCGACAAGGCCGACCTGATTGTGCGGGCCGCCGACGAGGTAATTGCGGGCAAACTTGACGATCACTTCCCGCTGGTGGTCTTCCAGACCGGCTCGGGTACCCAGACCAACATGAACGCCAACGAGGTTATCTCCAACCGGGCCATCGAGCTGGCCGGTGGCGTGCTGGGTTCCAAAAAACCCATTCACCCCAACGACGATGTCAACCGCGGTCAGTCCTCCAACGACACCTTCCCCACGGCCATGCACATCGCCGTGGTGGAGGAGCTGCACCGCCAACTTTACCCCAATGTGCAGAAGCTGCGCGACACCCTGGCCGCCAAGGCCGAGGCCTTCAAAGACGTGGTAAAAGTGGGGCGCACCCACCTGCAAGACGCCACCCCCATCACCCTGGGACAAGAAATTGGGAGCTGGGTAGCCCAGATGGATTACTGCCTGGGCGAGGTTCGCCACGCCGAACAGGGCCTGTACGAGCTGGCCATCGGCGGGACGGCTGTGGGCACCGGGCTCAACGCCCACCCCAAGTTTGGCGACCTGGCCGCTTCGTACTTTGCCAGGGAAACGGGCTTCCCCTTTGTTTCGGCCAAGAACAAGTTTGCTGCGCTCTCGGCCCACGATGCCCTGGTCACCACCAGTGCTGCCCTACGCACCCTGGCCGGGGCGCTCATGAAGATGGCCAACGACGTGCGCTGGCTGGCCTCTGGCCCCCGCAACGGAATTGGGGAGATTATCATCCCCGAAAACGAACCCGGCAGCTCCATCATGCCGGGAAAGGTCAACCCCACCCAGAGCGAGGCCATGACCATGGTCTGTGTGCAGGTTTTTGGCAACGATGCGGCGGTGGCTTTCGCAGGCAGCCAGGGCAACTTTCAGCTAAACGTGTTCAAACCGGTGATGGTTTACAACGTCCTGACCAGCATCCAGCTCTTAGGCGATGCCTGTTCCGCTTTCAACGACCACTGCGCCGTAGGGATCGAACCCAACCTGCCGCGCATCCGGGAGAACCTCGAGAAAAACCTGATGCTGGTTACTGCCCTCAACCGTCATATTGGCTACGATAAGGCCGCAGCCATTGCCAAGAAGGCCCACAAAGAAGGTACCAGCCTGAAGGAAGCCGCCTTGGCGTTGGGCTACCTCACCGAGGAAGAGTTCGACAAGTGGGTGGTGCCGCTCGAGATGACACACAACTAGCCCATCACAGGTGTGTAGGTCTGTGTTTTTTAGCAGCCCGCCTATGTGAGCAGACATGGCCTTGGGGTCACCCGGCAAAGGCTGCAAGGCCAATTTGAAAACTCAATCACAGCATGTATTAGACTTTGGGGCGTAGAGTACACCTGGGAGGTTCAACTATGAGTTATCCGTTCAAACTACCCGACCTCGGTTATCCCAAAGATGCCCTCGAGCCTTACATTGACGCCCAGACCATGGAAATTCACCATGGCAAGCACCACGCAGCCTACGTGAATAACCTTAATGCGGCCCTGGAGAAACACCCCGAGCTGCATGGCTGGAGCCTCGAGGACCTGCTTACCAAGATCGCTCAGGTGCCCGAAGACATCCGCACGGCCGTGCGCAACAACGGCGGCGGCCACCACAACCACACCCTGTTCTGGGACATCCTGACCCCCGGTGGCGCCAAAGAACCCAGCGGTAAGCTGGCCGAAGCCATTGCCGCAACCTTTGGCTCCTTTGAAGAGCTCAAGGCCAAGATGACCCAGGCCGGCCTGACCCGTTTTGGCTCGGGCTGGAGCTGGCTGGTGAAGGATGGCTCGGGCAAGCTTTTGGTCTACAGCACCGCCAACCAGGACAGTCCCCTGATGGAAGGCCACACCCCGCTGCTGGGCCTCGACGTGTGGGAGCACGCCTACTACCTCAAGTACCAGAACCGTCGCCCGGACTACCTGGCCGCCATCTGGAACGTCATCAACTGGGACAGGGTAGCCAGCCGGTTCTAGCCGAACTGTGGCAAAAGGCCGGGGAACTCCCCGGCCTTGATGGCTGGACAACCTTTAACAAAGACCGCTCTAGGGTGCGGTGGTAAATGTGCGGCTTGTAGATTGAGTCCGACTGCCTTCAGCAGTGCCTAAAAAGACAGCCAGCCAACCCCCAGGCCCCGCAGCAGCGTCTACAGTTGCGAATGGTGCAGCCCCCACGAGGTTCCAGGAATAGACCGTGGATGCAGGCAGGCCAAGCCCAACCGAGCTGAGATTGGGAATGGTGGTGCTGCTGGCAGTAGTTACCACGACATAATCGGGGCTGGCTCCTGGACCATTAAATACCACAAAATGCACACCGCCTGAGAAGGGTGTATACGAAAAGGTGGTGCTGTTACTGACGCCGGTAGCGACGTTTGGCGGCAGGCTAAGTTCCGAGCCCGCAGGCAGGGGAATCGAAACACTGGTAGCATTGACCGCAAGACCGGGTTTGGTTGTGATTACGCTGGTTCCTGTGGCATTATTTGCCGTAACTTGCATTTGTATGGTAGCACCGGTGATATTGGGCGTGGTGTAGGCAAAGCTGACACTTGCACCAGAGTCGCTAAGCACATTGATAAGCGAGCGGTCTGCAAAGCCCACGGACATGCGCTTGTTTGCGAGGGTGTAACCAGCCGGAAGAGTGACTGAACCCGATATCGTGGCTTCGCTTACCCCAGACATGGTTACATTCTGACTAGCAAACGCTCCGCCATCCGACAGCGCCACACCCAGCTTCTCCCCATACCCTTTGTAGTCGGTGGGAAGGTTCGTACCATCAAACAACCATTGAAGCGCATGGATATTTCCGGTAGTGGTGGTGGGACCAAACCAGCTGATCGTACCCATGTTGTAGGCTCCGGTAGTGGTGTTGGCCGTTGCATTGTCCAATGCCTCGGGCGATCCAAAAGCAACTCGAGTCAGGTGGTTTGCCGGTTGAGGGAAGCCCGCACCTCCCAGGACAGTCCCGCTCAGAGAGGCCGATCGGGAAACACCTGGAGAAACCCCTAAAAACACCAGGGTTGGATCGGTGCGGGTCAAACCTTTGTAAATAAGCGACTGGTTCCCAGTAACCACAGTTGCGTCGTATGGAGTTGTTACACCACTTACACTAAACACGCCGCTGGCGTTGGTGGTAGTGCTGAAATTGGTGCCGCCAGAGGTAATGACCACCGGCGCACTGGCAACCGGTTGCAGGTTGATACCGATTACCGTACCAGAAACATTGATGTTGGCGGGCGGATTGACTGTAATGCTCGCAGTGGCCGTTAGCGAACCCGAGGTTGCGGTGAGCTGCACTATGGTGGAGCTGGTTACCGTAGCTGGGGGCGTGTAGGTTACTGAGGCACCTGTGGTTGCCGAGAGTGTGCCCACATTCGGACTGAGCGCCCAGTTGATGGTGCCGGTTGCATTGCTTAGAGTCGCATTAAAGACCTGGTTTCCCGTCCCAGCAGTTAGCGTAGCTGTGGTGGGGGAAACCGTTAGGGCGGGCGAGGTTCCACCTCCACCAGGACAAGCCGTTAGCAATGGAATCAGACCCGTGCTCAGGAGCCACAATAGACGTTTCATACAAACCTCCGTGCTCAACCGAATGTTGGGTTTCGGGTTGTAGCCAGCAAGAGGCTAGCAGTGTCGGCGTTATATTGGCGTTACACAAGCTGAACTCGAGCCATTCACGCATACCGGCCACAGCCTGTCGGCGGTTCAGAAGCCAGGTCACTGGTTTGATATGTGAAGACTCGAGTCAGACACCTGCTGTTTTACTCAAAGCCCAGGCCACATAGCGGTTCTTCAGAAGCCGCTCGGCAAGGGGGGGCGGTAGCTGCTGGGCCAGATTGCGCAGCAGTTGCTGGGTTTCACGCAGGTAGGCACTGCCCTGGGGGTCTCCCAGGGCCCGTGCCCGGATGTAGAGCACCAGGGGAAGGTCGTAGATGCCCAGCGCCCACGAAGCCCGCAGTTCGAAAGCTTCTGCAGAGATTTGCTGGGCTTCCTTGCGTTTGCCCGCCCGCAGGTGGTTCAGGGCCAGCGCGGCCAGCGAGCGGGCGGTGTGGCGGTATTCCTTGCGATTGCGCCAAAGCCGCACCGATTCCTCGAGGGTTAGCTGGCTGTACTCGAGATCGCCCAGCTCGAGCAGGGTAAAGCCCAGGTTGAACAGCACATGGCCCAGGCGGGCACGCTCACCCATCTCACGCAGATTGTGCAGGGTGGCCTCGAGTTCGCGCTTGGCGTCCTCCAGACGGCCCGCGACCATCAAAGCATTGCCGTAGTCGGAACGCAGCAGGGCCAGGTCGCGCCAGGCTCCCACCTCGGCGGCCTCGAGCATGGCCTGCTGGACGGTGGCCTCGAGCTCGGGTTCCAGGCCAAATACGGCAGCATTGAGCAGCAAACCCTGCAAGGCATCCCACACCGCCCACCAGTCGCCCCGCTCGCGGGCTTCCTGATACAGCAGCTCGGCCACCCGAAGGCTGGCGGCATAGTCACCCTTAACCCAGTCCACCACCAGCTTATCGGCCCGCAAACGTCGCAGCAGCAGGTCATCGCGCAGTTGGGCAGCCAGCATAAAAGCCTGGGCATAAACCTGGTCGAACTTTTCCAGGTCGCCCAGGCGAAACCAGTAGCCCGACAAATTGCGCAAGGCCAGGGCTTCCATGACCTGGTCGCCAATGTCGTGGAAAGCCCGGATGGCCGCCAGCAAGGGCTCGAGCTGCACATCGGGGTCGCCACCGCGGTACTCCAGCCAGGCCAGCTTAAACTGGGCATGGCCCCGCTGCCAGGGGGTCTGGGCCAGGCGCATAGCTTCGTGTGCCGCCTCGATACCCTCGGCCACCTGGCCAGAGGCCAGCGCGGCATCGGTGTTAAGCAACAAAACACGAAAGCGCTCGTGGTCGCCCAGCTGTTCGGCCAGCCGGGCTATTTCCCGGCGCTCAGGAATTTGCATCTGCCCCAACGAGACCCGGGTTTCGGCTGCTTCAATCAACATGCGAAACCGCTCGAGCTGGGGTTCCAGGGGTGGGCACAGCACCTGGGCCCGCTGGTAGTGTTCCAGGGCTTGCCGGGCCAGTGGCCCCCGACGAAGGCTGCGCGCCGCCATCAGGTGGGCCACATAAGCTTCTGCGCGCTGGCCGGCAGCCTCGAGGTGCGCTGCCAGCAGGGGTAGGGGGCCGGCCACCTCCCGCAGGGCATCGGCAATCCGGGCGTGCAACCAGCGCTTTCGCGGCTCAGTCATCTCGGCCAGCACGGTCTGTCGCACCAGCTCGTGGCGCAGGCTATAGCCGGTGGGACCCAGACGCAGAAATCCCCCCTGGGTCAGGCTTTCCAGCCGGGTGATGGAGGCCTCGAGCTGACGCAGCAGGCAGGCCACCAGCTCTGGGGATAAGGGAAAATCGGCCAGAGCAAAGGCCTGTACGATGAGCAGGGCGTCCTCGCCAATACGCTGCAAACGCTCCAGCAGCGCATCACGCACGCTGGGGGGCAATGGCAGTTCGCGGTAATCCTCGGTAAAGCTATCGAAGGGGGTGTGCCAGGCCCCGCCCTCGGCCCGCAACAAGCCCTGGTCGAAAAGATAGCGCAGGGTCTCGAGGACATAAAACATGTTGCCCTCGGTAGCCCGATACAGGTGCTCAGCGAAACGTTCGCCCCCCTCGCGCTGGCCCGACATCTGGCGCAATAGCTGTACCAGCGCGGGCAGCTCGATGGGCTCGAGCAACCGTTGCTGTATGTACCCCTCCTGGGCCAGCTCGTGCAGCACACGCCGCACGGGCAGGTTCTTCTGAAGCGCTTCAGGCCTCGAGGTGCCAAGCACAACCATACCCAGTGCCCCCGCCCGGCGTACCAGGTAAGGCAAAAACTCCAAACTCGCCCAGTCCAGCCAGTGCAGATCGTCCCACAGCACCACCCCACCCGGGCGGACAATGGCTTGAAGCCCTCTGCAGAGGGCTTCAAAAAAGCGGGTCTTATGTGAGTTGGCAGGTGGGAAACCCAGTTCGGGCAGAAGCTGGGCCAGCTCTTCCCGCCAGGGCGACTCCAGCTGGGTCAGTTTTTGTTCTTCGTAAGCCTGGCGCAAGACTTCCAGAATTGCGCTAAAGCCAATCTCCTGGCCGCTCTCGCGCTGGCGAATGCGAAGTAGTTCGGCTGGCCCCGCGCCCACCCGACGCCTGGCGTACTCCAGGGCCAGGCGGGTTTTACCCACCCCCGCTTCACCCAGCAACAGCAACAGCCCCTGGCCGCAACTGGCCTCGAGCCACAACATGGCCTCATCGCGGCCCACCAGGGGCGGCTCGCCCAGGGCCAAACCCCTGCCTTGCTGGCTTGGGATAGGCCGACCCGCCCGCAGCTGTGCGCCAAAGGCCTGCATTTCTGGGCTCATATCCAGGCCGAGTTGCTCCCTTAGCAAAACCCCGAACTGCTCAAACTGGCGCAGGGCCGCCCCCCGGTCACCCATCTGCAAGTACAGCCGCATCACGGCCATTTGCTCGGGTTCCTGAAGGGGATCCTCGCCCAGAATCCGCGTGTATACCTTTAGGGCCTCCGGGTAGTTGGCCGCCGCCTCGAAGCTCCGGGCCAGCCCTAGCAGGGCCTCGCGGTAGAGGGCAGCCCAGCGTTCACGCTCGGGAATCAGCCAGTCCAGGTAGCTTTCCGAGGCCCTGGGCTCCACTTCTGCTAAAAACCCTCCCCGCCATAGGGCCGCAGCCTCGGACCAAGCCCCTTTGGCCATGCGGGCCAGAAAGGCCTCGAGGTCGGTTTGCACTGGCCCCAGTCCAATGCTTGTGGGCGTCTGTATAAATACCTGCTCCCAGGGGGTGTTTTTCAGACGGAATAGCTCCTGGCGCAGGTTTCTGCGAACTGCCGCCTCGTCGCCCTCCCACAGCATATCGGCCAGACGACCCCGCTCGACCGAATGGCCCATCACGGCCAAAAAAGCGGCCATGGCCACAGCTTTGCGGGGCAGCACCATGACCAGCTTGCCGTCCTGCCAGAGCTGGGGCGGGCCAAGCAAGCTTAGATAGAGGGCCATGCAATACCTCTCGATATTTTCGCCTACTGCTCCTGCGGCCAGGCCAAAAAAATCTGTATTTTGGCCGCCATCGAGCCCGGTGTTTTGTCTACTGCGGCCCTGGGCTTTGCCGGCACGGTATATCCATTTCCAGTCTAGCCTGGTGGGGCTGTTATGGGCGGTTCATCTGGGCCGCCGCCATCTGCCAGTTGTTGCTGCGGGCCAGGCTGGTTCCTATCAGCACGGCGTCAAAAAGCCCCTCGAGCTCGGCCAGCTGCGCTGCATCGCTGTAGCCCGACTCCGCCACCAGCAACCCCCTGAACCCTGCCGCTCGAGCCAGGCGCCCCAGGCGCGGCGCGGTGCTGCGGTCTATGCTCAAATCGGTCAGGTTGCGGTTGTTGACGCCAATAATCGAGGCCCCCGCCGATAGGGCGAGCTCGAGCTCGGTTTCGTCGTGCACCTCCACCAGTGCGTCCAGGCCCTCCTGCTGGGCCAGCTGCAGATAAGACCCGGTCAGGCGTCCCAGCGCCGCCACAATCAGCAGCACCGCCGAGGCCCCCAGGGCCCTGGACTCGGCAATCTGAACCGGGTGCACGGTGAAATCCTTTCGCAGAATGGGCACCTCCACTGCCGCGCGCACCTCCTGCAGGTCCTGATCCGAGCCGGCAAAGTAGTGCGGTTCGGTCAGCACGCTGATGGCCCGGGCACCGCCCGCCACATAGGCCCGGGCCACCTCGGCCGCCTCGAGCTTCAGGGCAATCTCGCCCTGTGAGGGGCTCTTGCGTTTGACTTCGGCGATTAGCGATAGGCCGGGCAAACGCAAAGCCTGGCTAAACGAGGGCGGGGCCACCGGCTTCGGCCACGCCCGCCCCTCCAGCCCCATCACATCATAAAGACGCCGCCGTGAAATCTGCCCCAACACACCCGGTACTTTTGCTAGCTC
>OGCI01001085.1_pt1 | contig 25084 bp, 23 predicted proteins | sample 1570021 | NCBI WGS metagenome assembly OGCI01 (sample SAMN06264664, study PRJEB24512) | hot springs metagenome | isolation source: Hot spring water | place: South Africa: Tshipise | collected 2015-06-21 | reverse complement strand
CGTGAACCAGCAACCCTCATCCTCAATCTGGTACAGTTCCATGTCTGCAGCCTGTAGGAGCTCCAGGATATTGATATAACTGTACCGGGCCTTTACCAATTTGAGGAAATTATTAATGATGACACTGTTGTAAAGCTTATCCATGCATGGGCCTCTTAAAGATGCTTTCCAAAGCTTTGAAATAATCATCCGTTGCTTCCATGCTCAAGACCCAGAGGGTGTACGTTTTTTCGTACGGAAGGCTTCGTTCCCGCATATAACTTTCAGGATACACTAAAATAGGCATTCTGTCTTTCAAGAAATACCGTCTCAGACTTTGCAAGGCATGGAACAGAACCTTTGGATCTAAACGATCCGGTTCGAGAACAAAGGCATGAACGCAGTTCGTTAAGTTGGATAGATTCAGCCCCGCATTGGATCGGACTACCATGAAAATCGCCTGGCAAACCCCGTTTTGATGCACGGAAAAAAAGTACCGTTCCCTTTGGAAGCCCAACTCTCCGTATTCCTTGTTCAATTCCTCGTCTAGTTCTTTCCCCCCCACAAGGTCCAAGGCTTCGATCATCAGCCCACTGGATGTTTTCTCGTATATCCCCTGAAAAGCTTTAAGATCTTCCTCCTGAGCGGGGAACAATTGATAGAAGCAGTCTTCCTTTCCCATCTCGGGCGTAAGATGAAAATACGCGAAAGAGTCTAGGGAAGATCGTTTGGGATCGTTCATGTGATGGGCTACTCCTCCAAAGACCCGGTTGGGGAACTTGTTGTCGGGACGGAAATAACACATAACGTAATCCATCCGGGTGGAAGGATGAAGGTGAAACTCGTTCACATAGGTTCCCACCTGCTTTAGTACCACAATCCCGGCAAGGGGATGTCCTTCTTTCGAAGCTGCGTGGTGCTGGATCAGCCAGGACCGGGGATAGAACCGCAACATTGACATGTGAGCCGCCAGTGACCCGTGCTCCCGAAAGATGAAATACCGGGCAATGGAAGGACTTCGAGTATAGAGACTCTCGTAGGTTCGCTTGAACTCCTCCTTTTCCATCCGGATGGAATCGTATTTGTCCGCATAGAGGAACCCGCTCTCGAAGAAGAATTTCCATAGCTCCTCCGGATCTACTGGATTACAGACAAACGTATGGGGATCCTGAACCGGGTGCAGCAAGGCGGAGAGTCCTGCCTGATCTTCCAAGGATAGATCGAGGAACGCCATCCCACAACGAAGAACCTTGGGATTTTCTGGGACTACTTTTCGATACAGCACTTGAGCTTTACACCTAACGAATGTCCGGTTCGCTATCTCGATGGTGAGTTCGGGCACCAGCATCCCGGGCAACAGGAGGGAGGTATGGTACGCTTCCTCTACCGATACTCCCGTGCTGGAGAGATCGTACACGGGCAGATAGAGATCCTTCCCTGAAATGGGATGGTATATGCGGGCCACAGGGGAAGGAGTCAAGATTTGACGAATGGAACGGTATTGACGGGGACGATACCTTCGGATGGATGGTTCTGTAGGAGAAAGAAGGAGGGTTCGGTACCTTCCCTGCTTTCTGGTTCGGGAGATGCAGCAAGTTCCTGAATATATCAGTTCCCCATCCTTCCTCATGACGATCGTGCAGGGAGCCTCCTGGTTCAACCACTGGAGGGCTGGGTTCTCCTTTTCCACTAGACGCACCCGAAAACATTCCGGAGAAAAATCCTCCACTACTCCCTGGTACTGTACTCCAAACTGAAAGATTTGCACTTCCACCCCTTGCACGGGCGTGCGGAGGATCCGACGGGTGTTTTTTAAGATTCCCTGTTCGGGTAAATCAAAGGTAAGACCTGTGGAATCCAGCTGAAACCGCTGAGGCTCGATCCTTACCGGACGATGCACATCGTAGATCTGAATACTTTCTAAAACTAGAGAATGCGGGTATTGCTCGATGCTTTTCCCTTCCTCCCAGGTGCAATGTGCGGTTGTTTGGGTACAGATTTCCACGTGGAAGGAAAGACTTACCGTTGCCTGGGTTCGGGTATCCCGGAAAGATGCGTGGACCGGTCTTCCCTGGAAATGGTGGAAGTTTAAAAGATTGATGAGATCCTTCTTACAGAGTTTTTTTGTCTCCGTGTCTATGCTCAAGGGAATCTCTACCCGACACTAGTCTTACTTTTCTTTTCGGCAACTCCAAAGGGTTCCCTAAGTAGGTATTGGGGTAAAGAGTCTTCTCATCCGGCCTGGTTGAGCCCAATTCAACGTCCCTTGAGCTTGGAGTGCCAGAAGATAGGCTTCGATTTGGGGTGCCTGAAGCTTTTCTAACACTCGCTCCGCCTGTTGTAAGTTCTGGAAGGGTAAGTACCCGAAGAGGGATTGGTTCGCTTGCCATACACCTTTCCACAACCGGGGAACAAACGCTTTTCTGCCTGCCGCCTCCCACACAACCTTCCAGGGATAGAAACAGTAAGCACCAACCCCTAACAAAGCCCAAAAGTACCCTTTGCGGATCCATCGATGAATTAACACTCCTTTTCGGGCTTCGAGCCTAACCTTATGTCGAAGCATGAACTGCGCAAGGTAGGGGTTTTCCTCGATCTGCACGGGAGTCAAAGGCCGCCCATCCAGTTGATAGGGAAGGAACACCCATTTTTGGGGAACAGGTTCTTTTTCACGGAAGGACTCGGAGGTAAGGAGGGGAAACAGGTAGGTAGAGGGGAGTAGACAGGATAACGTGGGGTTAGAAACCTTCCAAACTCCTTCTTCTACTGTTTCCGCTGAATCGAAGAAGAACAGGTCGTTGGCTCCGCATGTATTGATCCCCTGTCTGGGGAAACTTTCCAGTGGAAGGGCGATTCTAGGGATTCCGTCGGGAAAAGGGTGCTCCCCTCGATAGAGCACCCAAGAGCTTTCAGGTCCCTCTATCGGGGTTGCCTTCCATGACTCTATTTCTTCGTTCCTCCTCATCCGGTATACTGGCACGGGGAACCTTTGTTCCTCATCCCGCTTGAGGGACACAAGTCCACCCCGGGTAGACACCCTCTGGAAAACTTTTTTCATGGGTAACTCTACCAGCTCCTGCACCCAGAAGGGCACCCCTTCACTCCGAAAGTTTCGGAACCCCTCTCCCGCTCCTTCGCCAAAGAATAAGGAAAGGGGTAGAAAGAACACGGCATTACCTCCGGTCCGAAGGAAACGAGAGATCGATACAAGCACAATGAGGGCGGAAAGATCTACCCGGGACCTGCCTAAAAGAGCCTGGTTCTTGTTCTTTACGAGAGAGTAACGGAGGAACAGTCCCTTGATCTGGTCCTTATAGGCCTCCGGGAGAGAGGCAAAAGTGATCCATGGCGGGTTTCCGAACAGGATATCTACCAGGGGAAACTGAGTAGGTTTGGCGGTAGCCGAGTTTTCCATCCCTTGGGAGCATCCCGCGTCATTGGAACCAATCTTTTTCGAGACCCTTGCACTATTGCACGTGTTAGCCCGTTCAATAGCTTGCAGTGTATGCTCTGTTTTAACCTCATCTGAACTTTGTAGGAGTATATCCGCTTCGATAAAGTTGCTTGTAACAAGTTCCACTCCGTATCGTTCCTTCATCCGCTGGAAGAATCGCTGGATTTTTTCCCTTCGTCGTTCGATGCCATAGAGGGTTCGGAGGGGTAGCTTTTCCACAGAAATACCTCGCCGGATACCCGCATACAGGAAGGCTTCCAGCAAGTTTCCCTCCCCCATCGTTGGATCCATAATCGTCGCCCCCTCTATCCAACGCTCCACTAGCCCGTACCGTTCCGCGGCCCACACTGCCCAGGGTAAGGGAGTGTTCACCTCCCCGATGGGGATATGGGAGATAGAAGGATTAACTTGTTTGCAGGCAACCGGATGGGTGAAATTTTTTAATAAAGGATCCCGAAACGTATTCTCAAGGGATAGGCCCTTTTTCATCCCCTTTTCAGTATCCAGCGAGTAACGGCATCACTCGGTCCTTCCCAATGGTAAGGATGAATCCCGCGAGCCGGGGGCCCCGATCCTTTCCAATGAGGATCCGGTACATGTCCACGAAGAACTGTTTGGGATCTACTCCGGATTCAGTACAGATCCGGTAGATCTCTTCGGCTAGAGTCTTCTCGTCCAACACAACTGCCTCGACTGAATCTGCGGCAGTCTCTGGAATCGAGGCACCTCCCGCGGCCTCTCCCTCGTTCAAAGCCGCTCCTGTGGTTGCCCCTGCGTTCGAGACCATTCTGGCTGTTGCCCCCAGCTTTTCTTCCAACAAAGCACGGAAAGCCTGCACTGCCCGCCTCGATTCTGCGGATAGAGGGATGGGGCCCTCTTCTGGTTTGCGGAGGGAGAACCGGAAATCCTCCGGGGCAAAGGAAGTGATCCAGGTCCAGGCGCACCGGGCTCGAACCCGCATCCGCTCCCGATCCTCTGGTTTCAAGTCGGGAAGCATATCGAGGGCCTTTTCGATGTCTCCTCCCGTGATCTGGAGAAGGTTACAGAGATGACGGAAAGGCACCTGGTAGGGCATTTGATTCGGCACTTCTCCTACCTGGGAAAGTTCGTAGATTCGCCGCTCCTTTTCCCGCCGCTTCTCGTCCGCTGGTTCGACCCCAAAGGCGATCCGTTCACACCGGTCGTAATCCTCGTAGATCTTGATCACGTCCAGGTCGAAGGAAATGGCGAACTCCGTGTTGGGCCGAGTCCCGGCAAAAAGGTACCGCGTGACCTCAGGGGTATACACAGCCAGCACATCTTCCAGGGAAATGACTTCCCCCGACGAGGAGGAGATCTTACCTCCCCTTCCCTTGATACTGATAAAATCGTACTGGAAACTGACGGGGGCCTCCCAGTCGTACACTTCCCGAACGATCTGGCTGGCTGTATCGAAGGATCCCCCTTCGCTATGGTGGTCCTTGCCGGCGGGTTCGAAATCCACCTTCTCGTACGCCCACCTCATGGGCCAATCCACCCTCCAGAGAAGCTTTACCAGACCGGTAGTCCGTAGATCCACTGTTTCGTGCCTGCTGCAGGAGGAGCAGGAGTACTCTACCCCATACCCACCATCCCACGATAGAACATCCGTCGTGTCCCTGTTACACCCTCCACAGAACACGGAAATGGGCCACCAGTCTGGTGGAAGGGGATCGGTACGATGGACGTTTAGGATCCGGCGGATCTCTTCCCGCTTTTCCAGGGCCCGCTTGATCTGCTCCGCGTAGAGGGAGGAACGGTACCGTTTGGCCTGATAAAGGTACTCGGGGTAGATACCCACTACAGGAAGGATCTGTTCCACCGCCACTTCATGATGACGGGCGTAGCTTTCTTCTTTTCCATAGGGATCGGGTACTAAGGTGATGGGCCACCGCAGGTGGGCTTGAAGCATTTCCTGCTGAGGCATGTTCTTGGGTACTTTCCGGAACACATCGTAGTCGTCCCACGAATAGATGAAGCGGACCTTCTTTCCCATTTCCCGCAAGGCCCGCACAACCAATTCTACCGAGATGATCTCCCGGAAGTTTCCTATATGGACTGTCCCCGATGGGGTAATCCCAGAGGCACAGGTGTAGAACTCTTTTTCTCCCTTCTCGCGAACGACCTTGGTAGCATACACGTCCGCCCAGTGAGAAGTTTTAGGTTGTAGGTGATTCATTGAGCTCTATTATAGAAAAAATGGAGGTTTGATCAAGGCGCCCGGTAAAATACTTTTTGCAGTAAAAGAGCATAATAATAATATTGAAAATGCATAATATAGTTTATATATTTTATGCTATGAGAACAACTATCGAACTACCAGACCAGCTGGTAAAGGAAGCCATGCAGGTTACACGGATTAAGAAGAAAACAGAACTCATCCGCAAGGCCCTACAGAATCTAGTACAACAAGCCAAAGTCGCTCAATTAAAAGAGTATTATGGGAAAATAGATCTGGATATAGATATGGACACTCTTCGTTCCCGATGAAACGAGTACTCGTGGATACCTCTGGTTGGATTTCCTTCTTTCGGGGGGAACCCCAGAGTAAGCCCCTCAAAGAATTGATTGAATATAATCTTCTATGCACGAATAATCTGATTCTTGCCGAGCTTATTCCAAGCCTCCTGGCGCGGAATGAACGGGAGGTTGTCTCTTTACTAGAAAGCATCTATCTTTTAGATCTCAACATCAATTGGAAAGAAATCGTAACCTTTCAAGTGAAAAATCTACAGAATGGTGTGAACAAAGTTGGCATTCCAGACTTGATTATCCTTCAGAACGCCCTCCAATACAGGGTACCCATTTTTACCTTAGACAAACACTTTCGAGAAATGGCGGCGCTGTTTCCGGTTACCTTGTATACAATTTAACCTTTTCATACAGCTCGTGAGGTCTTTGCAATACTTACCATAACCAGCCCTATTCCCTCTCGAACCTCGCAGCTACTCCACCTTCCAGCTGTAAGACCTCATATCCTGATTCTATCCGGCCCAAACGGATCAATCCCCGAGAATACCTAAAATCTTTGTAGAATAAAGCCAGATTGAGTATGTCTTTCATCTCCTAACCAGCCCTCCTGGCCGTATCGCCTTAAGTCCCGCCGCCACTAGGTACACCGCTCCGGCCAATACCACTACCACCGCGCCGGTGGGTAAATCGAAGATCCAACTCAAGGCCAACCCTCCAAAGGAAAAGAGGAAACTGAACACCACGCCCCACACCATGAGGGAGGCGAGGTTCCGGGCAAGGTGGGAGGCGGTTCCCGGCGGCAAAGTTAGCATGGCGATTACCATTACCAAGCCTATAAAGGTTTGTAAAAGTACCACTGCCATCGCTGTCAGGATAAGAATCGCCAGGAACAACCCCTCCGTGGGCACTCCCCGCACTTTCGCGAACTCTTCATCGAAGGCGGAAGCCTCCAGTTGGGGATAGAATCTATACGCGAGGAAGAGGACGACTACGTCTAGGATCGCTAAAAGGATCAGGTTCTGGGAAGAGATGAAAAGAATGTTCCCAAACAGGTAACTCATAAGATCCGTATATCCCGGCGTCTTTGCCAGGAACAGGATCCCCAAGCTCATCCCAATGGCCCAGATCGCATTGATGGCGGTATCCACCCTCTGTTTTGCCTTTAACGATACGAGGCCTATGATGAAGGCTGAAAGTATGGCAAAGACAAGGGCTCCCGCAAGGGGGGGGACATCTGGTACGATCCTATGGGCGGAGAGGAACAAGGCAAGCCCAATGCCTCCTAGAACCGCATGGGAAATCGACCCCGCAAGACCCGCGATCCGTTTCACCGTTACCACCGCTCCCACCACGCCAAAGAGGATCGACGAAAGGATTCCCGCGTAGAGGGCGTTTCGCAAGAAGGGAAGAGAGGGATCGAGGAGAGCGCTAAAAAACCCCCTCATAACTTCCCCCCTACATTGGAACTTACTTCGATGCAGCAACTATCTTCCGGTAATGCTTCCTCGTGGAGAACTTTGGCAACCTGCCCTCCGTACAGTTCGGGGGGACTTTCCGCTATCCGCATGGTTCGATGCTGGACTAACGCGTGCGCCTTACCATCTTTGGCCCGCTTTCCCACGCAGAGAACTCGATCCGTCAAGGCGGACACGAACTCCGTGTCGTGGGTAACGATAAGGATCGTGGTGCTTCCTTTAAGCTTCCCTAGCGTTTTATAGAGACGGGATTCGCTTTCTGCGTCCATATTGGTGGTAGGCTCGTCCATCACGAGGATCTCCGGTTCTGCCGCTAACGCCCGGGCTACCAGAACGCGACGCCGTTGTCCCCCAGAGAGGGCCGAGAAAGGACGAAAGGCAAGATCTTCCACTTCCACTTGAGCAAGAGCACGGTCCACCGCTTCTTCGTCTTCGGGGCGGAACCTTTGGAATCCACGGAGACGCCCCATACGAACCACTTCCCGAACGGAAATAGGAAAACTCGGATCATGGTCCGCATGTTGGGGAATATAGCCGATCCGCTCTCTAGCTTCCTCAGGACCCTTTCCCAGTATCTGAATTCCACCCTGGTTCGGTTTTTCAAGACCTAAAATGAGTTTTAGCACAGTGGATTTACCGGCCCCATTAGGACCCACGAGAGCGATGAACTCGCCCCGGTGAATATGAAAATGCACGTTTTCCAGCACGGGTATGTCCCCGTACGAGAACGCCACTCCTTCGAAGCGTACTACGATGTCCCTCTGTGCTTCCCTTTGAACCATGATCTCAACTCCTCTATCCGTCCGCCGAGATTGAACACGTCTCTTACGATGTGCAACAAAGCGATTCCTTTCATTGCGCAGCTTTTTTCAAAGCTTCTCCCATCTTTCGTATATTTTCAAGCCAGTTCTCCGAAAGAGGATCCAGGGCAACCACCTCCGCATTCAACTCCTTGGCAAGGGTTTTAGCCGCCTGAGTGGGAAACTGGGCTTGTAAGAAAATCACTTTTACCTTGTCCGCTCTTGCTTTCTGGATCAGGGTTGCAAGGGTTTGGGGATTCGGTTCCTTCCCTCCTGTTTCCACCGCTTGCTGAGCGATTCCAAACTCATCCAGAAAATACCCAAACGCCGGGTGGTACACGTACACGGATCTTCCCCTCAAAGACGATAGATCTCTCTTTAAACCTTCGAACTCCGATTCGATTTCCCGCACAAGAGCATCGTAATTCTTGCGGAACTCCCCTCCTTTTTCAGGAACCAACCAGCTCAACGCGTCTCGAACGTGTCCAGCAAGGATCTCAGCGGGCTCTTTCCCGAGCCACGTGTGCCGGTCCCGCTCTAGACCAAGGGTACGTGGCGTTTCTGTGGATTTAGCAATTTGATCCTCATGATCGTGCTCGTGGGCCTCCAGGGTGCGGAACTTCACCCCAGCGGTTCCGTCTATCAACTTCAGGTTCGGGTACAGGGACGCGACCTTTGGCTTGATGCGGTCCTCGAAATCCGTCCCCGAAAGGATCCACACCTGCGCCTTAGAGAGCTCTTCCATCTGACGGGGAGTCGGTTCATACGTATGGGGGCTCTGTCCCGCACCCACTAAAGTCAGGACAGACACAGAGTCTCCTCCGATTCGCTTCACGAAATAGGAGTGGGGAAGGATACTCACCGCTATCACGGGTTTACTTGACGCGGTTCTCGAGTCTTTACCCGTTGGCTCTGCTTGGGCCGTGTTACCAGCCGTGTCTTTTTTGTCCCTAGCTGGCGGAATAAGAACGAACACCAGACCGATTAGAAAGGCGGTTATAAACAGCGCCACAATCCCCGAGGCTTTGATCCGTGTACGCATAGATACCTCTCTGAAATGCAAATTATTTGCAATTTTATAATGAAAAGATACGAATGGAGAAGCCGGCAAGTCAAGGGAACGGATTAAGCGAACACGTCCCGGAAAGGCCCAAGGGTCCTCCTATCAGGCGACCAATCGGTAATGGCGAACACCACATGAGAAAAAGCGCCGTCGAACTCCGTCTCTAGGGCGTGCCGAAAATCAACGGCTGTTCGCTTCGGGTCATTCCCAAACGCGCCACACCCCCAAGCGCCCAGCACCAAGGCAGGGTAACCATAGGCATGGGCGATTTCCAAGACCCTCCTGATTCTCCGTCGCAGAAGATCACCCGAGCGCGGCTGGCCGATTTTTGTCGCCACGGGTGCGGCACAGGTAAGAAAACTTAAAAGCCAGGGTTGTTCCAGCGGGGTTCCGTCGTCGGTTCGAAAGACTGGCACATCCGGCGAAAGGATCGCCCAATCGGTCGAGTCAGGCTCCTCTCGTTTGCGATGAGCTTCGTACATGGGATCACCTACCAGAGTCACGTACAGGGCGCTGGAACGGCACAGGGTTTCCTCCTGCGCCCGGGCACCGTTTAAAAACCCTCCGCCCGGATGTATCCCGTTGGCGAAGTTCAAGGCAAGGACCCGTAGCCCCTGATCGATAAGACGCCGCGCCGCTCCGAGGGTTGTTTCGTTGGTGACCTGTACCCGGGTTTCCGGGAAAGGCGTACCGTTCCCCTTGGGTAAGGAAGCGTTGGGAGGGATGCTTACCTTAGCCCTTCGGGCCGCCTCCACGTACGGGCCAATGTCGACCTTTATACCCTCTCCAAGATAATAGTACCCTTGTAGGGTGACTTCTAAAGCCGTCTTTCCTAATCTGGAAGCCGCATCTCGGGAAATATCCAGTTCCCGCTTCCGGTCAGAGGACATTTTTTCGGAATCCAAGCAGGGCAATAGGATCAGCATACTGTTCACCTCCTACGAGTTTCGTCTCGCCTTTTCAGTGAGAACTACCTTCGCGTCCAGTACGACCCATCCCCGTTCGCGCGCGCACACTAGGGGGTTCAAATCGACTTGGGAGATGAGACCCTCGGAAGCAGCAAGAAGTTCGGAAAACCGCGTGATGAGTCGCACCAAGCCTTCCCGGTCAAAGGGTAGGCCCCGGAATCCTTCAAAGATAGGGCGGATCCGGAGCTCGGTAAGCATCCGTTTTGCTTCTTGATGGGTAATAGGACACAAGCGACTAGTAACGTCCTTGTACACCTCGGTAAGCACGCCGCCGGCTCCCAGTACCAGCGCCATTCCAAATTGGGGATCCTCGATACCACCCAAAAGGAGTTCTGGGGAAAGAAACTTTACCTGCTCTTCCACTAGAAAAGATGCGGTGGGAAACCGGTTTTTGAAATCCGCCAGTACTGTTTCCAGTTCGGCTTTCGTAATTCCTACTTGCACCCCTCCCAGTTCTGTTTTGTGGAGGAAGGTCGCCCCACAAACCTTTACCACCACCGGGAACGGAAACCGCTTAGGCAGCAACGACTTCATTCCCGCTTGTACTCCGGAATTCACCACGTCGGTTTTCACGGCAAATCCTGAATCATCATCTTCGGATAGGTCGGAAGGAATCCGTATTCCCTTGGGCACCGGAATCCCCAACCGTTTCAACAGTTCTTTTGCTTCGTATTCATCCGGTTGCCCTGCCTCCCGAAGGTTCACAATCCATCGTTCTACTACCCGTCGGACAGAGCGCTTTGAACGCTCAACGAACACGCCCAAACTCATTTCCTTTTTTAAGGACACCTCTGATTGATTACTCTCTCGGCCTTTCTGCTGCATCCTCCGTTCCACGAGAAATCTCGCGGCTCGCACGGTCCGCTCGATGGAAGAATACCCTACCACCCCCCGCTTCCAGAACTCCAGAAGGTATCGGTCGGTGAAAGGACCATACGTGGTAAAGATCAGCACGGGTTTTTCTGTTTGTTGTACCCGCTGGGCAATGATATCGAGAAGATTGTCTTCGATTCCCGGCGGGCTCCAGAACACGAGGCAGATCAGGATATCCACTCCCGGATCCGATAGGATTGCTTCCATCGCCTGACCATACATTTCCCCCGAAGCGCTGGCCGTGATGTCCACGGGGTTATGGCAGGAGGCGAAAGGAAGGGTGACGGAACAGATCCGCTGTTCTGTCTCCGGGAGGAGCCGAGCCATCTCCAAGGGGGTAAAGGGATGGGGTGTTTCAATATAATCGGCACAGATCACCCCATAGCCTCCCGCGGGGCTCAACACCGCTACCCGATTCCCTTTGGGAAGAGGACATTTCTCCAGAGCGCGGCACGCGTCGGTTAGTTCCTCGTCGTCCTGTACACGGAGGATTCCATACTGCCGAAAGGCCCCCTCTACCACTAGGTCCATTCCTGCCAACCTTCCCGTGTGGGAACTCACCGCCGAAGCTCCCGAAGCGGTCCGACCAGCCTTTAACCCCACGATGGGTTTGTTCTGGCTTATTATCCGACAGGCCTCCAGAAACTGCCGGCCTTCGTTTATGTTTTCCAGATAGAAGGCGATCAACCGGGTACCAGGCTCTTCGGAAAAGTAACGGAGGAAATCCAGCTCATCCAGATCGCACTTGTTCCCCAATCCTACGAACGTCCTAAGGCCAAAACCGATGTTACTAGCGAGCCCCAACGCTTCGATTCCTACCGAACCACTCTGGGATATGACTGCGGTGCCACCCCCGCCAGCTAAGGACTTGTCTCCATGTTCCACAAAGATGGTATCGAAACTCTGCTCGGGAAAGAACACTCCCAGGGTGTTGGGACCAAGGATCCTGATTCCGTACCGGTGACGGATCTCCACCAGTTGGTCCTGAAGTCGCTTTCCCTCTTCCCCCGTTTCTCCAAACCCGCCCGCTACCACGATGGCATAGGGGATCCGTTTACGACCGCATTCTTCCAGTACAGCAGGAACCCCAGCGGCAGGAATAGTGATGACCGCCAAATCCAACCGCTCGGGGATATCCAATACTGAAGGATAGCACCGCAGGCCTCGCAGAGCCTTATACTTTGGGTTCACGGGATACAAGAGGCAGTGGGAACGGGTAAGCTCCTTTAGGATGATTCCACCAATCCTGTCTTCTTTTGGGGAAGCTCCAATCACGGCAACCGTATGAGGATTCAGTAACTGTTCAAGTCCAGCGGTACGGGCCGCTTTTTTTCTGGCTCCTTCCACTCTCACTGGGTCGCCTCCTTCTCTTTTTGGGTTTCTTTTTACCCCCGGCGCACCTTAATTGAGAAAACCCGCCGCTCCTTTATCCATGGGTTCGAGTCCCCTTATTCACAGTCCTTCACCCTATTGTAGCACCATTCCAGGGAATCTGCCGGGCCCGTTCCACGATCCGGTCTACCACTTCTTCCGGCGAAAGGTTGGTAGTATCGATGATAAGATCTACGAACTGGTAATGGTTGTTGTCGATCTTGTAGAGCTTTAGAAACCGAGCGTGATCCCGTTCATCCCGCTCTCGGGTTTGTCGAAGAACCGTCTCGAAGTCTCCCCCTTCCCGTTTGTGGATCCTCCGAGCCCGTACTTCCAGGGGCGCGTCTAGAAACACCTTCAGATCCGCATCGGTCAGTAACCATACAGCTAATCGGCTCCCTAGCACGCAGTTCCCCTCCCGGGCCAGTTCCACCTGTCGGGTATCCACGAGAAGATCCCACTGGGGATCCGTTTCCGCCATCCTGCAGAGGGCATGGAAGTCGATTCCTTTCTCCTCTGCCACTGTATGGAAGGTGTAGTTGATCATTCGCAATCCCAACCGTTGGGCAGTCAGCCGGCTGACCGTGGAGTTCCCGCAGCCACTCTTCCCCGAGATTGCAATCTTGATTCCCGGCTTTAGTTTCATTCGATATTCCTAATCTGTTCTCGAATATTTTCCAGGGCATCCTTCATGTCCACTACCGAACGGGTGACTTCGGCGAGCACATTCTTGGAGCCAATCGTGTTGATCTCCCGATTCATCTCCTGGCAGAGGAAATCCAACTTCTTTCCGATTCCTCCCTCCTCCTTCAGGATCTTCCGAAAAGCGTCGATGTGGGCCTTTAGCCGCACCAGTTCCTCGTTCACCGAGTATTTCACCAAAAGGATGGCCACCTCACTTGCTATTCGTGCTTCGTCTATTTTATCCGCTAGGAGTTCCTCCATCCGGGTTCGGATGGTTTCCGTGTAGAACCGTTTGATTTCGGGGAGTTTACCTTCGATAACCTGTACTTCTGTCTCTATCTTCCCTAACAAACCCAGGATATCCTGTTCGAGGGCTTTCCCTTCCTGAACGCGAGAGGTATCGAAGGTATTGAAGGTTTTTTCCAAAAGCGGGTAAAGGATCTGCCAATACTCCTCCATATCCCGGTTTTTTTCCACCTGGAGGATCCCTTCCAAGCGCAGCAAGTGGGATAGCCGAATCTCCTCTGGAACATCCGCGTAGGAAGCGAGAGTCCTAAGGGCCTGTAAATACCCCCGGACCACCCCTTCATCCACTGTCACGCTCAGGTGTTCCTGCGTCTCCTTCATTTTGATGTAGACTTCCACCTTCCCCCGCTGGATCCGTTGCTGGAGGAACTCCCGCACCCGAGGTTCCAGAGGGCTGATGACAAGGGGAAGATTCACGTAGATATCGAGGAACCGATTGTTGAGGGATTTCAGTTCCAAACTGAAATGAAGAGTATCGCTTCCCCCTTCCCCATACCCGTATCCGGTCATGCTCTTCATGAGTTACTCCTTAGCTCGATTTGTACTTCTGTTTGGGGGGGGTGGAGTTCTGGGGCTTTCCGAGTCGGGCTATCATTATGCTCCAAAGCCTCCACAAGAGCATGGGACAGCCGGAAGTTGTCTCCCGCCCCAAGGGTGATGAAGAGATCCCCTGGCTTTAGGTACTTCTGTAAGAAGGGAAGAGCATCCATCACTTCCTCGAAGTAGTATACCTCGGGATGATATCGTTGCACTGACTTAAATAGGTCCTGCCCCGTTACCGAACCATCGTTCTTTTCCCGGGCCGAAGCATAGATTTTGTGCAAAATCACCGCATCCGCTGCTTGGAAGGACCGGGCGAAGTCTTCCAGCAGAGCCTTGGTGCGGGAATAGGTATGGGACATGAAGTCTACCACGAGTCGTCGTTCTGGATAGAAGGAACGAAACCCTTCCAACGTTTTTCGAATGGCGGTGGGGTGATGGGCGTAATCATCGGCAATGAGGATCCCCGACACTTCCCCAAGGATTTCGCTCCGGCGTCTGGAACCCCGGAACTGCGCCACCCCTTCCACAAGGACCTCTTCGATGGCATCCGCACAGGATCCCCCTTCACCCGATTCCTGCATCAATTGTTCCCGGATCGTGCACACAAGGGCGATGGCGGCTGTGGCATTCCGAACGGTGTGTTCTCCCGGCACATGGATCTCGAAAGCAAGGGGGAAGCCATCCAGCTGAAACCGGGTACCCCCCGATCCTGTCTCGATCCCGTAGATCCGGTAGGGCCCCTCCGCTGTAGTACCATAGGGGATGGCCCAGATGTCGGGCCTAGCTCGGATGATCTGGATAGCCGCTTCCGTAGCGCCAGGATCATCGGCGCAGAAAATAAGAGTTCCTTTTTCGGGCAATCGCAGTCCATACTCCACAAAAGCCTTTAGGATATCCTCATAGTCGCGGAAATAGTCTAGGTGATCCTCTTCGATACTGGTCAACACGATCCAGCGGGGATGGAAATGGAGGAAATGCCGACGATATTCGCAGGTTTCCGCAATGAAGAATTCCTTTCCTCCAAAGTAGGTTGACCGGTTTCCGAAGTTCGAGACCGCGCTTCCCGCTAGGACACATCCCTCTAGACCCGCGGCTTTCACCAGAGTACCTGCCAAGGCCGTAGTGGTTGTTTTCCCATGTACCCCGCACACTCCAGCAGAGGGCAGGGTCGCGGAAAGAGCGCCCAACGCTTCAGGGTAGGAAAAAAGAGGAACTCCTAACCGCCTTGCCCGGACTAGCTCAGGGTGGGTTTCCGGGTTGTAGGCAGCAGAGTACACCACGTAGTCTACTGAAGGATCTAGGTTTTCCTCTCGAAAGCCTTCCACATAGGGAATCCCCAGGGCTTGTAAGATCTCATCAGTATAGAACCTATCCTCGGTATCCGAACCACGAACGCGGGCACCTAGGCGCACCAAAAGTTCCGCCAGAGCGGCCATCCCAGTACCCTTGATGCCCACGAGATGAAAGGATAAGTGAGATACATCTTTCAGGGGTTCATCCATTGCCAAAAACTATAATGGGATACCCCTTTTCTGTCCAGAAGCCAGTGTCGTGAAAACTGCCTTACATTATTGAGGCATATCCTCTAGACCGCCAGCGTTGGTTACGTCTTTGAATCCCGAAACCTTTAAAAGCTTCGCGGCTAACGCGCTCCGGGAGCCGGTAGCACAGTACAGGACTATAGGACGATCCTTTGGCCCGAGTTCATTCAGCCTCGATAAGAGTTCCCCCACGGGAATATTGATCGCTCCCGGATACGCTCCATCGAGAAACTCGTCTACAGTTCGCACATCCACCACTAGAGCTCCAGCTTGGATCTTGTCTTTCAATGTAGTTCCTGTCATCGTAGGACTCCTTTTACTTCAATTTCCTTCTATCAAAATTCCAGGGACGAGGCGTAACACGGCCCACCCTCCAGAACAGTTCGCCACATCGGTAAACCCTTTCTGCATTAAAAGTCGAGTTGCCAAATGCCCTTCGTACCCTCCCGAAGAAATTACCCGGATGGGTCGATTTGGAGGCAGTTCCTCCCATCGATCCCGTACTTCATCCAAAGGAATATGCAAAGAGCCTAAAAGGTGTTCTCGCTGGTACTCCCCATAGGTCCGCACGTCGAGAAAAAGAGGTTCCGCCGATGGGCTCGCGCTTCCCTTCCTGTCGTTTCCTTCGGTTGAACCTTCGATGATCCAGGGGTGAAGGTCTTCAACCGACACTAACGGGCAATACCCTGATCGGGCATTGGACGCTGCAAAAGCCGCGATGTTCAATGGATCATTGGCCGACGAGTAGGGTGGGGCGTAGGCAAAATCGATCTCTGTTAAATCTTCTACCGTTAACCCCGCAGATAGAGCCACTGCCGCAGCATCGATCCGTTTTTCTACCCCGCTTTTCCCCTGTGCCTCAGTACCTAAAAGGCGACCGGTAGATTCCTCATACACGAGGGTAACGAGAAGATCCTCGGAACCCGGATAGTAGGTAGCATGGTTTGGCTTCAGGATCGTCGCTTCCCGGGCTTTGATCCCCGCGCGTTTAGCTGCTGCGAGGGATAGACCGGTACTTGCCACGGTTTCGTCGAAAATCTTCACCACCGAAGTTCCCAACGCACCCCTGTACGGGATCGGTGTGGGGTACTCTACTCCTAGTTCCTTCGCTAGGGTAGCTACCGCGTTGGTCGCAGCGATCCGTCCTTGCCGATTGGCGGGTCCCGCTAGGGGAATCCGTACTTTCCCCCCTGTTACTCGGGAAACCACCTCCACCATGTCGCCGGCGGCCCAAATGTAAGGATCCTTCGTCCGAAGGTAGGAATCCACCTCTAGAGCTCCCGTTGCTCCCACTGAAAGGCCCGCGCTCTTCGCCAGTTCCACGTTGGGTCGTACTCCAATAGATAGGAGCACTAGATCCGCAGGGATAGCGGTTCCATCCTGTAGGATTACCCTCTTTTCCTCAATGGCGGAAAGTCCTTTTCCCACAAACACCATTGCCCCTTCTTTTTCGAACCGCTCTTGAATTTTGCGGCTATAGGGAAGGTCTAGGTTGGGCATTAAGCGATCCATCAGTTCCACGATGGTAACTTGTATACCTCGCTTCACGAAAGCTTCGGCGGTTTCTAAGCCAATGAACCCTCCCCCCACCACAACGGCATTTTTTGGGTCCTTCTCTTTGATGTACCGGTTGATGGCATCCATGTCGGGGATGGTCCAGAGTTTGAACACGTGGGAAAGCTCGACTCCTGGGAAGGAAGGAATCACGGGAACTCCCCCCTGCGCCAGGATGAGATAGTCGTACGGTACATATTCCCCGTTCCGGAGGGTTACCCTCTTCGCCGATCTATCGATCGATACAACCTCCGAGTTCAACCGCACGGTTACCCGGTATCGACTAAAGAACCCCTCGGGTGTTTGAAGAAGCAACTTGCTCCTTTTTTCGATGTCCCCTGCGATATGGTAGGGCAGACCACAGTTGGCAAAGGACACATAGGGGCCTCGTTCCAACAGAACAATGTCTGCATCCTCATCCAGTCTCCGAATCCGTGCCGCTGCCGTAGCCCCCGCAGCCACTCCCCCTACAATGACAAACTTTTTCGTTACTCCCCGCATGGGACCTCCTAATGGTTTACAAATGCAGAATACGGGTATAATAATATCAATAATTTTATATATAGTCAATATTATATTTTCTTTATTGCAGCATGACCCTAGCCCAAAACACCACCACCCTATGGTATTTGCTTCCTTTTTATTTGATACCTTGTTGGCGATCGGAAAATCGGAGTTCCGCCACTTTCTGAATTTTGTTCAGTTCCTCTTCCCAGTGGAACTTCCCATCGATTCGAGCCTTCTTAGCTTTAACTTTCTTAACTTCAAATAGAGGAATCTGCGCAGACTCACAATCCCATTTAGGCTCAGGAGGAGTAGAAATGGAGACATCCCCCTCGCTGCTCTGCGCCATAGAGGATAAAATCTGCCTCACCTTTTCACAAGCCTCCCAGAAAAGAGATTGATATTTCCGGTGGGCCAGTTTACGCAATATGGTAAGGATCTTTTTTTGGTAAAGAGTACGATCCCGACCCATCGTCTCGGGTAACACGGTAAGGAGAGCGTCCAACTCTTCCTTGCGGGTGACACATACGATAGCTTGGAGTTTCTCTTCGAGTAATTTTAGATCCTCCATTGAAAGCGGATGAAGGTCGACAGGGTATACCGGTTCTAGCAGGTAGCGAAAGGTAATGAATAGATTCGTTGTTCGAAGAGGGATCTGAACCCGGTATCTATCCGACCCTTCCGGCTGTACCTCAAAGGTTGCACGCACCGCTTCTACCTTGTATATCCTCCGAAGGAGTAACCGAATCCTATGCACGATGAGGACCCGATCCAGTTCCCCCGTATCGTCTGCGGTTATGGGGGATATCGGCTCCTTGGTACGCGCCGGATACGGAGAGGCTACTCTTCTTTTTCTACCCGCGCGGATCCAGAGCACGAACTCTATGTTCCGATCCTGTCGAAGGTTACTCTGTTTCCCGCCCCGGTAGGTGATGTACTCGTTCGTAAGGATGTACACCTCCCCTCGAGCCGCACACAGGTCTCGAAGGGTTTCGAAGGGGATGATCCCATCAGTACTATAGCTGATTATTACGTGTTCCGCATCGATAGCCTGAAGCAACGCGGAGAAAGCCTCGATGGCAGTGTCCCGGTAACAGTAAGCGGACTTCGTTCGCTTCCAGTCCTTCCGGATCCCTGCCTTATCCCGTAGTCGGCCATCCGATCCCAATTCGAGGGGCATCGGAACCTTGTCCCAGAGAACGATCGTATTGAGGAGATGGTAGTTACTCCCATACTGATGCTGGTTGTAGGGAGGATCGAGGTACACTAAGTCGAAGGACTGGCCCAGGGAACGAAAGAGGGAGGTAGCGTCCTCCCCATACATCCGGCAGAAGTGAGGGGAATCGATCAGGGGAGGCGGCTCCAGTTGAATGGGACGAAGGATCCGCCCAAGGGCATCTTTCCCATGCCCCCCGAATCCCCGGTGAAACGCCTTAAATACCCCGGATGTGTTTGTGTGGGTCGCCGCCTCATAGAGGAGGAGGGAGATCAAAAGGTTTCGGCACCGCGAGCACCTGTCTGCATGTATAGACTCTCCCAACTGGAGAGATGTGCGACGATACTTTACCTCCGCCTCCCTAGGATTCGAGCCATCAATGGATTCACGCGTCGAAAGGAGGGGCGGGTACAACCGATCGATCTCGTTCCGGATCCGGTCGATCCGAAGGGCGTTATCTCGGGTGTAGAAAAGGCGCTCTTTCCGATAATCTGCCTTTTCCGGATCTTCCAGCGTGGGAGCATAATAGCGGGCAATGTACTGTTCTTCTATCGGAGGATCAGGAAGAGTATTCAAGTGATTCAGAAGACGTTCCAATTCCTGGACTGAACCAAAGAGAGTTTCGATATCCGAAGCGTTGATTTCCAGGTACGCCTTCCCTAGGGTAAACGCGTAGGGTTCCCAATCGTTGGAAATTACCTGAAAACCAAGGAACTTTGCCAGGCGGGACACTACCCCGCTACCCGCAAAAGGATCCGCAAACTTCAACCCTTGGGGAATCGTGTCGCTATAAATCTGTTGCATCGCCCGATGAATCAGGGGAAGGAGTCTGCGCTTGTTCCCTATGTAGGCTATGATCTGCTGGGTGAGGTAGGGATGCTTGAAATCCACGTGGGTATGATACTCTTCCCTTTTCGTGGGGGTCAACCTTCGGTATGATAGTCCCATGCGGATGTCCCACCGGAACCAACCCCTTCGAGTGGCCCTCCTGCAACTCCCCGTGCAGGAAGGGGACTCCTTCTATACGAAGGCCAATATTCCGTTGGCGGCGGGATATCTTACCGCCTACCAGAGAGTCTTTTCCCCTCATCTTGCCGAAATCGTGATCCCGGATCCCGTCCTTCAGAACTTGGCCGGGGATGCGGCCCTGCTACAATGGATCCTCCAAGGGGATTTCGATGTCGTGGGGTTCACCCTTTACCTCTGGAATCGAGATCGGAGCCTGTACCTGGCCCGACAGGTCCGTCGAACAGACCCGGAATGCCTCCTCGTGGCAGGAGGTCCAGAGGTGGCTAATCCTAGGGGTCTGGATGCGTTCCATGTGGTATTCGAAGGGGAAGGAGAAGATACCTTCTTGAAGTTTCTTACGACCGTTCAGGAGACTGGCCCTGATCTGCGCCAACTTACCGACCTTTTTCCTCCTCCTTCGGCCTTTGGGATTGAAAGCCCTACATCCAGTCTACCTATTCGGTTAACTCAGGATCCTCCCTTATCCCTTGATCAGGTCCCCAATCCATACCTAGCTGGGGTCTTGCCATTGGGGCCAGAGCAGCCCCTTTATCTGGAAACCCTTCGGGGGTGCCCCCGAAGGTGCAGCTACTGTTTCTATGGAAAAGCCTACCCCTATGTCCGGCACTTCCCCCCAGATCGGTTAACCCCTCTCTTACTCCTAGCTTCCGAGCACAGGGTGCCTGAAATCTACCTGATGGATCCCTCCTTCAATGTGGGGGGAACAAAACAACTGGAAGGCCGGGTGCGGCTTCTGGAAAGGTTAAACCCCGAAAAGATCCCCCTCCACACTGAACTAGTCCTGGAAAGCGTCACGAAAGATCTGGCCCGCAGGATGCGTCAGGCAGGGTTCCGATCCGTGGAAGTAGGACTACAATCCACGAACCGTCGAGCCTTGAAGGCTGTTCACCGGCCCCTCGATCCAGACCGATTCCAAAGAGGTGCTCGATACCTCCAGGAAGAAGGGATCGAGGTTCGCACAGGGGTGATCCTCGGGCTTCCAGAGGATGACCTAACTGGATTCCGACGAACCCTCGATTTCGTGGAAGACCTGAGCCTACAGGACCATCTGGAAGTGTACCCCCTGTCCCTTCTGCCTGGAACAGAGCTTCGGGAGCGGGCCGAATCCTTGGGACTCCTTTATATGGAACATCCTCCCTATTGGGTCCTTGCCACTCCAACCTTCCCTCCGGAAGATCTATTCCAGGCAATTGCGGAACTGGAGGACCGGTATGGAATCGAGTACCAGCGACCTATCCTTCCCAGTTTCTCCAACACGGGGCCCTTCCTTACCTACGTAGACTTGCGGGATGAGTCGGAGCAAGGGCGTCTCCTACAGAACCCTAACCAGGTCTCCTGGGACCTCACCCTCTCTATCTCCTCCACACAGCTGGGAAGACCCAAGCATCGAGAGCGCCTCCTAGCACTAGCCTATCACCTTTTCCGGACGAATCCCTATAGTTACTTCAAGATCGTGATCCACGATGAAGCTCCCGCTACCCACAAAGTATTAGCCCCTGCTATACGAAGCGCTCTGGAAGAGCTATCTACTTCCCTGTTCCTGCCCACCCATTATGGGAACTTAAGCCGAACCTACGTGCAGGATCCCCAGGGCCGGTTCACGGTGCGGTTGTTTGTGCAAACGGAGGATCCAGAGACGAAAAAAAAGGTAGAGCAGCAGGGAGACCTCGAGATTTTGAACCTCGGAATCGAATCGAGTCGCGCTTAGAGTAGTAAGGACACTATCTGATTTAGGATGGTTTCTAACCAGCCGTCTTGAAGGCGAGTTACCTCACAGTCCCTTTTCCCACCGTTCGTACCAGAAGAGGGCTACCACCATGATGGCGTGGATGTGAATTCCCGTGCCCATGTCCCGTTCCAACTCATCGATGGGAACTAGCTCATAGTCTACCAATTCGTGCTCGTCCAAATCTTGTCCACTTATCTTCCGGAGACCCTGGGCCAGAAAGGTGGAACACCAGTTCGTCATAATGGCTGGATTCGGTTGGATTCGACCAAGGAACTGGACAGATTCCGCTTCATACCCAGTTTCCTCCCGAAGCTCCCGGATAGCCGCTTGGAGAGGTGTTTCACCGGGATCCACCAAGCCCCCGGGGAACTCAAGGGTGAGACAATTCCCCCCTTGCCTGTACTGCCGCACCATGAGAAAACAGTCCTTACCCTCGGCGTTCTTCAGGACAGGGATCACGTTCACCCAATCGGGAGACTGGATGAGGAAGAAGGATCCTTTCTTCCCATCCTGGGATTGTCGTTCCACCCGGATGAGATCGAAGATGGGAGTGTGGTACACGGGTTGTCGGGAAATTTCCTTCCACACGAGGTGGGAGTGTTGTTGCAACGTATCCATAGTTACTCCTTGGGGTAGCGGTACTCCCGCCCTTCCGGGGTGCGAAAGATCCATTCCCTTTCCCCCTCGAGCATGGTTGGAGGGTCGAAGAGGGAAACCTTTCCCCCGCCCCCGGGTAGGTCAAGGGCATAGGTAGGTACGGACAGGGCAGAGAGCCGACTCTTGAGTTCCCGCATGAGGGACATTCCTCGCTTTAAAGGTACTCGGAAATGGGAGGTTCCTTGGGCTAAATCCATCTGGAAGAGGTAGTAGGGTTTGACCCTCCGGGCTGTCAAACAGCGAAAGAGTTCCTCCAACACTTCCACATCATCATTCACTCCCTTCAACAGGACAGTCTGGGAAAGGAGGGGCACCCCCGCGTCAGCCAGCCGTTTTAGAGCCTGGTCCGCTTCCTGGGTCAATTCCCGTGGATGGTTCACATGGAGAACGAACCAGAGGGGTTGACGGGTCCGCATTTGATAGGCGAAGCGCCGCGTGATCCGGGAAGGAAGAACCACGGGCAGGCGGGAACTAACCCGCAGAACGATTCCGGGCCGGGAGAAACGGATCGTATCCACGATGGCGAAGAGTTTCTCGTCCGAAAGGGTCAGCGGATCCCCTCCGGAAAGAAGGAGCTCCTTCACCTCCGGGTGCTCCTTCAGATACTGGATCACATGATCCAGCTCGCTCGGCCGAATCGGCCCCTGGCCTTTCCCCACGAAATGCCGCCGGAAACAGAACCGGCAGTTCATGGCACACTGATCCGTGACTAAAAGTAAGGCCCGATCCCTGTACCGGTGGACCAACCGAGCCACGGGGCTATACGTGCGATCCGCAAGGGGATCAGCCGTTTCCATGGATCCGCTTTCCCATTCCTCTTCCCGAGGGACGCATTGGAGCCGGATAGGATCCATTGGATCCGGTCCCACGAGGTCGAGATAGTAGCGGGGTATGGCTAGGGGAACGATCTGGAACCTTTTGCTACCTACTTCCGGTTGGCCTTCGGCCACTGGTTGTTCTTCGGGTTGAAAGTGTTCAAAAAACCGAGCTTCGGACTGGGAAAGGGAGATCTTTCGTTCCAACCCTTCCCGAGTACGGATCGCGCGCCGGAGTTCTAGGTTCCAATGAGTCAATTTCCTGAGAGGCACACCTATTCCTACCATAAATCAGAGGATTGAAAAAGTAGGATCCCTTCAGTATGTTTGCAGTACGCTAAGTATAGAAGGAGTCATCGTTGTCTATCTATAGAGTCATCTTTACCTGGAAAGGCAAGGAATTGGAACTGAAAGCCCGAAGCCTCGATCTTACCCATCCTTACTTCGTGTCCATCAAGGACCTGATCTTCCCAGAGGGGCCAAGACTCATCATCAACCCTGCGGAGGATGAACTGCTGAAGAACTTTGGGAATTCCAAACACATCATGATCCCCTTTCAAACCGTCCACCTGATCGAAGAACTGATGGATGAGGAGGTAAAACCTGCGAAGGTACGGACCTTTAAGGTGATCGAAGGCGAAAAGGTAAAAAAGGCTACAAAGAACGAGCCTCCCACACCCAATTCAGCCAAGCCAACCGTATCGCGGACAAGTGTCGGAAAAGGTCGTTCCTCTAAACCGCGCGCCTCTACAACCCGCTCCCCAAAGCCTCGAACCATGGACACGCCTTTTTCAGGCGAACAGACAGAAACATAATCTTTATGCGTATTTCCTGAGCTGTTTCAGCGTCACGGAAAAATCCTTGGGATACGGAGCCTCGAAGCGAAGCATTTCCCCTGTGCGGGGATGTAAAACCGCGAGGGAAAGAGCATGCAGGGCTAAGCGACCGATTAGGGGCTTTTCTCTGGAAGCTTCCACTCTCGAGCGATCCGTGTATCCCTTCTGCCCTGCACCCCGGGTATCCCCAGTTCTCGTGATTCCCTCCGTGTGGGGCTTATGACCCTTATAGTCCTTCTTGAACGAGGAAAGGTACAGCCCTTCCCCTCCTCCGTACAACTCGTCCCCCACGATGGGGTGCCCGAGGTAAGACAGGTGAGCCCGGATCTGATGGGTACGGCCTGTCTTCGGCCGCGCTTCCATTAGGGCGAATCCCCGAAAGGTTTCCAGAACTTTGAACCACGTGATAGAAGGTTTTCCATCCCGGTGCACGATCGTCCGGTGTCGCCTATCCCCATCCACCAGAAGGGGTTCCTCACACTCCTGTTCGTTCCATACCGGATGACCTAACACGAGGGCATGGTAGATCTTTGTCAGAGTCCGCTCCTGGAACTGCAAGCCCAACGATCGAAAAGCCTCATCGGTTTTCGCGAAGAGGATGACCCCGCTCGTACCCTTGTCGATCCTGTGCACGGGCCGGAAGGGGGGACCTCCTTGCATAGCCTCCCTTTTCCATGCGGTGGCTCCCCCCCCTGCGGCACTCCCCGTCTCCGCCGCGTCAATGGCCTGGATCAATGGCTCACCTGGATTAAAGCCTCCGCGCCGAGAAAGCAGTTCCAACAGGGAGTCCTCTCCCTCCTCGTACCGTTCGGGAATCACAGAGATCCCCGCGGGCTTATTCAATACAAGGATGTCCGCGTCCTCGTAGAGGATAGGGATGTCAGAAAGGCGTAACAGCACGCGCATAGGATAAAGGAAAGGGTATATAGAAGCAAGGGCTGAACAGGATGGCGGAGAGAGGAGATAGAGAAGTGTGGAAATACAGGGGCAGTTAAGAAAAAAACTAGGATTATTCATTGGGTATCTTTAAGCATAAAATAAAAAAGAAGCATCTCCGTAGAGATGCTTTCCCATGTTGCGGCTTTGAAGCCTTGTTAGCGGGTTGACCGCTTCTTCAGATTGGTAGTTTAAGATACATGGTACCCCCTGGACCTACGCAGCCCATTGGGCTAACTCATCTTTGTACTGAACCAGTAG
>OGCI01001084.1_pt1 | contig 25097 bp, 18 predicted proteins | sample 1570021 | NCBI WGS metagenome assembly OGCI01 (sample SAMN06264664, study PRJEB24512) | hot springs metagenome | isolation source: Hot spring water | place: South Africa: Tshipise | collected 2015-06-21 | reverse complement strand
GCACATAGCGCAACCCGCATTCGTGGTCTTTGCGGTTCAGTTCGCGGTAGAAGTTCGTTTGGCGTCCGACCTCGCTGACGCACCAAGTGGCACGCACGCCCGCCAAAGTGAGCAGGTGGCTCAGCGTGTTTTCGTATTGGGCGTGCGCTGGGTCACAATCAATACTCACGACCCCCACCCCCTCCAATAGGCGTGGGTGGTACCAAAGCATCGGCACCACCAGCCCTGCTTGTTGCCCAGCCCAAATCACTGCTCGTATGAGGCTCTCTATCCAGCGGTCGGCAATCGGCTTGAGGAAGCATTCAACCCCCTCTGCACAAGGTTCGCGGTCTAAATGCCAGTCCAGTCGTGTGGCGTCGTCGGCGCGCAGGATGTGGGGGTTCGTCTCTTGGGGCACATCGCCGGGCAACACCGCACGCTCCACCAACGAACGCCCCATCCGCAGGCGCGCCAGCGTCTCACCGAAGTTCACACAGAACAAAATCGTGCGTCCTGCCCCGTAAGTGTTGGTGAGAAGGGCAGGCAGTCCCGTTTCGCGGGCGTGAGGATCCAACCACTGTGCCCAGACCTGAGCGCCATCGGCTAGCACAGCGACCCCGCCGAAGACGTGCATCAGTCCCCATTCTTCTGGTAGTAAGGGCGGATTGCCTTGAGCGAGGGCATAGCCTTCACCTAAGGTGCGCCACGAGCCATCGGCACGGGTCAGGGGAATTGCCCCGAACAGGTCAGGCAAGTTGCAGGGGCTACCCAGAGCAATCCAAGTGCCTCCCCCCTCCACAAAGGCGCGCAGGTTGGGAAGTATCTCTTCAGGGAACTCCGTGTGCCCGATTGTGATAAGTATGGCATAATGTTCCAGCCGTAGGGGGATTTCAGAGGGCAGTAGCCAATCCACCAGAAGCCCGCTTTGCAGGATGGATGTGCTTGCGCACTGGTCAAACAAGTTCGCCCTGAGCGGCAAGGGTGTCCCGCTGACCCTCGTGTGTGCGGAAAGGGGGCACACACCAATCCGTGCCCAACGCCAATTCATCGCTGATGCCATGACTCATGGGAATTATCGGCGAGGGTCGGGGTTTTGCTCAGGGCATGATGTCGTGTATTGCCTTTTCAAGGGGGGCGAGGGTGTTTAAAAAATCACTGGGAGCGCGGGCGTCTCGCCCGCCCGTGGCTTGGGCATCCTTGCCCAAGACTCTGAACAACGGTGCAGGCGAGACGCCTGCGTTCCCTGGGGACACATTCTATCCTACCTCGTGTTTTGCGTGCTTCGCTACACGGGCAGGATGCCCGAGCCACGATTTTTCAAACACCCTCAGGGGGCGAGGGTAGCACACGCTCCTCACCCCCATGTTGCTTAGCCCTTCAGTGCCCGCACTCTGGGCAGTCTTGACGGGTGCAGTGTTGTAGGGAAGTGTTGTGGGGTTCATAGTCCGGGCGGAAGAGCCACGGATTGCAACCGTCCCACCAATACTGTCCCGGATTGCCCTGAGTATCGTAGAGGGTGTAGGGGTCTATGCGCGGGTCGGTGTTTGCGGGAGCGAGTTGGGCACCCAGTCGGCGCCACTTCGCCGAGCCGTCCGCCTGTACAAAGACCGCCCCTTGTGAATGTACCCACATCGTGCCATCCAGCCGAAACATCGCACCCGTCGGATAGGCACCCGAGACCGGACCATTCAGACACGAGAAGTATCGGCAAGGGCGTGCCGGGTCATCACAACGCAGGGCAGGGTTCGTCAGCGCAAAGCCCTCCACGCCCGAACGCCCACGACCCTCCCACATGAGCGGCAGACTGGAAGGACACGCCACCGACGCCATACTCAAACCGTGCAGAAGCCCGTTGTAGGTGTAGCTCACGACCGAGGGCAGGGTCTGTGCCGAGTAGTCGGTGTTCAGTCGGCGTGAGGGTGAGGAAGGGCACCCGTAAATCTGGAGCGAGCGCAAGTAGGGCTGAATGGTGTTCGCCCAGTGCATCAGATAGGCTTGGAACAGTGGGCTTCCAGGTGGAACTGAAGTGCGCCAGTTCGGCGGTACCGCGTGATACCGGTCCCAAAGCCACTGCCCCGTGCTGGAGTCGCGCCCGAAACCGAGCGGGAAGGTCTCATCGTAGTCGCTGAGGTACATCGTGAAGGCGGTCGCTAACTGCTTAGACTGGGAGGTGCAGGCGGTCTGACGCGCCTTCTCGCGCGCCTGCGCGAACACAGGAAACAATATCGCTGCCAAGGTAGCGATTATCGCTATCACCACCAATAACTCAATTAGAGTAAAACCTTTTGAAAAATTTGTTCTCATCGTTTTGCCTCCATCGGATAGAGTTCTATCGCCAGACGACTGGCGCGAAAATCGGATAAGGGAGAGCGTCACACGCTTGGAGCGTGGACTGCAGGAGTTAGGCGAGTTCCGATAGAGGCGGGGCGCGCAGGTACAGTCGCGCACTGTGGAGCAAGATGCCAGCCACCTCGTCAACACGAGGCAGGGGCACAAAAGTCGCTGTGTAGGGAAGCGTGAAATCGCTCAGGGGAGGGAGTGCCTTGTGCAGGATTGGCTTCGCCACCCACTCCAGCGACGACAGTTGAGCGGGCTGTTCTTGAGGCGGATGGCAAATCACGCAACTGGGGCACTCGTGGGACGAGGCAGGTTCGCCACTTAGATGTTCGTGTCGCTCGCCCGCGCAACACTGGACGACCGCGTCCGAAGTACAAGTCAGGGCGCAACCGACCGTAGCCAGCAACGGTGCAATTGCCAGCCATACCATCAGCCAGTACGCCACCACTCGGGCGGGACGCCGTCTCACAAGAGTACTATACCTCATACCATTCCAAATTAACGGCAGGAATACCGAAATAATTAGGGTATAGTACCGATGAGGGACGCTATCGTGCAACGGAGTGCGGTTCTGTGGGCAGTGCTAGTTGCAATGCTTGCCAGTACATGGGCAAGCGATGGGTATCGCCCCGCACGCCTGAGCCTGGGCACGCGCGTGCAGGAGCTAAGCCCCCCCCCCCTCTGGGATGGGCGCGAGCTGTGGATACCAGCGCAACATTTAGAAAAGCTGGGTTGGAACCTCTCTGCGACCTCTTCCACGGTGAAACTGAACGACCTCCCGCCCGACTCGCCCCAAGCCACCTTATTGATGACCCCTATTCAGGTGGAACCCAACCAGAAGCCGACACCCTGTGTGCCCGTGCGCGATGTGGTGCGTCGTCTCGGCGGTCTCACGCGGTGGAATGAGGAGACCCAGACGCTGACCGTGCTGGCGTTCCTCAGACAGGTGAGGATTGACCCCGAAACAGGGCAAATCCAAGTGCAGACCAGCTTGCCCGTTGAGTGGCGCACACTGAACCTGAGCGACCCTGCCCGATTGGTGATAGACCTGTCGGGGTGTGCCTTGCCTGACCAGCCTCCCACGCCCGAAGGGGTCTTTGAACGCGTCCGTGCGGTGCGTGTGGGGCAGTTTGACCCGACAACCGTACGGATTGTGCTGGAGCTGGATACACCCCTGACCACCACATGGAACGGCACGGCACGCCAGTGGAGCCTATCGCTCACCGAGCAAAGCGCCCAAGTCGCTCAGTCCGATACCCAGCCCGAACCACCGACGGAAAAGGCTTCCGCAGAAGCCGAATCGCCTCCAGAACCTCAAGCGCCACCGTTCCAACTACCTACCGTGGAGCGCACGGCTCAGGGTGTGCAGGTCATCCTGCCCACGAGCGCGCCCGTGCGTCCGCGAGTCAACTTTTTAGAAGACCCCTTGCGCATTGTGTTGGAGGTGCCGGGCACCTTGCAGGAGACACTGGAACAAGTGGTGGACGACCCCAGCCTGTTCCTGCGCGCCTTACGCGCCATCCCGACGGAGGGGGGCACGGTGCGACTAGTGTTGGAGCTCACACGCTCGGTGGGGGCGACCCTGCTGACCACCCAGAACCAGATTGCCATCAACCTGCGCATGCCTCGCAACGCAGGTGGCACTTTGCGCCAAAAGGTGATTGTGATTGACCCCGGACACGGGGGCAACCAGACCGGCGCCCGCGCCCGCCACGGCAACCGCTGGGTTGAGGAGAAGGAAATTGTGCTCGCTATCGCCAAGCATGTGGCAGACCGCCTCTCTGCGGAGGGGGCGACCGTGATTATGACACGGGGCAAGGACGAAGCGATTGGGCTTTACGCCCGAACCGAACTGGCGAACAATGCCAACGCTCACTTTTTCCTGAGCATCCACTGCGATTCGAACCCACGCCCCAACTCTGCATCGGGTACGACCATCTTTTTCCACAAGGACGACGCTGACAGCCGTGCGCTGGGGCAGGCAATCCTGAACGAGATGGTCAAGGTCACGGGGCTTCCCTCGCGGGGCGTGCGTTCGGATAGTACGCTTTACCAGTCGGGTTTGGCGGTTCTGCGCACCAGCCAGATGCCCGCGGTGCTGATTGAGGTGGGCTTCATCAATCACGATACCGACCGTGCCAAACTAATTGACCCCAAGTTCCAAGAGCGGGTAGCGGAGGCGATTGTGCGCGGTCTCAAGTCGCATGTGGAGGGGCGCTGATTAGCGCCTCGGCTGGCTTGTAGTGGGACGCTGAGCATTGCGCGGTTCAATCTCCATCGTGCCGATTGGCTCGCCGTTGACCTCTTTGGAGACCGCTTCCACACGTTGGTCTTGCTCGCCCAAGAAAACAGTAAGCTGTTCGTTGTTGCGCCAGCGGATTTTGTAGAACTCGTCCTCGCCGTCCATCACCACATCCCCGATGAGTGTGATGGTGTTCTTCTCGCCGTCGTAGACGGCGCGGTTGGCGGTGGCGTTGAGCTTGCTGTAAGGTTCGGGACGGTCATAGACGAAGTTGACGCGCCCCTGAGCCTGAGCTGTGCGGACGACCAGCTGGCGTTGCTCGTCGGGCGCTAAGGTGGTCTGAAGGCTATCGCAGGTCATCTCAAAATATTGGTCTGGGGAGGCGATGCGCACGGGGCGGTTCACCTTTCCACGCACCTGTACCTCGTGGACACCCGTCTTGAGTTGGCGCGAGCCGACGAGCGTGGAGTAGGTAATGCGCACTTTACCAAACCGTATCTGCCCGCCCTCCTGCTGAGCAACAACGACGCCCAGCGCAACCGCCAGCCCAACCGCAATCCACCACCTGCACACGGCAGGAGTATACCTAAGGGCGCTGTAGGGGAGGATTGAGGTTGAATCGGTTCTTTCAAACACCCTCCCCAGAAACGCCTTACCCGAACCACTCAAAGTAGTCGGGGCTGATGTCCACCTGTACGCTTTTGACTTGCGTGTACAACTCAAGTAGGCAGTGCAATCCTAACTCGCGCCCGTTCCCGCTGAGTTTGTAGCCGCCGTAGGGCGTGTGGGGCGGAATCATGTTATAACAGTTTATCCAGACCTTGCCCGCCTCAACGGCGTGCGCAACGCGCAGAGCCTTGCCGATGTCCTGCGTCCAGATGCCCGCTGCCAAGCCGTAGTCGGTCATATTGGCAAGGCGGATGGCTTCTTCCTCGCCTTCAAAAGGCATTAGCATCGCCACAGGTCCGAAAATCTCGTCGCAGGCGACGCGCATCGTCGGCTCCACATTCTCCAGCACGGTGGGCTGGAAGTAGAAGCCCTTGTCAAACGGCGGTTCGGTGATGCGATTGCCCCCCATCAGCACACGGGCACCATCCTGCTTAGCCAAGGCTACATAGCCTTCGGTCTTCTCAATCTGTTCGCGCTTGTGCAGGGTGCCGAACTCGGTACCTGGGTCAATCGGGTCGCCGATTTGGAGCCGTTGGGCGCGCGCCACGAACTGTTCACGGAACCGCTCAAAAATCGGGCGCTCCACGAAGATACGCGTGCCCGCCGTACACATCTGTCCCTGAGCGAAGTAGTTGGCGAGCAGGGCGTAGGCTAAGGCGCGGTCGAAATCGGCATCGGCGAACACGATGAAGGGCGACTTGCCCCCCAACTCCAGCGAGACCGACGCCACATGCGAGGCTGACCTTTGCATCACGCGCACCCCGACGGCAGTGGAGCCAGTGAACGAAATCTTGCTCACTTTGGGATGGGCGGTGAGCGCGTCGCCCACCGTGCCCGGGGTGGGGTCGGTCAGCACATTGAAAACGCCCGGCGGAAGTCCCGCCTCGTGCAACACCTGCGCCAGCATCAAGGCGGTAAGGGGGGTGGTGGGTGCGGGCTTCAGCACCATCGTGTTGCCTGCTACCAGCGCAGGGGCGACCTTGATGACCGCCAGCCATAGGGGGAAGTTCCACGGGGTGATAGCGCCCACCACACCGTACGGCTCACGACGCGTGTAGGCAAGGTACATTCCTGGCACAGGCTGAACTTCGCCCTGCAGGGCAGGGGCAATCCCCGCAAAATAGTCCAACACAGCAACGGTGCTGGGGATGTCGTGCGCCATCGTCTCGCGGATGGCACGCCCCGTCTCCAGCGTCTCGGTCAGGGCAAACTGTTCAAACCGCTCTTGGATTAGTTGGCTCGCACGGCGCAGGATTTCGCCACGCTCCTCATAACTGCGTGCCGACCAGTCGGGGAACGCCGAGAGTGCCGATTGGACGGCTTGCTCCACTTGCTCAGCACCCGCCACCGCACACTCGGCAATCACCTCACCGTTCGCAGGGTTGCGCACCTCATAGCGTTCGCTTGTGGACACCCATTCGCCACCGATATACAAACCGTACGATTGCATCGTTGCCTCCTGTGGGCTTGTTAGCGCTCGCAGGGGCGATTCCTGCCTTAACCCCACGCTAACAATTCGATGTGCCACAATTAAGGTATGAGACGGTCTTTTTCACTCCTCACACTGATTTGGCTGTGCGGTCTTTTTGCGTGGGCACAGTCCCACCCGTTATTGAGCTCAGGACCGATGTTGGGCTACTCGGAAATGACCGAGACGGTCATCTGGGTTCAGACCACCATCGACACTGAAGTGCAGATACGCTACTGGCAGAAAGGTAAACCCGAGACCAGCCGTCTGACGCCAATCATCCGAACCAGCAAGGAGAACGACCATATTGCGCTGTTTCGCATCAGCAACTTGCCTTTGGGCACGCGCTTTGAATACGAGCTCTATCTGGCGGGCGAGCGCGTGCAGAGGGACTACCCGCTGGAGTTCCAGACCCAACCCCACTGGCGTTGGCGCACCGACCCGCCTGAGTTCAGCGTGGCGTTCGGCTCGTGTGCCTATTTCAACGATGAGGTGTTCGACCGACCGGGCGCGCCGTATGGGGGCGATTATGAGATTTTCGAGGCACTCCATCGCATTCGCCCCGACCTAATGCTCTGGCTGGGGGACAACATCTACTATGTGGAACCCGATTGGCTCACCGAGTCGGGCATGCGTTATCGCTGGCGTGCCAGCCGGCGGTATCCGCAACTTCAGTCCCTGCTCGCCAGCACCCACCACTACGCCATCTGGGACGACCACGACTACGGTCCCAACGACTCCGACAGCAGTTATCGTCTGAAAGATGTGGCGCTACGGGTATTTGCGGACTATTTCCCGCAGGTGCGCTATGGGCTATCGGAGGCGTCGGGCTGTTTCTATCGCTTTGAGTGGGGCGATGTGGAGTTCTTTATGCTGGACGACCGCACCTACCGCACCCCGAACCGCCAGCGCACCAGCCCTGAGCAGAAACAGATGCTGGGACGTGCGCAGTTAGACTGGCTCAAGAAGTCGCTCCGCTCGTCGCTGGCGACCTTCAAGGTGATTGCCTGCGGAGGGCAGATGATTAATCCGATGGTCTACTTTGAAGGCTTCGGGCTGTTCCCCAACGAGCAGAAGGAGCTGTTTGACTTCATCGTGCAGGAGCGGATTACGGGTGTGGTGTTCGTTTCGGGCGACCGCCACATGGGTGAAATGCTCAAGGTGGTGCCCGAAGGTGGCTATCCGTTTTATGAGGTCACCAGTAGCCCGCTCACTGCTGGCGCGGGGCGCGGTCATCCCGATGAGGCGAATAATCCCGCTCGTGTGGAGGGCACTTGGGTGCAGGGCAAGCGCCACTTCGGGCTAATGCGCGTGGTGGGCAAGCGAGGCGACCGCAAGCTGGTTTTCAGCCTGCACGATAAGGACGGCAACGCCCTCTGGGAGCGCACCATCCACGAGCGCGAACTCCGCTGGGAGAACTGAATTCTCGTGAAACCTTTCTAAATAGAACCGCCCCCTTCAGAGCCTCTGAAGGGGGCAGGGTAAGAACGCGTTAGAAACGATAGTACCTCTGTTAGGCTGCGAACTGATAGCGGTTTATGATTTCCTGAACCTGCTGGGTGAACTGATACCAGTTGGAGGGTGTCCAAGTCACATAGCCCGTCGCGTTTGCTGTCGTTTGCCAACTTTGAGCTTGCGAGGTGAAGTTCTCAGGCACAATCAGGAAGACAGGGAAGTTGGGATTGCCTGTGAATTGGCGGATTTGGTTGATGAACTGCGTCGCGTCGAAGTTGCCCGTTGTGCCAGTCGGATTGCCCCAATAGACGAACACCGCGCTCCAATTGCCTTGCGTGAACTGGGTGTACGCCGTTTGCGTGTCGGTTGCGGGGCAGAAGTACCAAGTATCAGGCGTGTCGGCAGTAGCGTATCCGCTGAATCCAGCATCACCGGTCACAAAGAACAGTCTCTGCATCTTTAGCCTCCTTCAGGTTCGCTGAGAACCTGTTAAGATTGTCGGCAAGTCAGAGACCGTTCTTTAGGGGTTATACCTTCACATCGATCTGTTTGCCTACCCCTTGAAGCTGGTTCAGCAGTGTTGCCATCTGCTCTTTTTGCGAGTTGAGCACCTTCTTTGCGAGGCGCACTTGCGCTTCCCCTGCGGTCTTCTCCGCCGAGTTGGTCGGATTGAGCGATGCCAGATTGATCCCGTTCACTTGCATAGTCTGGATTGTTGGTCATGGCTCAGGATTTATGGATAGGGGAAATACGGGGTTTGCCCAAGATGCGTGGTTTGGGTGTGCTTCTCGTGGCTTGGGCATCCCTACCCAGGCTGCTCAACGGGGCAGGCGAAACGCCCGCGCTCCCTGTATATTTTCCAATCCCCTCATCCGGTAGGTCTCTGCTTTGGGTTTCGCTGAGATTCTTCGCTCCGCTCAGAATGACAACTTCATACAGTGTCACCCGAAGCGAAGGGTCTGTGCTTCGGGTTTCAGGAGCTTCTCCGCTCCGCTCAGAATGACAAAAAGGGGGACAGTACCCGACCTGTCCCCCCACGATAGTGAGAGGTCTTTAGCCTGGGTTAGTACACAGGTATCTTCAGGTCTACCTCTTGGGCGTAGGCGTTGATACCACCTGTGAGGTTCTTCACACGCTGGAATCCCATCGCTTGGAGCAGGCGCGTGATTTGGGCACTGCGCCCACCCGAACGGCACATCACCACGATTTCGTGGGCATCGCTCAGCTCGTGAACCCGCTCGGCGACCTCGTTCATCGGGATGTGGATAGCTTCGGGCAGTCGGCTAATCTCCAGCTCGAACGGCTCGCGCACATCCAGCACCACAATCGGCTCGCCGCGGTCTAATCGGGCGCGCAGCTCTTGAGGGGTGATGCTCGGCAGGTCGCCCGCTTGGGTGGGTGCCTCTTCGCCCCGAATCCCGCAGAACTCGGCGTAGTCTATCAGGTCATGTATGGTGGGGTTCTCGCCACACACGGGGCAGTTGGGGTCTTTGCGCAGTTTGAGCTCGCGCCAGCGCATCTTGAGCGCGTCCAACAACAGAAGGCGCCCTATCAAAGGCTCACCCGCGCCCAGTATCAGTTTCACCGTCTCAGTCGCCTGCACCAGCCCAATCAAGCCGGGCAGAATACCCAACACACCGCCCTCCGCACAGCTCGGCACAAGACCGGGTGGCGGTGGTTCGGGATAGAGACAGCGGTAGCAAGGACCGTGTTGCGCCCAGAACACCGACGCCTGCCCCTCAAAGCGGAAGATGCTCCCGTACACATTCGGCTTGCCCAACAGCACGCAGGCGTCGTTGACCAAGTAGCGCGTCGGGAAGTTGTCCGTGCCGTCCACCACGATGTCGAAATCGCGCAGGATGTCCAAAGCGTTTTCGGAGGTGAGGCGCGTCTCAAACGGGATGACATGCACATGGGGGTTAATTGCCTGTATCTTCTCTATGGCGGATTGCAGTTTCGGGCGCCCCACATCTTGAGTGAAGTGGATAATCTGGCGCTGGAGATTCGACTCGTCTACCACATCCAAGTCCACCAACCCGATGGTGCCGACACCCGCCGCGGCGAGGTAGAGCGCAAGGGGCGACCCCAGCCCGCCCGTGCCGACTAACAGCACGCGCGCCGACTTGAGGCGCCTCTGACCCTCCATCGTCACTTCGGGCATAATCAGGTGGCGACTATAGCGAACGACCTCTTCTTGGGTGAGCGCTACATTCTGAAGGCGCTCCTCATCAATCACGCTGAGAGGAATGCGTTCCTGTGTGGCGGAGGTGCCCCCAGCGACCGAGGGCACAATCGTCAGTTCGGCGTTTTCAGTGAGGGGGGTATCCAAACCCTGCAGGTGTCGGATATCCTCATCGCCCAGATAGAGGTTCACAAAACTGCGCAGGCGTCCATCCTCAGCGAACAGGTGGGCACGCAGTTTGGGATACGCCTCCACCAAGCGTTCAATCGCTTCGCCCGCCGTCTTGGCATCCACCTTGAGGCTGGCTTGTTGGTCTGTGTAAGGTCTAAGAGCCGTTGGAATATAGACCGTTGGCATAGTTTCCTCCTATCGATACTGCTCTAAAAGCTGTTTGAAATCGTTTCGGTTGCGGATAGAGAAGCAACCGAAACGCCCGCTTCGCTCGTTTTGGGGTCTACTCCCACCACCGAGAAGGTTCCGAATGCCTGTTCCATAGACACACCCAGTTGCTTAGTGTGGCTAAATTATACCTGAGAGCGTCAGCTTCGCTTCAACCCGAAAAGCCTCCCCTGTCACCCTGAGCGTCAGCGAAGGGTCTGAGATTCTTCGCTTCGCTCAGAATGACAAATCCCCCACGAATCTGTTTGAAAAAACACTGGGAGCGCGGGCGTCTCGCCCGCTCGTGGCTTGGGCATCTTGCCCAAGAATGCTCGCTGTGTCTGCACATGTTTTGGTTCACGGGCAGGATGCCCGTGCCACGATTTTCCAAACACCCTCAGGGGGTGAGGTTCTCTCGAAAGACAAGGAGTTAACAAGGTAAAAGGAAATCCAGCTATTTTTCAAACGCCCTCGAACGTGTTTGAAAAATCAGTTGTTGCCCTCACCCCCTGCCCCTCTTCCGACGCTGCGGGAGAGGGGAGCCAAGCGTTCCCTCCCCCTGCATTAGGGGGAGGGTTAGGGTGGGAGTTTCTTGCCCCCCTCCGTCAAGTTCCCTCCGCAAACGTGGGGAACCATCAGGCAGGCTTCCTCCCTCGCCCAAAGCCTTGGGCGAGGGTGGGCAGGGGAGGGTGAGGGCTAACAAAAACGGTTTTGCACTATGGCTTGCTATTTTCCAAATACCCTCAACGCCCTCGGGGGCAGTTCCCTGCCGTTTTACGCTGGTGACTCTGCCTGAGCAGGTAGCAGGATTTGTACCCCTCGGCACGAACTTCGCTACAGGAGGTTGAACCGATGGAGACAACTGGAATTGATGCACTGTTGCGCGAGACACGCCTGTTTGAGCCGTCACCAGAGTTCGTGGCACAAGCGAATATTAATGACCCTCACATCTACGAGCGGGCGAGCGAAGATTATGACGCGTTCTGGGCAGAGTGTGCCGAGCGGTTAGAGTGGTTCGAGAAGTGGCACACGGTGCTGGAATGGAACCCACCCTACGCCAAGTGGTTTGTTGGGGGCAAGCTCAACGCCTGCTACAATTGCGTAGACCGCCATGTGAAAACCTGGCGACGCAATAAGGCAGCGCTCATCTGGGAAGGCGAACCGGGCGACGAGCGCGTGCTGACCTATGGCGACCTCTACCGCGAGGTGCAAAAGTTCGCCAATGTGCTCAAGTCGCTGGGGGTGCAGAAGGGTGACCGCGTATGCATCTATATGCCGATGGTGCCCGAAGTGGTGATTGCGATGTTGGCGTGCGCACGGATTGGCGCGCCCCACTCGGTGGTGTTCGGAGGGTTCAGCGCGGAAAGCCTCGCTGACCGCATCAACGACGCCCAAGCGAAACTGCTCATCACCGCCGACGGCGGATACCGACGCGGGAACATCGTGCCCCTCAAACACAACGCCGACACCGCCCTCCAAAACACACCCTCTATCGAGAAGGTGATTGTGTACCAGCGCATCGGGAGCGACTACACCGTCCCGATGCAAGCAGGGCGCGACCTGTGGTGGCACGAGCTGATGGCGAACGCCTCGCTCACCTGCCCCGCCGAGCCGATGGATAGCGAAGACCTGCTCTTCCTGCTCTATACCTCTGGCTCCACGGGCAAGCCCAAGGGCATCATGCACACCACAGGGGGCTACATGACGGGCGTGACCATCACCGCCAACTGGGTGTTTGACCTCAAAGAGGATGATGTGTACTGGTGTACCGCCGATGTGGGATGGATTACGGGGCACAGTTATATTGTGTACGGTCCGCTGTCCAACGGCGCGACCTGCGTGATTTACGAAGGCGCACCCGACTACCCCGACCGCGACCGCTTCTGGGCAATCGTGGAGAAGTACCGCGTGACCATCCTGTACACCGCCCCGACCGCCATTCGCGCCTTTATGAAGTGGGGCGAGCAGTACCCCAAGAAGCACGATATGACCAGCCTGCGCCTGCTCGGTTCGGTGGGCGAGCCGATTAACCCCGAAGCGTGGATGTGGTATCACGAGCACATTGGGGGCGGGCGCTGTCCGATTGTGGACACCTGGTGGCAGACCGAGACTGGGGCGATTATGATTACGCCTCTGCCCGGCATCGTGGCGACCAAGCCCGGCTCGGCGACCCGACCGTTTTCAGGCATCTTCCCCGCCATCTTAGACGAGGCGGGCAACCCCGTGCCTCAGGGGCGTGGGGGCTACCTGGTGATCACCCGACCCTGGCCCTCCATGACTCGCGGGCTGTGGGGTGACCCCGAACGCTTCATCCAGACCTACTGGAACAAGTACCCCGGCATCTATTTCACGGGCGATGGGGCGCACCAAGACGAGGATGGCTACTTCTGGCTGATGGGGCGCGTGGACGATGTGATTAATGTGTCAGGACACCGCCTCAGCACGATGGAAATTGAGAGCGCGTTAGTAGACCATCCTGCGGTTGCCGAAGCGGCGGCAATCGGCAAACATCACGAGCTGAAAGGGCAGGCGGTGGCGGTCTTCGTGATAGTGAAGGAGGGTTATACGGCGGATGATGCCCTGCGCAACGAACTGAAACAGCATGTAGCCCAGAAAATCGGCGCGCTCGCACGCCCCGACGATGTCATCTTCACCGCAGACCTGCCCAAAACGCGCAGTGGCAAGATTATGCGACGGCTCCTGCGTGACATCGCTGAGGGGCGCGCGCTGGGCGACACCACCACCCTCGCCGACCCCGCCGTGGTGCAAGCGCTCAAGGAGAAGTACGAAGGACACGACGAGGGCTAAGTCCCAACACCTCGCATGAAGCGCAAAGGGCTCAGGCTCGTGGCTTGGGCATCTTGCCCAAGATACCCTACACGGGCAGGATGCCCGTGCTACATTCCGTGGCTTGGGCATCCTTGCCCAAGACCTTGAACAATGGTGCAGGCGCGAGGCTTGGTTCCCAGCGGCTCCATCTTACCCTATCGCATGGCTTGCGTGCTTTGCTACACGGGCAGGATGCCCGTGCCACGATTTTTCAAACACCCTCGGACTCCAACGCCAAGTGCGACTCGGGCAGGATTTGCCCGCCGTCCACCACCAGCGCGTGCCCTGTGATGTAGCGAGCGTCGTCGCTGGCGAGGAACAACACCGCCAGCGCGACCTCCTCTGGCGTACCAAGCCGTCCCAGTGGGATGGTGCGGTTCATCGCCTGGATATATTCCTCTCCGAGCGCCTGCACGCCCTCGGTCAGGATATTGCCTGGTAGCACGGCGTTCACGGTGATTTCTTGGGGCGCCAGCTCAATCGCCGCGGAGCGCATGAAACCGAGCATCCCTGCTTTCGTCGCGCCGTAGTGCGTCCAGCCCGAATAGCCCGTAATCGGTCCTGTGATGGAGGAGGTCAGCACAATCCGCCCGTCGCGCTGTTGCTTGAGCAGAGGTAGGTAAGCCTTCACCGTGAGGAACATCCCCCTAAGGTTGACGCTCATCACCTTGTCCCAGTCGCTCTCGGTCATCGTGTCCAACTTGGCGGAAGGGTAGACTCCCGCATTACAACACACGATGTGCACCGTGCCGAAGGCTTGACGCACCTGCTCTGCCGAGGCTTGGAGCGAGTCGGACTGGCTAACATCGGTGGGGATGAACAGGGCCTCTCCACCTGCCTGACAAATGGAGTTTTGAGTATGGACGCCCGCTTCGGCATCCACATCTAACAGAGCCACCTTGGCACCTTCGCGTGCCAGCACCTCTGAAATGGCACGCCCAATCCCCTTGCTCGCACCTGTCACTACAGCGACTTTGCCTGTTAACCTTGCCATATCATCATCCTCCCCTCAGACTTATTCTTCGGTTATGTTCCGCTTCCTGCTACGAAGGGGTCGGTGTTCGTGGCAGGGGCATCCTTGCCTATGGTGCCTTCGTGGCATGGGTATTTTGCCCAGGTGCCTGTTATGTCGGTGTTTTACGGAGATTCTTCGCCTCGCTCAGAATGACAAAAATGGGGATTCAGAATGGTACTCCCCCTGTCACCCTGAGCGAAGCGAAGGGTCTGTGCTTTGGGCTTTGTTGAGGTTCTTAACTTCGCTCAGAATGACATCCCCTACTTGTCACCCTGAGCGCCAGCGAAGGGTCTTGGCTCCCCCTCTCCCTCGCTGCAGAAGAGGGGGCTGGGGGTGAGGGAGTTTTTCTTAGAACCCGCCGAGAATGATGTCAGGTCCGAGCGGTGGGCACTCAAAAGTATCGGCACCTCGCTTGCGCAGGTGCGCCCCATACCACACCACCAAGTCCTGTCCGACCGTCTTCTCACCGTTCACATACTGACTGATGTTCGCCCAGGAACCAGAACTGCCCATCACTTCCGCATCCAAGCCGCTTGAGCCTGGTTTGTAGCGAAGTACCCAAAGGTCGCCTTCACCTGTCTCAAACGACTCGTGGAAGCCGTCTTTAGCGTTCGGGACGATTTCGGCAGTGAAGTTGCCGTTCAGTTTGCGCACGCGCCATCGGCGGTCGCGGTTCGGGTGGCGCAGGCGTCGGGCTTCGATGTTAATCGGGAGCCAGCGCCCAGTTCGTGAACCGCGAGGGGCATCGTACTCGTCTACCACTAAGTCGCCTTGACCATTTAGGGCAAAGTGGATACGCCAGATGGCATTGTGCAAGCGTCCGGCACATACGCAGGAGTTCTCGGTGTAGCCATACAGGAAGCGAGGGCGGATAATCCCGCTCGGATGGAACCGCCACGAGGTGATGTAGCGATACCAGCCCGCACTACACTCAGAAATCAGCACCAGTTCGCCTCCATCCTCATAGACCGCAACGCCTCGGAAGTTACCTGGGTCTGTTAGGTCATCACAAATCGTAGCGACGGGACCGTTTGCGAGCCGCAGTCCGTTGCCGAGGTCGGTACCAGAGCAATCAAAGCAGTTCTCGCTGTAGAGCCAGTCGCGATAGGGGCCGCAGGCACGCCCATCATAAAACACATTCAGCACGGGCATCCCTGCACGCCTGATAACCAAGCGCCCGTTGTAAAACACATCACGCAGCTCTACCCCTGCCCCAACAGTCTGTTCACCTGAAACCGCTGTCCCTGAAGGGCGTCGTACGAGCATTGACCAAGGTCCCCAACTGAGTGCTTGCCAAGCGGTGCCACCGACGGAGTTGCAAGCGCCACCCGAGGGCGGTCCGCCACACGCTGCGGGCGCGAAGTCCCCGACCGTATTGGTATAACCGACAACTGTTTGGTCAACGAGGTCTATGAGGAACATCGCAGTGCGCCCGTCCAAACCTGAGCCGCGCCCATAGTGAACCTGCACCACCGTACAACGGTGGGAAGGCACATAGCCGAGCATCACATCGAGCCGTCCGAAGGGGCTATCGGGCGCCGACTCGTGGACGATCGCGGGCATACCGGGTGAGCAGTAAGCAGTGCCCCGACGCAGTGGTTCGCCGAAGTTCGGGTCTTGGGTCAATATCTGCACTGCGTCTTGATATTCCGTCTCAAAGAAGTAGAGCGGCTGCTCCTTGCAAGGCACGACCTCAACCCACTTCGCTGTCGGAAAGTGCGCAGTGACCTCGTAGCCGATGTTGTTTGTGTAGTCGTAAATCGTTAGCACAGCGCGGTCGGGATAGGGCACCGTGCCTGGCTCTTTGCTGGGCGGATAAACGAAGTGCGCCGAGAGCGCGTTGTAGCGTACCTTCTCCAGAAAGCGCAGGCGCGGATGCTCTGCCAGACGGCGACCAAACTCCAACGCCTCACGCTCGGTAATCACAAAAAATACGCCCGAGCGTATGGAGGTGCCTTTGACGGGGACTGCCTGATGAACCGAGCGGATAATCGGCAATCCCAGCGGGTTTCCTGCCTGCAACGAGCGTACTGCGTCCAATATTTTGTACATAAAAGACCTCCAGTTTAAGAATTGTACCCCATCCATAGGGTTTTGCGCTATGGATGAGGTGATACTTACTGCTGAGTGCGCACGGTGACTACGGCACTGAATGCCGACGCATTCCCCGAGCCATCCACAGCACGGACATAGTATTGATATTCCGTGTCTGGATGGAGCGTGGGGTCGGTGAACTGGGTCTCGGCACCGAAAGTGGTTCCCACTTTGTGGAATCGGCTTGCGTGGGGGTCACGTCGCCAGACCTCGTAGTGAACGACACGGTCATCGTCCGTAGAGCTGTTCCAGCTCAGCTCCGCTTTGTGGGGCGAGGGAGCATACGCGCTCAAGTTCTGCGGGCGTGAGGGGGCGCGTGTATCAGGCGGGTAAACCGTGGACGCAATGGCAATTGGCGGTGCCTTGTCGCTGGCGACCCACGCCTTATACAGCAACTCGCCCCAGTTGTCGGAGGTGTTCGCATCGCGCAGGAACTCCACATATTCGCGGGTCATCACCTGGAAGTAGAGGGTGGCGCGTATCTTGGCGGTTCCAGGGGGAGGCGTGTAGGTGGTGTCATCCCAGAACTGACCATCGCGGTAGGTGTAGTTCACAGGAGCGATGTTGAACTGACGGAACCGAGCGTTGCGGAACCCGCGTGGCGGAATACGATTATCAAACTGAACCGTGTTCGCCAATATCATATGGAAGGTGGGCGTGGTGCCCTCGGCGAGCTTCACTTGGTAGACCTTCGTGCTACTGCTGTCCAAGTTCGCGGTGTCAAAATCATACGCGCCTGCCTCACCGATTTTCTGACCGCTGGCGTTGAAGTACTCCACATGGAGCCAAGCACGCCGAGACTCGGGGTCGCCACTGGGGAACTTGTGCCCCGTGCGGTTCGTCACGCGGAACACAATCGGACTGCCCCGCTTGGGAACCTGCACCACCGAGAGCTTCGCCGACTTGCGGAGCATCTCAATCGTGTTGTTGCGCCCTGCAATCAGCGCATCGAGTTCACGCTCGGTGTAGTCCCAAAACATCGGCAAGATTTGGGGCACCCAGTAGTTGCCCCCTGCGAAGCTGTGCTGAGCGAGGTCGGGATAGACGGGTGGGAAGTCGAAGTTGACCGCGCGCCCTTCAATACGGGGCATATGGCACGACTGACAGGTGATGCCCTGCGTGGCGTAGTCGCTCAGCTTCCACTCGCTGTAGATACGGTCTATCGGGAAATACTCGTGGGGCGGTTGGGTGGTGGTGTCCTGCGCCAAGAGCGGATTGCTCACATCGTGGCACACCCCACAGAAACTGCTGGACTTATGGAACTCGGAATATTGCCACGAGTGGTTCGCATACGACTCGGGGCGCGGCCCGCGCTTGGCGGGGTCGTCGCTTATCACATACATTCCGTTGCCGATACCAGGCACAGGCTGGTCGGAGAGAGCGCGTCCCTCATCGCTCATCGGGTCTACCATACGGTGGCAGTGGTCGCACTGGATGCCTTGCAGGTCTTCATCCACGAAGTTCTCGCCTGTGTAGGGCACCGAACGCCCCTCCAGCCATGCGCTGGGTGAGTGGCACCGCCAGCAGAACTGTCCCACCCCCGGAGCGTCTTGCTCGGCAATCGTCAACGCCGCCCGAAACACCGGGTCGCGTGCCGATTGCGCCATCATATTACCTGCCCAGTTGAAGTGGATGTCCTGCTTGGCGTTGAAGTACGGGTCAGGGCCCTCACCTGTGTCGGGGTTGTACGCGTACTCACTACTGCCGTGGCAATAGTAGCAGAGCTCTGTGGATTGAAAACTGTAGCCCTCAGGGTCGGGTTGAGAACCGGGCAGGTGAAAACCGTTTCCGCCTCCCGCCATACCCATCAGCACCGTTGCTGGAAGGAGATAGATTCCCACCAAGCCTGCCTTCTTCCATCTACGCATCATCATACCGTTCCTATTATAGCCCAATTTTGGAGGCAATCGGTACAATTCCTGCAGATGGCTCAGGAATTTGCGACCGAAGGGCTGGTTCTCAGGCGCTGGCAGTCGGGCGAGGCGGACAAGCGCGTGTCGGTGCTGACACCCGATAGGGGCAGGCTCTCTCTGCAGGTGCGAGGGACGCAGAAGGCGAAGACGCGCATGGGCATGCTGTCTGAACCGCTGAACCAGATACGCTTTCGTGTAGTGGAGGGTAAGGCGCGACGCTTGATGGTTCAACCCGAGTTGGTGCGCTCGTTCGTGGCGGTGCGCGCCGATTTGGAACGGCTCAGTGGGGCGTTGGCGCTATGTGAGCTAGTGGACCGATGGTTGGCAAGCGAACAACCCGAACCCGACGCTTACCACATGGTGCTGAACGCGCTAAACGCTCTGGAGCGCGGTGATTCGCTTGCCTGCGTGCTGGGTTGGACGGTATGGCGATTGCTGAGCTTGCTGGGCTACTGCCCCGACCTCAGAAGTTGCTCTGCCTGTGGGAGTGCGCTTGGGGAATCGGATACCGTATGGCTGAATCTGAGTGGCGAAGGCGCTCTGCACTGTGTGCGGTGCGGTGCCTCTGGTTCGGACTGGGTTGCCCTTACGAAAGCCCAGTATCAGCGGTTATGCGAATGGGTTCAAGCAGAACCACCCCCACCGCTATCGGCAGGGGCAGCCGCTGAGGAGGAAGCAGAGCGCTTGGCACGCTGGGGAATTCGCTATGCCGAATCGGTCTTAGATAGTTCGGTGGGGTGGTTGGATTTCTGGGCGCGCTTAAGTGCCCTGCGTGAAAACGGGTAGAGCAGTCCCAACCCACCTGCTAACACCAGCATACTGGTCGGTTCGGGAATAGGGTCAAAATCGTCCCCACCGAAGCGCACACCACCTATCAAGAGCAGCGGCAGAAACGGAGCGAGATTGGTGCGTGTGACGGTCTCGGTGGGTATCGGGAGCGTCTCTACAGGGACGGTCTCAGCGACCGGCGTTTCCGCTTCCATCTCGGTCAGCACATCGGGTGGGAATACATCGGCGGCGACCACTTCCTCTATAGGCAACTCCACCAGCTCAACCAACGGTGGGTGCGGCTCAGTCGTGAGCTCCGCCATAATCGGTTCTGGGGTGACGACCGACAGCACGGGCGTGCCCTCAACAGGAACAACAGCAGGAGGCAGGCTGACGACAGGGGTCAGCGGATTGCCACAGTCCGCCTTAAGCACGGGCTTGTTATCCCGCTTGTTGACGAAGACCAGAGTGCCCTTCGGTAGGGTCTTGCGCACCACCATTAGTCGGTTGTCTGGGGGAGCGTAGTACACATTGAACATCTGGTCGCGCTCTAAGCGCGAGAGACGCAAGTTCTCCTCAAAGAACTCCGCCAACTCCCAGGCACTGCGTCCGAAGTGGCGCGCATAGCGCTGAGCGACCATCGGCTCGGTGCGGATTTGGTTCGCTAAGTCTTTCACCGACGCCACAGGGCGCACCAAGTAGGCATTTCGGGGTACGGTCAGTGCCGTCTCTGCTTGGACGAGAGCCATTAGGCAAGCTCCAAGCCCTAATGTCAGCATCAGTCGCGTAATACTCATTATTTCCTCCTCTCGAGTTGTTCCATTCGCGGGGGCGAAACCGCTATCGGAACCTATTTCTTTGACGGCATCATACTAGGCGATGTTCCCCGATTATACCGCACTACTACCAGAAAACTAACGCTTCCTACGCCACACCTCCACCTCTGGACAGATGTAAAGCATATCGTGTGGGAAACGGGCGCTCCTACCAAACAGGGGCGGGTTGTTACGAAACTGTGCCACCAGCTCGTACTCGCTTTCCAGTACCGAGCGGAACTGTTGGTAGTCGGTGCGCTGGATGCGTGTTACATCGCGCCACTCGAACTCGCTTAGCACAAGGTAGTCGGGGATCTGAGTGCGTAGGGCGTCCACATTCCATTCGGGAGGCGCAAGGCTCACTAAGCGAAAGGGGGTCTGAGCCTCGCGCATCTTCTGCAGGCGGTCTTGCCAGCGCAGTTCGCCTGTGTCGGGATAGAGCGGAGGCGTGTAGAACCAAGGCACGGTCGCAAAACCGATGGAGGCTCCCGAGGGCACCTGCTGACGCATCCAACGCAGGGCTTGGTCGCGGGCATCGGTACGCACCATACACAGCGAATAGCTCAGCGCCACCACTAGCTGGAACAGCGCAACCAGCAGAGCAAACGCACTCAGAATCGGCGCTAAGCGCGTTCGGGGCATCGGGGATTCGGCGGTTTGGGATTTGGGACGCTCCGATAGCAGGAGCGCCACACCCAGCGCCAACATCGGGTAGAGGGGAAGGGTGTAGCGCAGGAAGCGCACCTCTGCGCCCCCAATCAAGAGATAGTAAGCGACCGTGAACACCAACACGCCCCAAAGCACTCGGAGACGCACCCCATGTAGCACCCACCCCAATAGGCTCCCGACCAGCCCCAATAGCGTAAACCCTGTCGTAAGGTTCGGCGTGAGGTGATAGAGCCAGCCTAACCCCGTGTCGGTAAAAATCTCACCGTGCCCTTGCTGAACATGACGCACCTCATAGCTAAAATCGCGCCAAAACTTTTCGCTGTCCGCCCACGCGCCAGGACACACCAGCAGGAACACCCCAACCGCAATCGCTATCGTGGCGAGCGCGCCTTTGAGGAGCATAGCACGGTCAGCAGAGTAGCGCAGGAGCCAGACGGTCATCGGGGCGAGCGCCACCAGCCCTGCGTTGTATTTACAACCCGCCGCACAACCTGCCCACACCGCCCCCCAGAGGAGGGTTCGCCATAGTCGTTCGGAACGCCACAGGGCTACCGACTGGTACAACGCCAACGCCACGAAGAAAGTGGTCGGCACATCCACTGTTTGGAAGCGCGAATGCACTACGAAGGCGGGCGCCACCGCCATCACGGTTCCTGCAAGCCATCCCGCACGCGCCCCACCCACCTGACGGGCAATCTGGGCGACCACCACGGCGGTGCCAGCCCCCATCAGCGCCACCAGCACCCGTGCCCACAAATGCAAGCTGGCGCGCAACTGCGCTACCTCTATTCCAGAGGGCGACTCCGACAGTGCTGGGATGACCCCAAAAGACGAGAGCCAGTGAAGCCAGAAACTCCACAAGTAGAGTGGCAGGCTCCCGTAGTTGTAGAAGCCTGGAAGCCACTCTCCTGCATAGGGGTTCACCACGAAGTAGCTGGCAATCAAGATAATCCACTCGTCGGGATGATAACTGAAGTAGTGGTCGGCGTTGGGCAGTCCCCATCCGATTCCCCAAAGCCTGAGCAAGAACGCGCTCAGAAAGAGCGCTCCCCCTGCGATGAGGTTGCGCTTGAGTTGGGGCGTCCACTCCAAACGACGCGCTTGAACTGTGAGGCGACTGGGCGTGCGCTTAGACGATTTCACCCAACACGCCCTCCCCGCTGAGGTCTAAAATACGCACTTGCACTAACTGACCCACCAAACTGGGCGAGCCAGCGAACTCCACTTGCAGATAGTGGTCGCTGGTGCCGGCCATCAACCCACTGAGTTTGGAGCGGGTCTCCACCAACACGCGTTCAGTGCGCCCGATGAAGCGTAGGGTGTAGCGTTTGGCAGCCTCCTTTGCGACGGCTTGCAGGCGTTGGATGCGCTCCGTTTTGACCGTATCGGGCACATGGTCATCCATCGCTTCGGCGGGCGTGTCAGGGCGTGGGGAGTAGCGGAACAGGTGCGCCCGCACGAACTGTACCTCTTCCACAACTTTGCAAGTATTAAGGAACGCCCCCTCATCCTCGTCCGGAAAGCCCACCATAATGTCGGTGCTAATCGCGATATCGGGGATACGCGCCCGTAGGCGTCGGCATAGGTCTAAGTAGAAGGCTTGGTCGTAGGGGCGGTTCATCGCCTTCAGCACGCCCGTGTCCCCGCTCTGCAGGGGGATATGCAGATGGTGGCACATCTTGGGATGCTCGGCAATCAGCTCAATCAATGCATCGCTAATCAAAGTCGGCTCTATAGAGCTGATTCGTATTCGCTCTAAGCCCTCTATCTCAGTGAGTATCTGGCACAAGCCCGCCAGGTCGGGACCGCCGCTTCCCGAATGGGCTCCGTAGTCGCCGATGAGTACGCCCGTCAAAACAATCTCGCGATAGCCATCCGCTGCCATCGCCCGCGCCTCTTCTAAAACCTCTTGATAGGGGATACTCCGCAACACAGGGCGCGTGTAGGGGATGGAGCAGAACGAGCAGAACACATTACAGCCGTCTTGAACCTTCAGCACGGCTCGGCTTCGCCGTTTGACGGGTGTGCCTTCGGGCGGACGCTCGCGCTCCAAGCGTTCCTTCAGCTGGGGGAAATGCTCCAGAAGGTACTCCACCGTGCGTAGCTTTTCGGGGTTCGGCACGACCAAATGCGCCTCTTGGAGACGCTCGCCCCGCCGAAGGGTGAACTGGGCGTAGCATCCCGTCATCACCACGATGGCGTCGGGGTTCCGACGGCTGGCGCGCCGAATGGTCTGGCGCGATTTCGCCTCTGCCGATTGAGTCACCGAGCAGGTGTTAATCACATACACATCGGCGGGCGACTCGAAGGGCACAATCTCAAAGCCCTGCGCCTCAAAGCTTTCCAGTATCTTTTGGGTCTCGTACTGGTTGACCTTACACCCCAGCGTGGTAAACGCAGCGGTCGGCATAGCGCCGAAATTGTACCTGACTATTTAGCCCCCGAGCAGGAGGGCACTGACCTGTGAGGCAGGTATAATCCACTAAGTCTTAGCTGATAGGGAGGCAAATATGGCAACAGGAACCTACGATGCAGAGGTCGCCATCCTTGGCGCTGGTCCGGGCGGATATGTCGCTGCAATCCGAGCAGGGCAATTAGCAAAAGAACACGGTGGAACCGTAGTATGTATTGAACGCGAATTTCTTGGGGGCACCTGTCTCAACTGGGGCTGTATCCCCAGCAAAGCGATGATTGCCCATTCGGAGCGGTATCAGCATGTGCTCCACGCCAAAGAGATGGGCATCGAGATAGAGGGCACAGTGCGCTACGACTTCGCCAAGATGCAGGCGCGTAAAGACAAGATTGTTCAAACCCTGCGCGGCGGTATCGCCACCCTGTTCAAGAAGAACAGCGTGCAGTCGGTGGAGGGTTTCGGACGATTGATTGACCCCCACACGATTGAGGTGACCAAAGCGGACAACACGCGCCAGCAAATCCGCGCCAAAAGCATCATCCTCGCCACTGGCTCCAGCGTGATGAAAATCAACATCCCCGGCTTGGAGGGCGAGAATGTGTGGACGAGCGACGATGCGGTCTACGCCACTTTCGTGCCCGAAAGTATGCTGATTTTGGGCGCAGGTGCTGTGGGAGTGGAGTTTAGTTATGTGTTCAACGCACTCGGTTCCAAAGTCACTGTGGTGGAGATGATGCCCCAAATCCTGCCGACCTTTGATGAGGAGGTCGCCAAGGAGGCGGAGCGCGCACTCAGCCGACAGGGAATCACCTTCGTAACGGGAAGCACCCTCAAGTCCGCCGAGCGCGTGGGCGACAAGTGGGTCTGTCATGTGGAGACCCCCAAAGGGATGCAATCTTATGAGGTTCAGGTGGTGCTAATCGGTGTGGGGCGCAAGCCGAACACCGAGGGCATCGGCTTAGAGACGGTCAGCATCCAGATGAACAAGCGTTGGATCGCCGTGGACGAGAGGATGCGCACGAACATCCCCCACATCTACGCGATTGGCGACATCACAGGGATTGCGCCCTTAGCTCATGTTGCCAGCGCACAGGGTATCGTCGCTGCGGAGAACTGCTTTGGTGCCGAGCGACAGATGGACTACCGCGCCATCCCGAATGTGGTCTACACCGTGCCCGAAGTGGCTGGTGTCGGGCTGACCGAACAGCAAGCCCGCGAACAGGGCTACGAAGTGCGCATAGGTAAGTTCTCTCCACGAATTTTGGGGCGTGCCATGGCGGTCGGCGAGCAGTTCGGCTTGGTGAAGGTAGTTGCCGAGGCGAAGTATGGTCAGGTGTTGGGCGTGCATATCTGCGCCAGCCACGCCAGCGACCTGCTCCAAGAGGCGGTGTTGGCAATCAAGCTGGAAGCCACGCTGGACGAAATGGTGGACACCATCCACCCGCACCCGACGATGGTTGAGGCGCTGATGGAGGCGTTCCATGACGCCGCGGGACACTGCATCCACAAGGCTTGAGTAATGGCAGGGCACATGCAAGGTGTGCCCTGCTCTTGATATATCACTCCAGTAGAAGCTCAGAGTGCGTCAGGGTCTATGCCCAGTTCCCGTAGTTTCTGAGCCAACTGCTCAGCGCGCTGGCGTTCCGCCTCCGCCTCACGCTGAGCCAACTCAGCCCGCTGGCGCTCCTCTTCTACTCGCTGGCGTTCCGCCTCCGCCTCACGCTGAGCCAACTCAGCCCGCTGGCGCTCCTCTTCTACTCGCTGGCGTTCCGCCTCCGCCTCACGCTGAGCCAACTCAGCCCGCTGGCGCTCCCGCTCCAACGCCTCCAACAAACCCGCACGAACCTCCACAAAATAACGAAACGGTGCCC
>OGCI01001082.1_pt1 | contig 25113 bp, 22 predicted proteins | sample 1570021 | NCBI WGS metagenome assembly OGCI01 (sample SAMN06264664, study PRJEB24512) | hot springs metagenome | isolation source: Hot spring water | place: South Africa: Tshipise | collected 2015-06-21 | reverse complement strand
CGCGGTGCCGCTTTTCGGCGGCATCCTCCTCTCGATCGAGCGCATGAACCGCATCCTGGAAATTGATCTGGAGAACCTGGTCGCAGTGGTCGAACCCGGCGTCGTGACGAACGAGCTGAGCGAGGCGGTGCGGGCGCATGGCCTTTTCTATGCCGGCTATCCGATGAGCGTGGAACTGTGCTACATCGGCGGCAACGTGGCAGAGAACGCCGGCGGCGGCCGCGCGGTGAAGTATGGCGTCACAGGACGCTATGTGCTGGGGCTGGAGGTGGTGCTGCCGACCGGCGAGATCGTCCAATTCGGCGGCAAGCGGCTGAAGGATGTGACCGGCTACGACCTGGTACACCTGATGGTAGGCTCAGAGGGCACGCTGGGCATCTTCACCAAGATCATCTTGCGCCTGCTGCCGGCGCCGGCCGCCAGCGCCGTGTTGCTGGCGCCCTTCGCCGATGCGCACACCGCCATCCATGCCGTGCCACGGCTGATCCAGCAGGGCCATCTGGTGCCGGCCGCGGTCGAGTTCATGGATTACGCCGCCATGCAGCTTGCCTACGAATTCACGAAGGAACGGCTGCCCCATCGCAACGCCCGCGCCCTGCTCCTGGTCGAGGTGGACGGTTACACCGCAGCCGAAGTAGAGGCGCAGAGCGATGTTCTGGCGCGCCTGCTGAGCGAGGCCGGCGCGCTCGACATCTACGTGGGCGATAGCCCGCCGTTGGCCCGCAAGATGTGGCTGCCGCGCCAGAAAATCGGCGACGCCTTCAGCGCGCTAGGCGTCGAGCAACTGGACGAGGACATGGTCGTGCCCTTGTCCGAGATCGCCGGGCTGCTGCCCAAACTCGAGACGCTCGCTGCCCGCCATCGCATGAAGCCGTTCTGCTTCGGCCACGTCGCCGACGGCAACATGCACCTGCACACGATAGCCGAGCCGGGCATCTCGGCTGCCGAATGGCAGGCAGCCTGCAAAGCCTTTCTCACCGAGCTCTACACGCTGGTGGTGAGCCTGGGCGGCACGATCACCGGCGAGCACGGCATCGGCTTCAAGCGCGCGCCTTACCTGCCCATCGCCCTCGACCCGGCGGTGATCGCGTTGCAGCGCCGGATCAAGGCGGCGTTCGATCCGCTGCATATCCTCAATCCGGGAAAGATCTTCCCCGATGAGACCGGCGGGTGAGCCGGAAGTACTGCGCGCGTCACGGCTTTTTCGGCGCGGGCGGCACCGGCGGCCCGATGATCGCGTCGGCCGGAAGCCGCGCGCCCGGACCGTAGAGGAAGACCGCCCGCCACGGCTGATATTTGCTGACAAACCGATCTTCGCTCACTTTGCCGTCGCCGGTGCGGATCGTGCGCGTGACCACCACATCCTGGCCGTTCTTTTCCCATTCCACCTGTTTGATCGTCCCGTGCGGCAACGAACGGTCTTCCTGGTAGAGCGGCGGTTCGGGCACCTGCACATTGCTGATAACAGGCTTGCTCAGTTCGACCGTGCGATCGGGCCGCGTGCCGTAGAACGAGAAAGTGATGCGGCCTTTAACGATATCTACCTCTGGCTTGATCAGGAGGAAGGCGCCGGTGTCGTTCTTGAAACGCAGATCTACGTGCGGCGTGTAGATCGTGGCGTCCAGTCCCGGCTCGCCGTACCAGCTCACCACATAGCCGTGCGCGTGGCGCTCGGTGATGGGGAAACCGCCCTGTACGGCGGCCCGAAACACCGTCGTGGAGACCTGGCACACTCCGCCACCAATCCCTACCGCGGTCCGGTCTTCCCAAATGATCAGGCCCTCGATGAAGCCGTTGGTTGCGGTGATATCGCCGACAATGCGATTGAAGGAAAACTCCGCGGCCGGCGGCAGCACCACGCCGACGAACTTCTGCGCCGCGTTGACGATGTTGTGCACGCGCTCGGCGCTGGAACCGGCGAAGTAGGTTGTCCCCTGCGTCACCAGCTCTTTGATGCCCATCTCGGCGATGGCCGTGCTGTCTACCACGGGCCACATGGTCTTCACCGGCAACGTGATGGCAACAGCCTCGTTGACCGCAACGGACGTCAGGCCGACCAGCGTGCGGGAGATGACCTCGACAGCGGCCGGCACATCCACCGCGCGACCGGTGTGGCTGGGCTTCAAGACTACCACCTGCTTGTTCTTCGTGTCGTAGTCCAGGCTGGCGTCCTGGGCGGGCCGGTCGAACTGCCTGGCCAGGCCCTCGACACGCGCGGCGATCCGCGGCGCATCCACGCTCACCGCCAGGCCGGCCATCCCGGCCGTCGGCGGCGCCAACGACAACTTCAGCCAGGAGCGCAACAAACCGGGCTCGACCGCGACGCGCTGCACCTCGCCGCCCCCTTCCAGCACCAGCGTGACCGGATGGCTCAACAGCGCATTGGCCTGCGCGACCGCGACCTCCACTGAGACCACCACGGGCTGCCGTTCTTCGACGACCAGCGGTACAATGCCGCCTTTGCCGCTGCGCAGAACCTGGAGCACCGCGGCCTGCGTGGCTTCCACGTCCATCAGCCGACCGGCTGCACCGGCAACGCCGGAAACCCCGGTCTCGGTGAAGATCAGCGCGGCCTCGCGCGGCGGCTGATCCACCTCGCGGCCGATCTGTTTGAGGATGACTGCCAGACGATTTTCGTCGAGCTGCAGGAGCGACGCCACCGCATATCCGGCCTGCCAGGCTTGCCACTGGTCGGCCAGGTTGCGTTGCAGCCTGCTCGCCCAGTTCGCGGATGCACCACCGCGCCGGCCAACCTGATAAGCAGCGACCGCCGTGCCGGATGCATCGAGCGCAACGCCCAGCTCACCGGCGGTCAACGACCAGGAGCGGGTTCCGTAGCGAAACGTAACCGGCGCCGCAGCGATCGCAGTCCCCAACCGGTTGCGCAACAGCCTCGTCGCCTCGTCCAGGGTCAGGCCGCCGAGGGGAATGCCTTCCACCTCGACCCCTTCGTAGATGCGATCGGCGTAGCGGAACTGATAGGCGACCGGCACAGCAGTGATCGCGGCGACGGCCAGACAGATCGCCCACCAGGCGCCGATCCAGACACCCCATCGGAACCCCGTATGCCCCTTGCCGCTCATGATCATCCTATCTCCCGGGTAAGCTCCTCGCAGTGCCCATGAGCCGCCGGCCTGTGGCGGTTCGCGCGCTAGAGCATGCTGCGCAGCGCCGCTATCTGCGCCACGACTGCGGCACGCGCGGTGCCGCCGATGGTCGCGCGCTGCTCTGCCGATTGTTCGGCGTTCCAGACCGCGGCGCATTCCGCGGTGAAGATAGGACTGATGGCCTGCAGCTCGGCCAGCGGCACAGCGCTGAGGCGGCAGCCCAATTCCTCGGCCCGGCGCACGACCCGGCCGACCAGATGATGGCTCTGACGGAAGGGCACGCCTCGGCGCACCAGCCAATCCGCCAGATCGGTCGCCAACAGCTCATCGCCGAGCGCGGCCGCCATCCGCTCAGCATGGATCGTCAACGTCTCCAGCATCCCCTGCGCCACCGGCAGGGCCAGCGCCAGGGTATCTACAGCGTCGAAGAGCGGCTCCTTGTCCTCCTGCAAATCTTTATCATATGAGGTGGGCAGCCCTTTGAGGACGACCAGCAGCCCGGTCAGGCCGCCGATCAGCCGGCCGGCCTTGCTTCGCAGCAGCTCGGCGGCATCCGGGTTCTTCTTCTGCGGCATCAGGCTGGAACCGGTGCTGTAGGCGTCGGCGAGGGTGATGAAGCCAAATTCACGGCTGCTCCAGAGCACCAGGTCCTCAGCCCAACGGCTGAGATGCACGCCCAGCAGCGCGGCCCAGAAGAGAAACTCGGCGATGAAATCGCGATCGCTGACCGCGTCCAGGCTGTTCGGGCTGGCGGCGGCAAATCCCAGCTCTGCAGCGAGCTGTGCCCGGTCTACAGCAAACGGACAGCCGGCCAGTGCGCCTGCGCCGAGCGGCGACACGTTGAGCCGCCGCGTGAAGTCGGCCAGCCGTTCGCGATCGCGTTGCCAGGGCCAGGCATGGCTCAGCAACCAGTGGCTCCAGCGGATCGGCTGAGCAGGCTGCACATGGGTATAGCCGGGCATCAGCACATCGAGTTCCGCCTCAGCGCGGTCGCACGCCGCGCGGATGAGGCTGGCCAGGGCGGCATCCAGGCTGGCGACCTGCTCGCGTAGCCAGAGGCGCACATCGGTGGCCACCTGATCGTTGCGGCTACGGCCGGTGTGCAGCTTGCCGGCCAGCGGGCCGATGCGCTCGGTCAGCCGGCGCTCAACGAAGCTGTGGATGTCCTCGTCGGCGGCGTCGGCAAACGCCGCAGTCGGATCGGCCGCGATCTCGGCGCGCACCGCCTCCAGCCCGGCGATGAGCGCATCGCGCTCCTCTTCGGTCAGCAGCCCGGCGCGGCAGATGGCACGCGCCCAGGCGATGGATCCGGTGATATCGGCGTTCCACAGGCGCCGGTCGAACGGCAACGACGCGTTCAACTGCGCCATCCGGGGATCGTTGGCGGCGGTAAACCGACCGCCCCAAAGTGGAGACATGGCCCCCTCAATGTCATGCGGAGATCAACGGACGCCAGGCCAGATGCGGGCGCCATCACCTGGATGGCCGCGCCGGCCCGACATCCGCCCATCGAACGCCGACCAGTTTACAGAAAAGAACAACCCGTGTCAAGCTGACAGACTACAGATCTCGTCTCGAGAATTCGCGGACGGCGAGGAGGAATACCAGGGCCGTGTAGAGGAACGCGTACACGACCATCGCCTCGCTGGGCGCGCTGGCTGCGCCGAAGGGGGTGGCGTCCAGTCCGAGCTCGCGCAGAAATGGCGGCTGCAGGAGATAGGCCGCGCGTTTCCACATCGCCTCGCTGGGCATCAGCAGGCTGACGAGGATGCCTATGTTCACCGCGGCCTCGCTGCGCATCATGCCGCCGATCTGCTCGATCCAGCCGGCGATGAAGGCCAGGCCGTAGAGCATGAAAACCACAACGCCGTTGGTCAGGGTCGAAAGCCGCGTGCCGCCCAGGATCGAGAGCGTCAGCACGATCAGCCCCTCCAGCACGATCAGGGCGATGGCCTGCACGGGATTGCGCACGGTGTAGTCGGCCTCGAGCTTAACGATGAACATGAGCGCGACGCACATCGTGACCGTGAAGACGGCCAGCATGAGCGCCAGGCCGAGCCACTTACCGGCAATGATATGCCAGCGCGGCAATGGCTTGGTGGCGATGGTCTGGATGGCGCCGGATGCGATCTCGCCCGCGATCGTGTCCACCGAGATCAGCACCGCCAGCATCACCACCAGGAAGTTGATCGCATACAGGCCGGCCAGCACGAAGAAGTTGATCGGCTCCAGCAGGCGGGCGGCATTGCTCGCCATGGCTCCCCGCAGATCGGTGTAGATCAGATGAAAGCCGATCGCGTAGAGGATCAGAAAGGCGATGCCGAGCAGCACGATGGCCCAGAGCATCTTGCGCATGCGGGCCTCGAGGAAAGTCAGTCGGGCGATCTCCCAGATGGACCTCACGTCTCCTCCTCCATCACCCGCAGGAACAGCTCTTCGAGCGACAGACGCCGCGGGGCAAGCATATGAAGGCGGGCGCCGGCCTGGACCAGATAGCAGGCCACCTGCGGCGCGACCGCTTCATCAGCGACCGCCAGGATCAGATGGCCGGCGTCCGGCGGCGTGGCGGCCTCGGCCGGCGCGAGCCGCTGCACGATGCGACCCCATTGCGTCAGCCCGGCCTCGATCTCCGGCGTCATGCCTGCGGCGACGATCTCCACTTCGGCGCGCTGCCGCGTCAGCTCGGCCAGCGTGCCCAGCCGCACCACGCGGCCACGTTTGATGATGGCGATACGATCGCACGTCACCTCGACTTCGCTCAGAAAGTGCGAATTGAGGAAGACCGTCACCCCGTCCGCGCGCAGCTCATGGATCAGATCGCGCACTTCGCGGCGGCCGAGCGGATCGAGGCCAGAGGTCGGCTCGTCCAGGATCACCAGCCGCGGCCGACTGAGCAGCGCCTGCGCCAGGCCGATGCGCTGGAGCATCCCCTTCGAGAACTCGCCGAGCTTCGAGCGGCCGCGGTCGGCCAGACCGACGCGCGCCAGGAGCTGCGCGCTGCGGCGACGGCGCTCGGCCGCAGACAGGCCATAGAGCCGGCCGTGCACGTCCAGGAAATCCGCGGCCGTGATCCAGGGCGGAAAGCGAAATTGCTCCGGCAGAAAGCCGATCTGCCCCATGACTGCCGGATCGCCGGGCAGCCGGCCCAGGATGCGCGCCTGACCGGCCGTCGGCGTCGCCAGACCCAGCAGCATCTTGATGGTGGTGGTCTTGCCCGCGCCGTTCGGCCCCAAAAAACCGAACACCTCACCCTCGCCGACCGCCAGGGTGAGGTGATCTACCGCGACCGTGACGCCATAAACTTTGCACAGGCCGCAAGTCTCAATCAACATCCCATTCGGCCCCCGGTTTCCTTTCCCTACCGCATCGAATCCGCGACCTGCATGGTCACGAGCGGATCCACATCGCGCGTCGTGATGCTATAAATGACCCCATCCTTCTGCCACAACAAAAAGGCCGCCCGTCGGCTGCTCTGGGCGGGGCGATGTTCGACCAAAAGGCCGACGACGCCATCCACCGTCACTTCCCGATATTGGAGGACGTTCGTCGGCAGCGGGATTACCAGCGTGCTCGTCCAGTCAATGCCCTGCGCCAGCCGGAGAGCATCCGCATCGGGGATGCCCAGGAATTTGAAGCCGGCCTCGCCGATGGCAGTCAGATCCACACCGGCGGGAATGTCCACCTGAGGGCTGGCCATCTGCCTGATCGTCAGCCGACCGGTGCCGAATCCGTACTCCTGGATGACCGAGTAGGGCACATCCAACACGAGCGTGATCTTGTCCACGGCCGGCAACTTGATCCCCTGCGCCTGGGTTGCTTCGAGCAGTGCCTGGATGACGGCCCGGTCCATCTCATAGCGCAGCGCCGGGCCGGCCTGCACCGTCAACGATAGCGGGGGCACGCCCCATGGCAGGATCGTCGGCGCGCGCACGGCGAACCCCACCCGCGCCGAGGCGGCGGCCAGATCGGCGACCGGCTCCGGTTCGCCTTCTTCGCGCAGGATGGTCGGCGCGCCGAACCGCCCCTCCTCGGCCTGGCGGAGCAACGCCTCGATCTTCTGCTGCTGCGTCGGATCAATGGGGATCACCGCGAACTTGCGCACGCGGAAGATGCCAAGGAAATCGGCCGCGGCCTGGCGCACGGGTGCAAAGCTGAAAAGGATCACCAGGCAGGCCAGAGCGGCCGCGCCGATCGCCAACGACCGCCAGCGGCTATTCCCAAATGTTTCTCGAATCATGGTAACGCTCCTTTGCAACGCAATGCGAACCGGAGAGGGCGCGGAGGCGTGGGACCGCTGCGCCTCCCGGAAGCGCGCCAGAGCCTGGCGGGCCGCGGGCACTGCCGCCGGTTCGGGGTCGAGCGTAGTCAGGCACTGCGCCACACCGCGCGACCGCTCGGCCAGCGCAGCCAGCGCCTGCTGACACGCCGGACACCCGATCAGGTGCGCGGCGACAGCCTCGCGTTCGGCCGGCGCCAGCGCGTCGTCGTGATAGGCCTTCAGCCGTCCCAGATCACATCGTTCCATGGCCCCTCCCTCCTTCTTCACGGCTGGCCGCCCGATAAGCCTTCTCGAACGCGGCTTCGGCGCGCGCCAGCAACGTGCCCACCGACCCCGACGCCACCCCGATCACCGCGGCCAGCTCCCGATAGCTCAGCCCGGCATGGCGGAGCAACAACAGCTGCGCCTGACGCTCCGGCAGGCTGGCCAGCGCGCGGCGCACCGCAGCCCGCTCGTCCTGCCGCGCGGCGATCTCGATCGGATCCGTTTCCGTTTCGCCGTTTGCAGCACCGTACGCCTGCTGTCGGCGCTGACGGCGTCCTTCGCTACGCAACAAATTGTAGGCCAGGTTCGTCGCCACGCGATACAGCCATGCGCGCACATGCGGCTCCTGATCGGGCTGGCCATGCCGCGCCAGGCGCAGAAAGGTCTCCTGGGCCAGGTCCTCCGCATCCTCGCGCGCGCCGACGATGCGGTAGAGCAGCCGATAGACGCCCTCATAGTGCGCCAGGAACAGCGCGTCGAACTCGACTTCGGAACATGTCATCGCGGAACGGATTGGCCAGACATCAGTGGTCACAGCTATGCCCCAACGTTCACCGGTTTCTATTTGTTAAAACACCGCCGGATGGGGCAATGTGACAGGCGAGCGCTGTTTTTCTATTTTTTGACGGCGACCAGGCCGACAGCGCCAGGGCCAAAGTGAACGCCGAGCACAGGCGTCACCTCGACGCACAAAGGAGGACGACCATCAGGGAACAGGTGACCGGCCAGCTCAGCCAATCTATCTGCGCGATCGGCGGCGTGCGCGTGCGCCACGGCCAACGTCTCCAGTGGCCCCAACGCCTCGACCAGTGAAACCAGCCGGGACAACGCGACGGAAAGGGTGCGCACACGTTCGAGGGTCAGTTGCCCACAATAGACCGTGAAGACCGGCTTGATCTGCAACAACGCGCCCAGGCTGGCCTGCAAACGGTTCAGCCGGCCGCCACGACGCACGAATTCCAGCGTGTCGAGCACGCCGAAGACGTAAACGCGGCGGATGAAATTGGGCAGGGCCGCGGCGATTTCGGCGGCAGTGCGACCGGCCTCGGCCATCTGAGCGGCAGCCAAGACGATCAGGCCCATGCCCAGGGTCAGCTGCCGCGCGTCCAGCACGATCACGGGCAGGCCACGCATCTCGGCAGCTGCCAGCCGCGCCGCCTGACAAATGCTGCTGAACTCTTCGGGCGGGTGAAGCGACACGATGCCGGTGGCGCCCTCTTCGGCTGCCTGCTCATAGGCCCGCAGGAAAGCGCCGACGCTGGGTGCCGAGGTCGTCGGGTGAGACACGAAGGTCGGCAGCCGCGTGTAGAACTCCTCGCGCGTGATCTCGATGCCGTCCAGGTAGCTCGTCGCGCCCACATGGATGTATGTCGGCACAACGATGATACGATGCCGGGCGATCAGCTCGGCCGGAAGATCACAGGTGCTGTCGGTCACGATGCGAACGGTCATCAATCTCTCACGATCCCACGCCAAACGCATGTGGGGCGTCGAATGCGACGCTTTCCATCAGGCGGTCGGCGATGCGGCGAATGGCTCGGCCTCCAGGCTGCCATCTGGCCGAGCCATCACCTGGCGCACGCGCAGTTCGGCCTGGTCGAGCAGCGCATTGCACTGTTCAACCAGGCTGGTAGCGCGGCTGTAAAGGGTCAGCGACTCTTCCAGGCTCAGGTCGCCGGCCTCGAGCTGCCGGATGGCTTCTTCCAGTTCCCGATAAAGGGCCTCAAACGTGGCTGCATCGGACATGGGGCATCTTCCTGTTTCATTCCTCGGTCTCATCGGGCGTCGCGCGGACGGCGAAGGCGCCATCCGCGACGCGCACGCGCAGCCGGTCGCCGGCTGTGACCTGGGCCACCGCCCGGATCACGGTGCCGTCGGGACGGCTGACGATCGCATAGCCGCGCGCCAGCACGCGATCGGGAGCCAGCGCAATGAGGCGCAAATGCTGGCTGCGCAGGCGTTCTCGCTCATGGCGCAAGCGACCGGCCATCGCCAGGCCGGCCCGCCGCGCCAGGTCGTCCACGCGCTGGCGATCGGTGGCCAGGCGCAGCGCCGGCGATATCCGGCGCAGGCGCTGCGCCTGGTTTGCAAGCCGCGCCCGCTCGGCATCCAGGCGGCCGGTGAGCGCACGCTGCGCCTGGGCCAACAGGCCCGCCATGGCGCGGCGCAGATCGCGCTCGTCCGGCGAGACCTGGGTCGCCGCGGCTGTGGGCGTGGGGGCGCGCAGGTCGGCGACAAAATCGGCGATGGTGAAGTCGGTCTCGTGACCCACGCCGGTGATCACGGGCACGGCCGATGCGGCGATCGCGCGCGCCACCCGCTCGTCGTTGAAGGCCCACAGCTCTTCGAGCGAGCCGCCGCCGCGCGCGACGATGATCGCGTCCAGCGGCTCGCGCTCGGCCGACCAGCGATTGAGGAGGCCGAGCGCGGCCACAATGCCGGCCGGCGCCTCGGCGCCCTGCACTGCGGTGGGCGCCAGGAGCACATCCACCAGCGCATAGCGTCGGCTGAGAGTGCGCAGGATGTCGCGCAGCGCGGCCGCGGTGGGCGAAGTGACGATCCCCACGCGCACGGGTCGGCTCGGCAGCGGTCGCTTGCGCGCCTCATCGAACAGCCCCTCGGCCGCCAGGCGAGCCCGCAACCGCTCGAACTCCAGCCAAAGCTGGCCGGCGCCGGCCCCTTCCAGGTAATCCACATAAAGCTGATACGCGCCGCCCTGCTCGTAGACCGAGACGTAGCCGTGCGCCACCACGGCGTCGCCGTTGCGCGGCAGCGCCATGCGGGCCGCCTGCGTGCGCCAGATCACAGCCCGAATGACCGCGGCGGCATCCTTCAGGGTGAAGTAGCAGTGGCCAGAGCTGGCCTGGGTGAAACCGGAGACTTCCCCCGAAAGCCAGACATCGGCCAGCACCTCATCGCCGACGAAGAGGGATTTAATATAGGCCGTCAGTTGCGAGACGGTGTAGATGTTGGATGATGGCATATGCATCCGACGAGGCGATCCTCTCTCGCCCCTCCCTGGCGGGCCGGCACAGAGGCGCGGCTCCTACGGTGGGGCAATCCCGCCGTGGGCGCGCTTTCTCAGATTATCTTCCAGCCACGCGAAGAAACGCGGCGCGAAATAAAACCGAACGAACAGCGCCGATAACGAAAAACCGCGATGGCTGTAGTCCACCGACCAGACCAGCAGCGTGCCATCGGTGGTCGGCCGGAGCAACACGCGACCGCCGCCCCGGAGCGGGTGCGTCGGCCCGGTCAGGTAGGTGAACCCGTGGCCGGGGCTGTATTCTGCAATCGTATAAGTGTGCGTGCTGACACCAAACGGCGTCTTGTAGGTGGCGATCACCTCGGCGCCGGTCGCCAGCCCGTTCGAGCGCAATGTTTCCAGCGCGTTGGGCCACCACGGGCTGGACGTCGAATCGCGGAAGGCCATTTCCAGGTCTGCCCAAAGCGCCGCAGGCGACAGCGGCGTCCAGATCTCACGTCGCAATGCCAGGCGGCGCTCCTGGCGTGCGGCGATGAACAGCGCGCCGGTCATCAGCAAGGATGCGCCGACGATCAACCCGATTGTCACCTGTCTGCGCGCATTCATGGTATCGCCAGGATGCCTTCACGTCGGCAAGAAAAAGAACGCCATGGCCAGGATCGCGTACAAAGCCAACAACTGCGCGCCTTCCAGCCAGTTCGACTCGCCGTCCTGCGCCGCAAACGAGGCAATCAAGACGCCCACGAACAGCGCCACGATCTCAAACTGATTGAAGACGAGCGTCAACGGCCGGTTCATCAGCAGGCTGATGAAGACGAGGATCGGCGCGACGAAGAGGGCGATCTGGAGGCTGGAGCCGAGCGACACAGCCATGCTGAGCTCCATCTTGTTCTTGTAGGCTGTCTGCACCGCCACCGCGTGCTCGGCCACGTTGCCGACCAGCGGCACCACGATGATGCCGATGAAGAACTCGGAGATGCCGAGCGTTATCACCGTCTCTTCGACCGCGCCGACCAGGACCTCACTCAACACGGCAATCAGCGCGGTGGCGGCCAGCAACACGAGCGCCGCGGTACGGGACGACCAGGCCGCGTGCGCCTCCGCTTCCACTTCCCGGCCCAGCGTCGGCTCTGTACTCGTGAAGCGGAAGGCGAAGATGATGCCGAACACGTAGATCCCCAGCATCACCGCGATGGCAAACAGCGTGATGATCAGCTCGGCCGCGTTGCCGAGCGTCGCGTTGAGCAAGCCGCCCAGTCGCGGGCCGGTGTGCGCGGCCAGCTCTTCGGTCGCCCGCCCCATCAGGCCGGCAGCCGGAATGACGCTCAGCGCCGCGGTCAGAAACACAAGCGTCGAGGACCAGCCCAATAATTCGCCGAGGATGGCAATGGGCGCGCAGACGAGGAGCAAATTAAGATATCTCACGCGCGGTCACCTCATATCCCAGACTGCCGTGTGCGCGTCGTGGGTCATCTGGCCCACCCAATCCCACGGCGTCTGCGGCGCGACGGCCCCCACACCGTCCATGAACAGATCGGCCGGCGCGCATGGGGGTGTCAACAGCTGGAGCGCACGCGGCACCACCTCGATGATCACCGGCGTGTAGCCGATCGCATCGCCGTCCACGTGCACCGGCAGGGGCCGATAGGTGATCACTTCGACCTGTTGCGCCTGGTAGATCGCCACTTTGGGATCGCCGATGTGCAGGCCGAGGATCACCCGCACCGCGTGGAGGGCCGTGCGCAGCGGGCTGCTGCCCTCGAAATAAAACACATCCAGCCGGCCGTCATCGAGCACGGCCGCCGGCGCCATGCGGATGAACACGCCGTAGAGCTGGATGTTGTTCGCGACCAACATGATCATGCGCCGGCTGATGCGCCGGCCATCCACGCGCACAATGGCGCCGGTACCGGCATAGTGCTGCAGCAGGAAAAAACCGGTCGCCAGGAACGCCAGGATACCCAGACGCCGCTTGCGATTCATCTCCTTCGACACCGCCATGCTGACCTCGGCGTCGAAGCCGACGCCACCCCAGCACAGGAAGTGTCGGCTCGGACCGCGGCCCTTGCGCGGGGTGATGCGTCCCACGTCCACCGCGCGCACCTGGCCCTCGGCCAACAGCCGGGCCGACTCCAGGATCGGCCGGAGCTGCAAGCCACCGGGCACGGGCAGGTTGATCTGGCGCGCGAAGACGTTGCCGGTGCCGGCAGGTAGCACTGCGAGGGCGGTCGCCGTGCCGACCAGGCCATCCACCACCTGCGCAATGGTGCCGTCGCCCCCGGCCACGAACACGACATCGTGGCCGTGCGCGGCAGCCTCGCGCGCATAGGTGGTGGCATCGCCGATCCCGCGCGTCTCCTCGATGGCTGCAATGTCCCACCCTCGGGTCGCCAAAAAATCGGCCGCTTGACGCACCTCATCGAGATAGGTCCGCTGGCCGGCCGCTGGGTTAAAAATGATCGAAGCTCTCATACGGCCTGTGTCAACAATTGTTCCGCAGCAGTATACGGATCAATTTCCCGACGGACGATCGCTGTCACCATCTGTGCCAAGCGATCGGCCGGCAACGCTGCGAGCAGGTGCGCCAACAGCCGATCGCGCAAGATGCGCTCCAATTCGGTCGCCGCGCGCGCGGCCTCCCGACGCGACCAGCCGTCCAGCGCCCGCAGATACGCCGCGTGGCGCTCGATCCACTCGCGCAACGCCTCGACCCCGTCGCCGCGCGTCGCCACGGTTTTGAGGATCGGCGGCAGCCAGGAACCATCTTCCTGGGGTCCTGGCTGGGGCAATGCGCTGCCGGCCGTGGCGCGATGATGGCCCGTCGGCGCCGGCGCCAGCCCTTGCATCATCTGCAGGACGAGCACCGTGCGGTCGGCGCCCTCGCGATCCGCCTTATTCACCGCGAACAGATCAGCGATCTCCAGCACGCCGGCCTTAATAGCCTGCACCTCGTCGCCAAGGCCGGGCGCCTCCACAACGAGGGTGGTGTGCGCGGCGCTGGCGATGTCCACCTCGGCCTGGCCGACGCCGACCGTCTCGACCAAAATGCGCTCGAAGCCGGCTGCATCGAGCACCGAGATCACATCCGCGGTGGCGCGCGCCAGCCCGCCCAGGCTGCCACGCGTGGCCATGCTGCGGATGAAAATGCCTGGGTCGCCTGCCAGATCTCGCATCCGCACGCGGTCGCCCAGCAGGGCGCCGCCGGAGAAAGGACTGGTCGGATCCACTGCGATCACACCGACCGTCTTGCCCGCGGCCCGATAGGCTTTGGCCAATGCGTTGACCAGGGTGGATTTACCCGTGCCCGGCGCGCCGGTGACACCGATGACATGCGCCCGGCCGGTGTGCGGGTAGAGGGCGCTCAACAGGGCGGGTGCTTCGACAACGCCATCCTCGATCGCAGAGATCGTTTGGGCCAATGCCCGACGGCTGCCGGCGAGCAGATCGGGGATGAGAGAAGCGCCTGGCGATGGCATGGGGCATGAACAGGCGAACTAGGGGCGCTCGCTGCCGACGGCCACGGCCGACGCGGCAAGGCCAGACGCATCCACGGCAGAAGCGTCACTCACCCGACTGCGAATGAACTCCACGATCTCCCGTGTGCTCGTCCCTGGGCCAAAAACGCCGGCCACCCCCAGCGCCTTGAGCGGCGCCACGTCCTCGTCGGGGATGATGCCGCCGACCAGCACCAGGACATCGTCCATCCCTTCCCGCCGCAGCAACTCCAGGATGCGCGGACAGAGGGCCATGTGCGCGCCCGACAGGATGGACAGCCCCACCACGTCCACGTCCTCTTGCAGCGCGGCCTCGACGATCATCTCCGGCGTCTGACGGATGCCGGTATAGATGACCTCCATGCCGGCATCGCGCAGCGCGCGCGCGATGACTTTGGCGCCGCGGTCGTGGCCGTCGAGGCCGGGTTTGGCTATCAGAACGCGGATCTTGCGCTGGGTCATGTGTCTTGGCTCCTCCATGCCTGTACTAGTCTACGATTGTATCACAACACCATGCTATCGTCCCAACTTCCCATGCCGATGTGCAGACGCTTTGCGGTTGCCTCTGCCGCGTCGAGATACGGCTAGAAAAACACCGGCTCCTGATATTCGCCGAAAACCCGCCGAAAGACGCCGGTGACCTCGCCCAGCGTAGCATAGACGTGCACCGCCTCCAGGATCGGATACATCAGGTTGATCTGGGGGTCACGCGCCGCGTCGGCCAGGCGGGCCAACGCCGCGGCCACGGCAGCGTTATCGCGACCGTCGCGCACGCGCTGCAGCCGCGCCACCTGACGCGCATAGCCTGCCGGGTCTATCTGCAGCAGCGGAATGGTCAGCGGCTCCTCGGACACATAGTCGTTGACGCCGACCACCGTGCGCTGGCCTGCGTCTACTTCTTGCTGATAGCGAAACGCGGCCTCGGCGATCTCGCGCTGCGGGAAGCCGGCCTCGATGGCGCACAACATCCCGCCCAGCACCTCGATCTGGTGGAAATATGCGCGCGCCTCCGCCTCCAGCCGATCGGTGAGCGCCTCGACGAAGAACGCGCCGCCGAGCGGATCGAGCGTGTTCGCCACGCCGCTCTCCTCGGCAATCACCTGTTGGGTGCGTAAGGCAATGGTGACGGCCTTCTCCGAGGGCAGGGCCAACGCCTCGTCCATGCTGTTCGTGTGCAGACTCTGCACCCCGCCGAGCACCGCAGCGAGCGCCTGAAGCGCCACCCGCACGATGTTCACCTCCGGCTGTTGCGCGGTCAGGCTGACGCCCGATGTCTGCGCGTGGGTGCGCAGCGTCCAGGAGCGGGGATCTTGCGCGGCGTACTTCTCTCGCATGACCTGGGCCCAGATGCGCCGGGCGGCGCGAAACTTGGCGATCTCTTCGAAGAAATCGCTGTGGACGTTGAAGAAAAAGGAGAGCCGTGGGGCGAAAGCGTCTATGGCCAGCCCACGCGCCAGCGCGGCCTCAACATAGGTGAAACCATCGGCCAGGGTAAAGGCCAGCTCCTGCGCGGCAGTGGCGCCGGCCTCGCGGATGTGGTAGCCGGAGATGCTGATGGTGTTCCAGCGCGGCATCTCGCGACAACCGAATTCGATGGTGTCTACCACCAGGCGCAGCGAAGGCTCGGGCGGAAACAGGAATTCCTTTTGCGCGATGAATTCCTTCAAGATGTCGTTCTGGATGGTGCCGCCCAACACGGCGCGCGGGATGCCCCGACGCTCGGCCGCCGCGATGTACATGGCCCAGATGATCGCGGCCGGGCTGTTGATGGTCATGGAGGTAGTGATCCGATCGAGCGGCAGCCCGTCAAGCAGGATCTCCATGTCGGCGAGCGAGGAGACGGACACACCGCATTTGCCGAATTCGCCCAGTGCCTGCGGCGCATCGGCGTCGTAGCCGTACAATGTCGGCATGTCGAACGCGATCGAGAGACCGGTCTGGCCCTGTGTCAACAGATATTTGAAGCGCGCGTTCGTTTCCTCGGCCGTGCCGAAGCCGGCAAACATACGCATGGTCCACAGCTTGCCCCGATAGCCGGTGGCGTGGATGCCACGCGTGAACGGGTAGCAGCCCGACAGGCCCAGATCGCGCTCGTAGTCGAGGTCGGCGACATCGGCGGGGGTGTAGAGCCGGTTGACCGCCGCGCCGGAGAGGGTGGTGAAACGTGCACGGCGTTCGGGGAGACGGGCCTGAGCTGTCCGCACGTCCGTCTCTTCCCAATGCCTGACGGCGGAGCGGATGCGATCGGTCGCAGCTTTGTCGTACATGGCGGCCTCCTTCTCGTTGTTGTCGCCGCTGACTCATCTCGCCATCTCGCCGTCGCGTCCGGGCTTATCCTCGCCATTCGCCGGTCACTGCAGCCTCCAGGCACGCTGCGAGATCCCCGAAACGCATCTTCACGTCGCTGTGCATCGGCGCGTAGCAGGCCATCTTGCCGGCGTTGGTGGCCATCGAGCGCACGTCCAGCATGTGCATCGGCGCGACCACGGCGCAGGTGTCTGCCACCACCTCGCCGCCGGCCGCCTCGATCTCGGCGACATAGCCCAGCCCGGCCGCCTCTTCGCGCGTGATCTGGCCCGTGGTGACCCACAGCCGGGTGGCCAGCCGCTTGCCGCGCAGATACTCGGCCACTTCCCGGATCTCTTCCAGGCTGGCGTGAGGACAGCCGATGGTCACCAGATCAATGCGCCGCAATTCAGGGTCGGCATCCATGACCCGGTAGGCTTCGTCCAGGCTTTCGATCACCAGCCGTTTGGCGTCCGGTCGGATGAGTTGCTCGCCGAGATCGCGCGCTTCGGGTGTCACACCGGCGATGTGGTAGAGCGCGACCGCGCCGTAGGCAGCCAGGCCCGCGCCGAGGGTTTTGAGCGCCCCCACGCCGAATGCTTCTTCTGCGGAGGCGGCGTGCAGGCCTTCGAGCCCGACAAACCACGGCACGCCGTTGCCCACTGCCTTGCCGACGATGTAGCTCAGCGCGCCGAAGTCGGCCACTGAGCGCACCGGACAGCGCACCTCGACGATCCAGTTGGCGCGACGGTTTTCATCCAGCAAATAGCCGTAGCGCGCGGTGCGGCCGACGATGGCAGCCGCCAGCGCGCTCGGCCCGCCCTCGCGATTGCTGCGCGCCGCGATCACCGAATTAGCATAGGCCACTGCGGACGACTCAGCCCAGGCCAGCACATCGCCCCGCCGCGGCCGATGTCCGGCGAACAGGTACGGCGTGCAGCTCAATGTGGGAGTGACACCCATCTTGATGAAAGCATCCACCACGCTGAGCTGAGGCACGGCAAAATCCCGGCGAATTCCCCAGGCCTGCCATTTGCCCCGCTCCATCCCCATCGGGTTCAGGGTGGTCGGCACCCGCACCCGGGCGCCTTCGTTCGCCCAGTCGTTGAGAAAGGCCAGGCCCGCGTCGCCGATGTTCTTGTAGGAAACGCCCGCGATCTGGGCATGTGTGATGGGCGCCAGCTCGGTCGCACCATAGATGCGCGCCAGCGCCACCACGATCTCCATGGCCCGCCGCACGCCCGGCCCCTCGGCGCCGGCCAGCATCGCCTCTTCTTCAGCGGTCAGACGCAAGAGGTCAGCCAAGATTTGCCTCCTTGCCAGGCGGGATCCGCCTTAATCTTGCGAATCGTCGTGCCGGTGCGACGAGCCATCGCCTTGTCTCCTTTCAAGCTCTGATTCAACACGATTGTAGCACACGGCCCAGGCTTTGTAAATGTGTTCAAGAAACAAACGACGTGCCAGGCAGCTTTCAGCGTGCCTGGCACGTTGAAGGTGACGTGCCAGGCAGCTTTCAGCGTGCCTGGCACGTTGAGAGGCAGGTCAGTTCCCCGGCCGGGCGGCCAGCTCCACCGTGATGCTGAGCTCTTTGCCGTCTCGCAGCACGGTCAGGCTCAGGGAATCGCCCGGTCTCTTGGCGCGCACGATCTGCGCCAGGTCTTGCATCGAGGCGACCTCTTTGCCGTCGGCGCGCACGACGACATCGCCGCCCACTTTGATGGTGCGGCCCTCCAGCCGGTAGTCCTGCGTGCCGACTTTCAGGCCGGCTTTGTCGGCCGGACTGCCCGGCACGACCTCCAGCAGCAGCGCGCCTTTCTGCGCCGCGTCCAGGTTCATGGCTCGGGCAATTTCCGGCGTCAGATCAATCCCCACGACGCCGAGCCAGGCGCTCGCGGCGGCCTGCGGCGTGCTGCGCGGGATGGGCTGTTGCGGCTGTCCCTGTTCGCTCCGGCGGGCCTGCGTCTCCTGTTGCGCGGTCGGCCGTGCCGCCAGGGTGAGCGACACGCGGGTCTCCTTGCCGTCCCGCAGGAGCGTCAACTCGACCGTCTGCCCCACCTTGCCGTAGCGCGCCAGGTAGGTCACGAGGTCCTCAAAACGGCGCACAGCCTGGCCCTCGATGGCCGTGATGATGTCGCCGCCCACGCGCACCGTCCGGCCATCCACCGTGACCTGGCGCGTGCTGCCGATCAGGCCGGCATTGTCGGCAGGGCTGCCTTTGACCACATCCACGACCAATGCGCCACGCTGCGTGGCGGCCAGCCCCATCGCCTTCGCCAGGTCCGATGTCAGCGTGCCGCCGCTGATGCCGATCCAGGGGTGGACATATTTGCCGTTCTGGATCAGTTCGGGCACGACCTTTTTGACGATCGCCGACGGAATGGCGAACCCGACGCCCGATGAGGCGCGCACGGGCGACTCGATGGCCGAGGGCACACCGATCAAGTTGCCGTTCAGGTCGAGCAATACGCCGCCCGAATTGCCGGGATTAACCGGCGCGTCGGTCTGGATGATGTCCGGGATGGTGTAGGTGGATCCCTGGCTTGTCAGGGCGCTTTCGCCGCCGGCCGGCAGGCTGCGGCCCAACGCGCTCACGATGCCGAACGTCATCGAGCCTTCCAGCCCGAACGGGTTGCCGATCGCCACGACGAACTGCCCCACTTTGACCTGGGTCGAATCGCCGACCGTCACCGGCTGAAGTTTCACAGCAGTCGGGTCTACTTTGATCACCGCCAGGTCGCTGTCGGGATCAGCGCCGACGACGGTCGCCGGCACGGTGGTGCCATCGGCAAAAGTGACGGCGATCCGCTGCGCGCCCGCCACCACGTGATTGTTCGTGACGATGTGGCCCTGGCGATCCCATACAAAGCCGGAGCCTTCACCTTGCGCCATCGGCGCGCCCGGAATGGTCTGGCCGCCCGTCGAAACACCCGCCTGCACGAGCACCTGGATGTTCACCACCGACAAGTTGGCTGCCGCGTAAATCTCCTGCAGGCGCCCCTCCAGGTCGCCAGCCAGCAACGCAGCGGCCGCCGGACGCGCGGTGACCGTCTCCTGCGCTGATTCGACCACGGCAGGCGCGGTCTGGCGCTCGAGCGCGGTGCGCTCAGCCAGCGTTGTCGCGGCCGGCAATACGGCCGAACACGCCGCCAGGCTCAACAAGCCGATCAAAAACACGATCAAAACGAAATACCGCACACCCTTCCGCATATTTCCTCCGTCTTATCACGTTACATCGGCGATCTGCCTCTCAGATCGCCCGTTTTGGCGCTGTATTTTCAGCACAAATATAGCAGAAACGACGGAGTCTGTCTTTAAAACACGCTGAGAAGCATCTGAAAATTCGATTAACCGTCAGCCGGGGAAACGAGATCGGCGCAAGACCAGGGCCCTGAGATGAACTTGTCTTCAGGCCAGAGATGGACTATACTCCACGGAATGCGCGAGGGGGAACATCGGCAGGTCACAGACGCGCGAGCGCCGGGGCTGCCCTTACCCCGGCGCTCTTCAAAAGGAGGAGAAGGAGAGAACTCTGTTTGCGTCTCTCGTGTCTTATTTTAATATGAGCATCCATATTTTGCTGGACGCACACTACATCTTCGGGATACATCTAAACTGCGTTTTCTCTACGTTTGCCCTACTCTCAACACCTGGAGCACTCCGAAATGCCCGCAACGACCGCTCTGCTCTGCGATCTGAGCGCCTCGGACTACGATGAGATCCTCGCTTTGTGGCGGCGCGCCGGCTTGCCGGTACGCGGAGAGGGCCGCGACGCGCCGGCCGAGTTCGCCCGCCAGATGGCGCGAGGCATTCAGCGCGTGATCGGCTTCCGGGAAGATGGCCGGCTTGTCGCGGTCGCCGTGTTGACTCATGACGGACGCAAAGGCTGGATCAACCGGCTGGCTGTGGACCCGGCCTGGCGACGGCGAGGGCTGGCGCGACGATTGATCGCCGAGGGCGAGCGCTGGTTCGTCCAGGACCTGGGCCTGGAGGTGTGGGCCGCGCTCATCGAGCCGCACAATACGGCCTCGCTGGCTCTCTTCGAAGCAGCCGGATACCAGCGTTCCGATATCCTCTACATCAGCAAACGTCTGCGGCCGGGAGCATAGACGATGACCGCGTGGCAGATCCGTCCTTTTCAGCCCGCCGATCAGCCGGCCGTGCGGCGTCTGATCCTGGATGGCCTCGGCGAGCATTTCGGTGTAGTGGATGAAACGCGCAATCCGGACGTGGACGATATTGCCGCGCATTACACGGCGCGAGGACACGTATTTTTGGTGGCCGTGCACGGCGAGGAGATCATCGGCTCGGCCGCGCTGATCTGCGCCGATGCACAGGTGGGACAATTGGTGCGCGTCTCGGTCGCCCGCGACTGGCGTCGCCGTGGCCTGGCGCGCAGCCTGGTCCAACATCTGATCGCAGCGGCCCGCGACCGTGGCCTGAAACGCCTGTGGATGGAGACCAACGACGACTGGGAAGCGGCGATTCGGCTGTACGCGAGTTGCGGCTTCGTCGAATACGATCGCCGCGATGGGAATGTTTACATGGCGCGACCGCTCATCTGATGCGGCGCGGCCTGCGCGCTGCCGGAGAAAGCAGCGGAGGCCGCCATCCCCAGTCCCAGCAAAAGCCAAAACATCGTCGTCATGTGGGGATAGACCAGGTTAAACAGATAGTGGTCGAAGATGCCGCCCACCAGCGCGCCGATCACGGCGGCGCCCAGCCCCAGGAGCAGCGCCTCACGCTGGGGCTGCGGCGGGATTGCGCGGCCGATCCGTCGCCACGCGGCGAAAAGGTGGCCGAGAAAGAGGCCGATCACGATCAGAAAGCTGGCCACACCGACCACACCCATCACCTCGGCCATCAGCAGATACAGGTTGGAGACGCCGACATAGAGGTTGGCATCGGGCGAGCCGGAAAAACCGACGCCGAACCAGGGATAGCGACTGATCAGCGCCAGCGCGTCTTTGTACTCACCGAGACGCATCAGTGTGGCACGATCCTGCAGCCGGATGCCCTCGATCAGATGCGTCACGTAATCCTGGGCCTGGGGAAGCAACATCAGCAGGCCGGCGCCGACGAGCGCCAGGAGCAGCAGCCTGCGATAGCGCAGCACGCCGATGGCCAGCAGCCCGGCGGCCAGCCCGACCAGCGAGCCACGACTGTAGGTGAGGTAAAGTGCCAGCAGATCGAGCATCAGCGCCAGCGCCAGCCAGCGCCTGGGCCAGAGCGGCCTCGGGCTCACCACCTGCGGCGCGGTGAGCCCCGCAACCAGGATCATGAAGCCGCCGAGCACGTTCGGATCCACCATCGTGCCGATGGCGCGCATGGGATTCTCGGGGTTATCCTCGATGTAACGCAGTGCGCCATAGCCACCCGGATAATTGAAACGCGCCAGCGCGTCGAGCACGCGCACGGTCATCGCCTCCGGAATCATGTAGAAAACGATCGCGATCGCGGCCGCGACTGCGCCGGCCGCCATGACCAGGCCACCGACCAGATACAGATCTCGCTCGCTGCGGAAGTTATTCACCACCAGGAAAAAGATCAAGATGCCGAGCACCAACTCGGCCGTGTTGCGGATGGTGGTGACGGTCGGCTGGCCATAGCGCAGGCCGTTGGCAAAACTGAAAGCCACCAGCGCCACGAAGAGCAACACGGCCGGGCCGAGCGGCGTGCCGATCAACTCCTCCTGCTGTCGGGTGGCGATGCGCATGATCCAGACGAAAAAGAGCGCCAGCAGCGCCACGTCGAGGAAGGTCGGCGTGAAGCCGAGCTTGAAAGGCAGCGCGGCAAACGGCAGCACCCCGATCACGGCCAGGAGCGCAGCCATGCCCCAGCGCAGATCGCGCAGCACCAGCAGCCCTCCGATCAGGGCCAGGCAGCCGACCACCGCATACACCGGGCCGAGAGCCGCCACCAGCAGCGCCGCGACCAGCCCGCCGGCCAGCAGCAGCACGGCCAGCGCCGCTCGCGCCATCCGCCGATCCGGGCCAAAAAGCAGGGAACCCAGGTGTCTGATCACCAGAGCCATCATTTCGCCTCTTGGAAATCGTGATCGTGTTTCACAGGTTCAGATTATAACGCGCAAGAGCCAGATGCGCCAACATGCCGGGGTGCGTCGGGCTGCCGGCGCGAGCGCGCGGTCGGTGAGAATCCCCCACGTGCCAGGCACCTGGAAGGGTGCCTGGCACGTAAATTTTCGGTGAGAATCCCCCACGTGCCAGGCACCTGGAAGGGTGCCTGGCACGTAAGGCGATTTTCAGGACAGCCGTTCTGGACTTTGCGTCTGCCCCGCGGTAGAATCAAAGCCAGACCCGTTGACCGATCGTTGATTTGCCATGCACCGTTTCTTCGTCTCCGTGCCGTTGTCCGTCGGACAGCCTGTCACCCTCGTCGGGGATCAGGCACACCAGGTGCGCCGCGTCCTGCGCATGCGGCCCCCCGAGCACGTCCTCCTGCTCGATGGCCACAGCGGGGTTTTCGAGGCCGAACTGGTCGCGGTGAAAAACACCGGCGTCACGTTTCAGGTAGTGCGTCGCCAGGAAGCCACGGGCGAACCGGCCACCCACATCACCCTGTATCAGGCCGTGCTCAAAGGCGAACGCTTCGGCTGGGCGTTGCAGAAGGGGGTGGAGGTCGGCATCAGCGCGTTTGTGCCGCTCGTCTGCGAGCGCAACATCGTGAACGACACGGCCGCCATCGAGGGCAAACGGCCGCGCTGGGAACAGATCATCCGCGAGGCGGCCGAGCAATGCGGCCGCAGCCGATTGCCCGTATTGCAACCGGCGCAGCTGTTCAAACAGGCGGTGAAGTCTCCGCCGCCGGTTGCGGTCACGACCGAGGGCATCGTGCCGGAGGCCAGGGGCCGACCGGCAAGCGGCCCCCTGCGTCTCATCCCCTGGGAAGGCGAACGTCAGATGCATTTGCGAGCGGCGCTGGTTGCGTGTAACGTTGCTTCGGCTCCCGGCATCCAAATCTTCGTTGGGCCAGAGGGGGGCTTCACCGCCGAGGAGATCGCCCTGGCCCGCCACTACGGCATCCAGACCGTCACTCTCGGCCCGCGCATCCTGCGCGCGGAGACGGCCGGGGTGATTGCCGCGGCGCTGATCTTGTACGAAATGGGCGATCTGTGAGACGCCCGTTTTTCGGAATGGTTTGCTAAACCGAGATATCCGTCGAAACGAACACAAAGGAGTTGGAAGACGATGTTCGATCTTAACCTGAACTTGAATGTGGGTGGCAGTGCAGAGCCGGCAGCAGAGCAGATGCCGGCAAGCCCGCGGCCCGACATCGAAAATGTGATCATCATCGGCAGCGGCCCGGCCGGCTGGGCCGCTGCGATCTACACCGGCCGCGCGGAGCTGCGACCGCTGCTCATCACCGGCAACGAGCTGGGCGGCCAGATCGCGCTCACCACCGAGGTCGAAAATTATCCGGGCTTCGAGCAGATCCAGGGGCCCGAGCTGGTGGCGAACATGCAGAAACAGGCTGAACGGTTCGGCACCGAGGTGCTGGTGGACTATGTGACCGAAGTGGATGTGAACGGCCCGCCGTTCACCGTGACAACTGCAAGCGGCCGCGTCTTCCGGGCGAAGGCGCTGATCGTCGCGACCGGCGCGTCGCCGCGGCGACTGGGGGTGCCGGACGAAGAACGACTGACCGGCCGCGGGGTGAGCTACTGCGCCACCTGCGATGGCTTCTTCTTCCGCGGCAAACGGGTCGCGGTCATCGGCGGCGGCGATAGCGCGCTGCAAGAAGGGCTGTTCCTCACTCGCTTCGCCGAGCGCGTGTGGATCATCCATCGTCGGGATCAGCTGCGGGCCGGCGCCACACTGCAACGTCGGGCGACGGAATCACCGAAGATAGAATTCATCTGGAATACGGTGGTAGAACGCATCAACGGCGAGACAAAGGTCGAGAGCATCACGCTCAGAAATGTGGTGACCGGCAAGGTCACCACCATGCCGATAGACGGCGTGTTCGTCTACATCGGCCATCTGCCGAACAATCAGCTCTTTATGGGCAAGCTGGCGATGGACGAGCAGGGCTATCTGATCACCGACAAGCTGATGCGCACCAGCGTGCCCGGCATCTTCGCCGCGGGCGAGATCCAGGATCACCGCTTCAAGCAGGCGGCCACGTCGGTCGGCCAGGGCGTGGCCGCGGCGATGGAGGTCGAGAAGTACCTGGCGGATCTGGAGGATCGAGCTTACCCGGGCCGAAAGTGAGGAAGAGCAGGAAATTACGTGCCAGGCACCTCGCAGGGTGCCTGGCACGTAATTTACCAGAACATCGGCTTCATCTCTTGCCGGGCAACGAGCGCCTCCATCTCCGCCTCGCTCGGCCCCTGGCCCGTGAAGCGGCTGGCCGCATCCAGCAGCTTCGGCAGCACATAGATGTCGCCGGTGCTGTTCAAAAAGATGTCCGGCTGGCCCAGGATCCAGTGCACGGCCAGATCAATGTCGGCCTGCTCTTCCAGCGGCTCGTACCAGGTGGCGCGCGTGCGCGGCCGATCATCCCAGCGGCGCCGCGCCAGGCTCTTGATCGTTTGCACCGCGACGTTGCGCTGACGACAGACCTTTAGCACTGCCTCGAAGCTGGCCGCGTACAACGGGTTTTTCGAGAGCAGGTAGTTCCACGGCAGCAATACCGAGTCGAAATCGTAGCGGTTCAGGCTAAGCAGATGCATGGCCGCGA
>OGCI01001076.1_pt1 | contig 25390 bp, 22 predicted proteins | sample 1570021 | NCBI WGS metagenome assembly OGCI01 (sample SAMN06264664, study PRJEB24512) | hot springs metagenome | isolation source: Hot spring water | place: South Africa: Tshipise | collected 2015-06-21 | reverse complement strand
GGGCTTCGGCTAAAAGACGTACCAGCAGGCGAATATTGGATGGTCGCCGCTCCACTTAAACTCGTCGGCACTGACGCCGCTCCAGCGCGCGTATTATTGTTTGAACAATAATAAACACCCCCTAGAGTCTCTTGCCCTAGGGGGTGTTCGTTTATTTCAACCATTCCGTATGGAACACGCCTTCTTTGTCAATGCGCTCGTATGTGTGGGCACCGAAGTAGTCGCGCTGTGCTTGGATCAAGTTCGCTGGCAATGTTTCCATCCGGTAGCTGTCGTAGTATGCTAGTGCGCTAGCGAACGCTGGAACCGGGATGCCGCGCATCGCTGCCGTTGCGACGATTTCGCGGAGCGATTGTTGATAGTTTTCAACAATGTCTTTAAAGTATGGGTCGAGCAATAAGTTAGAAAGCGATGGGTCGCGGTCGTACGCTTCCTTAATTTTTTGTAAAAATTGCGCACGAATAATGCAGCCGCCGCGGAAAATCATCGCGATATTGCCGTATTGCAAATTCCAGTTGTATTCTTCCGATGCAGCTTTCATTTGCGCAAAGCCTTGAGCGTACGAGCAAATTTTGCTCATGTAAAGCGCGCGGCGAACGGCTTCAATAAAGTGCGCGCGGTCGCCCTCGTACGGCTTCACTGCTGGGCCTGCTAATAACTTGCTTGCTTTGACGCGCTCTTCTTTCATCGCCGAAATAAAGCGAGCGAATACCGACTCGGTAATGATCGGAAGCGGCACGCCTAGATCGAGCGCGTTTTGGCTCGTCCATTTTCCTGTGCCTTTTTGCCCTGCTTTGTCTAAAATGACATCAACAAGCGGCTTGCCTGTTTCTTCATCGATTTTTGTGAAAATGTCTGCTGTAATTTCAATTAAATAGCTGTCTAATTCCCCTTTATTCCACTCGGCAAACACTTCATGAAGCTCTTGGGCGTTTAATCCGAGCACATGTTTTAATAAAAAGTACGCCTCGGCAATTAATTGCATATCGCCATATTCAATTCCGTTATGCACCATTTTTACGTAATGACCTGCACCGTCTGGACCGATGTATGTCGTGCATGGCTCACCGTCGACTTTTGCCGCAATTGCTTCGAAAATCGAGCGAACGAGTTCATGCGCCTCTTTTTGTCCACCAGGCATAATTGAAGGACCTTTTAATGCCCCTTCTTCTCCACCTGAAACACCTGTGCCGATGAAGTGAATGCCTAGTTCCGCAAGTTCTTTATTGCGGCGCTGTGTATCTTTAAAATACGTATTGCCGCCATCGATGACGATATCACCTTTTTCTAAATGCGGCTTTAGTTGTTCGATTGTTGCGTCTGTCGCGGCACCTGCTTTTACCATTAATAAAATTTTGCGCGGCTTCTCAAGCGCGTGAACAAACTCTTCAATGCTGTATGTACCAACGATGTTTTTTCCTTCTGCTTCCTTTACAAACTCATCTGTTTTTTCACGCGAACGGTTATACACAGCAACGGAATATCCACGGCTTTCAATGTTGAGCGCCAAGTTTTTTCCCATGACTGCTAAACCGATCACACCAATTTGTTGTTTCGCCATAGTAAACGTTCCTTTCTATATTTTGATTGTTCAAAAAAGAACATACCACAATCGTCTTTTCTCGTTCAAGTGTTCTGTCTCTCATTCTTTATATGTTCTTTAATGATACTTGCTCCTTCTAAATGATTAAACAATATCGTAGGATCGATGACTGTAATGAGCCGATCAGGCAAGTTAGCAATGCCGATAAAATACGGCGTCCGCTGATAAGCAAGCATATGGACTTGCTTCATCATATCAGGCGGAATGTCGATAATTTCTTTTGCATCATCAACAATAAAAGATACATATACATCGTCCGTCTGAACGACGAGCAAGCGCGTTTTTTCCGTCTCCGTATATGGGAGGCGATATAAAATTTGCGACGTATCAAGCACAGGAACGAGCTCACCACGAATGCGCACAACGCCAAGCATGTACGAAGGCATGCCTGGAATGATCGTTGGGGAGCTCATTTTTTCAATGGATACGACATGTTCAACTGGAATGGCATATTGCTCATTAGAAAGTTGAAACACGACAACTTTATTCATCGTCTCACCCCTTTGCAGCCACTTCCTCAATAATAGCGATGACCATTTCCGTTGTTTTGACGAGTTCTTCAATTGGCATACGTTCATTTGTTGTATGAATGTCTTCATAACCGATCGCTAAGTTAACAGTTGGAATGCCAAAGCCGGCAATAATATTTGCATCGCTTCCCCCGCCGCTGCGCAACAACTCATGTGGACGACCAATTTTTTCAACCGCTCGTTTTGCCACTTCAACGACATGATCTCCGTCACCAAATTTAAATCCTGGGTACATGACTTCGACGTGAACATCTGCTCGGCCGCCCATTTCCTCCGCTACGCGTTCGAACGTTTCTTTCATTTTTGCCACTTGCGCTTCCATTTTTTCTGGAACGAGCGAACGTGCCTCCGCTAAAATATCGACGCGATCGCAAACGATATTCGTCTGCGTTCCCCCTTCAAAACGACCGATATTTGCGGTTGTTTCTTCATCGATGCGACCGAGCGGCATTTGGGCGATCGCTTTTGCGGCAATTGTAATCGCTGATACGCCACGCTCTGGAGCTACACCGGCGTGAGCCGTTTTTCCGTGAATAGTCACCTTTAACTTCGCCTGTGTCGGAGCAGCAACGATAATTTGTCCGACTTTTCCATCGCTATCTAATGCATATCCGAATTTGGCTTGAATAAGCGATCGGTCGAGCGCCTTCGCGCCAACAAGCCCAGACTCTTCACCAACCGTAATTACAAATTGAATAAGTCCATGAGCGATATGTTGTTCTTTTAGCACACGAATGGCTTCAAACATCGCAGCAAGCCCGGCCTTATCGTCCGCCCCTAAAATCGTTGTCCCGTCTGTAACGATGTACCTGCCTTGAATAGACGGCTTCACTCCTTTTCCAGGGACGACTGTATCCATATGAGATGTAAAGTAAATCGGATCTACCCCTTCTTTTGTCGCAGGCAATGTACAAATTAAATTTCCTGCCCCATGCCCTGTTTGCGCTGTCGTATCATCTTCAATAACGTGCAAACCGAGCGCTTCAAACCTTGCTTTTAATACATCCGCAATATGAAGCTCATATTTCGTCTCTGAATCAATTTGCACGAGCTCTAGAAATTCATTGACTAAACGCTGCTCATTGATCATGTAGCATCCTCCTATGTATATACTCACTTTAAGTATAACGGATTTTTATATCGTTTGCGAAACGTACGATTTTTTAAAAACATATATACCGCCAAAAATATGGCGGTATAATTTATAACGGAATATTCCCATGTTTCTTTTTCGGACGTTCTTCATGTTTATGGCGAAGCATATCGAGCGCTTGAATGAGCTTAATTCTCGTGTCGCGCGGGTCAATGACATCATCGACCATCCCGTATTTCGCTGCGACATACGGATTGGCGAACTTGTCGCGATATTCTTCGATTTTTTGCGCCCGTGTCTCTTCTGGATTCGGGCTGTTTTCGATTTCACTAGCGAAAATAATGTTCGCTGCCCCTTGTGGCCCCATCACAGCAATTTCTGCATTTGGCCATGCGTATACGACATCTGCCCCGATTGATTTGCTATTTAATGCGACATATGCCCCACCATAAGCTTTTCGTAAAATGACCGTAATTTTCGGCACCGTTGCCTCAGAATACGCATATAAAATTTTCGCCCCGTGACGAATGATGCCACCGTGTTCTTGTTTAACACCAGGGAAAAAGCCCGTCACGTCTTCAAACGTAACAATCGGAATGTTAAACGAGTCGCAAAAACGAATAAATCGTGCTGCTTTATCGGACGAGTCGATATCTAGTCCGCCCGCCATAAACTTCGGCTGATTACATACAAGCCCGATCACTTCCCCTTTTACGCGGGCAAAACCAACAACGATGTTTTTCGCAAAGTCTTTTTGCACTTCCATAAACGATCCTTCATCAACGACTTGTAGCACGACGTTGCGCACATCATATGGTCTAACTGCATCAATCGGAATCGCGTCAGCTAAATCTGGACGATCGTCATCATCATTGACGACAGGAACGGACGGTGGTTTTTCTTGGCAATTTTGTGGGAGATAACTTAACAGTCTGCGCACTTGGGCAAGTACGTCTTCTTCCGTCGCACCTGAAAAATGAGCGTTCCCGCTAATGGTATTATGTACGCGCGCACCACCTAAATCTTCAGCGCTAATTTTTTCTCCTGTTACTGTTTCAATGACTTTCGGTCCAGTGATAAACATTTGGCTCGTTTTTTCGACCATGAATACAAAATCAGTGATCGCTGGTGAATAGACAGCACCGCCTGCGCACGGACCCATAATGACCGAAATTTGTGGAACAACACCGGAATAAATGGCATTGCGGTAGAAAATGTGACCATAGCCATCGAGCGACAATACCCCTTCTTGAATGCGCGCACCACCAGAATCGTTTAATCCGATAATGGGGGCGCCTGTTTTCGCCGCTAAATCCATAATGTTCGCAATTTTTTTTGCGTGCATTTCTCCAAGCGCGCCACCAAACACGGTAAAATCTTGCGAAAACACAAATACCGTTCGCCCATCTATTTTTCCGTATCCTGTGACAACGCCGTCACCTGGTCCCTTTTTCCCGGCTAATCCGAAATCCGTGCAACGATGCTCGATAAACGGATTTAATTCAACGAACGTTCCTTCATCCAATAAGAGATCGATGCGCTCCCTTGCTGTTAATTTCCCTTTCGCGTGCTGCTTGGCGATTTTATCGTCGCCGCCACCGAGTTCAATTTCACGTCGGCGGTCATATAGCTCATTAATTTTATCATACATATCCATTATTGCCCGCCCCCTCTTTCACAAAGCTCGTACAACACTCCGTGAGCGGACTTTGGATGCATGAAGGCGATAAGCGCCCCTCCCGCTCCGCGTTTTGGTTGCTCATGAATCATGCGAATGCCATCGTTTTTTAATTCATGAATACGCTGTTCAATATGATCAACACCGAGCGCGACATGATGAATACCTTCCCCTCTTTTTTCAATAAAAGAAGCAATTGGACTATGTTCAGAAAGCGGCTCAAGCAGCTCAATTTTCACGTCGCCAACTTTTAAAAATGCGACCCTCACTTGTTCCGATTCGACTGTTTCAATGCCGACGCAAGGCAACCCGAGCGTATCCGTATAAAACGGCAACGCCTCATCTAATGACCTCACAGCAATACCAATATGATCGACCTTTTTTACTTCCATAAACCCCAACCCCTTTGTTGTTTTCCGTTGAAAACCACCCTAATATTTCGACAACTTTTTTCGTTTTTCCTTCTTTTTTCGCATGTTTTCGTGCTTGTTTGTTAAACAACATGTTTGTACAATAAGAAACAAGAGGTGAAAAAAATGCATTCAAAAAAAGTGCAAAAAATTGTCGTTTATTTAATGCTCGGTTCGATGATTTTAACATCGTTACTTGCAGGATTAAGCATGTGGATATAGAACAAGCTGACCATTTTCGGCCAGCTTGTTCTACTTAAGTGCCCCATACTTCTTACCGAGCTGTTGAAATGATTCACTTGTTTTCACGATCGCGACCTTCGTGCCGAGCGGAACGTTTAGGTATAGCGCTTCGACATCTCGATTATGCATACGTACACATCCTTCTGTAATATACTTTCCAATCGATGACGGCCGATTCGTCCCATGAATGCCGTATGTTCGGCCGTCCGTCCCACGCGCATCAAACCCAATCCATCGCGTGCCAAGTGGGTTATTCGGTGCCCCTCCCGGAATGTTTTTTTTTCGATAGTACGGATTTACCGCCTTTACCGTAACCGTAAATAATCCTTCTGGTGTGAGCGCATTCGTCTTTCCTGTCGCTACCGGATATATGCGCTCAATTTTCCCGTTACGAATAAAAGCAAGTTTGTTCGTTTGTTTGTTGACAATAATCATCGGATCACCAACGCGCGGATTGTCTCCAAGCGGCCAAAGTGGCGAAATAAGGAGAAGTAAAGCAAACAAAATCGGCATGATCTCACCCTTTTTCAATTATTTTGCATCAAAAAAGGGGAGTCATACCGTCATAATTGACTTTTAATGATTAAATATTGCTCCATTTCTTTTACAAAATGTAAAAGGGCAGCCCGTTCTTCAAATTCTTCACGCGTTTTTGGAAGCGGCATTTGTTGAAACTGTTTCTTCATCGCTTCTAGCTGCTGAATAAAACGTTCAGCTGTATTTCCCGGGTGAATTGCATCGCTTAGTTCATCAATAAAATCGGCAATCATATTGCGCTGTTCGACCGTGTACGTCATTGAGCTAATAAGCGGCAACATGCGCTCAATAATTTCAAACTGTTTCTCGCGCATTCGAAAATACCGATAATAATAATCTTCATTGCGCAAAAAATGATTTTCGATATTTTGCAACGCAAGCGCCTTCGCCTGCTTTAACGTATCGCCCACTAACGCAATTTCTTTTCCGTCCCATAAGCTTTCATTCGTACGTAAATAATGGACAATTTCTTTAAAAATGATACGGAATAAATCTTCTACAATGCGTTGATACTCTTTTAAATCTTTTTCGACACTTGGCATGTACATATTCACAAGTAGTGCGATGCCAATGCCAATAACAATGAGCATTAGTTCATTATATAAAAGTTGCCATGTCATCGCTTTAGCCATATATACGTGCAAAATAATAACTGCACTCGTCGCAATTCCTTCAGTCACTTTCCATGAGACGGTCGTTGGAATAAAAAATAAAAGCAATAAAGCAATAGAGAGCGGATGATAACCAAGTCCTTCAAAAAACAAAAACGAAAACAGCAATCCGATGAAACATGCGATCAAGCGAGCACGCGCTGTTTGTAGCGACTTTTTTTTCGTCACTTGGATACAAAGCAGCGTAATGATACCAGCGGAAGCGAAATTCTCAAGGTGCAACGACTGAGCAATAGCAATTGCAGCTGCTGTTCCAATAGCTGTTTTCGTTGTTCTGTATCCAATTTTTAACATATATATCACACTCCGCCCCCATTATAACACATTCCACATAAAAAGTGCCCATCACGGACACCTTTTACGTTTGTTCATATAGGCGAATGAGTTGTTGAGCAGCCATCGTAACTGGTTGCTTTCCTTCCATCACTTCTTGTTCAATATTCGGTAGCTGCTGTTGAACAGCAGGATGATGAAAAAAGCGAATGTGTAGATAATCTTTGATCATCGTATGCAACCAATCTTTCATCTGTTCTTTTCTTCTTTCGGCAAACACGCCAGACTGTTTTGTCGTCCGCACAAACTGTTCAATCGCTTCCCAAATTTGCTCAATTCCTTCGCCATAGAGCGAAGAACATGTATATGCTTTCGTTTCCCATCCTTTCGTCGCATGACGTAAGTAATGTAAAATTTGGTTATATTCTTCTTTCGCTAGCTCCGCTTTTGCTTTATTATCTCCATCTGCTTTATTAATCACAATGGCGTCGACAAGCTCCATCATTCCTTTTTTCATTCCTTGTAATTCATCACCAGCGCCCGTTAAAGCGAGCAATAGGAAAAAATCAACCATGCCACGCACTGCAACTTCACTTTGTCCAACACCGACCGTCTCAACAATGATAATGTCATAGCCTGCCGCTTCACAAAGCAACATCGTCTCGCGCGTTTTTCGATGCACACCTCCGAGCGTTCCCCCAGATGGCGACGGGCGAATGAACGCACGCGGATGGCGCGCTAAATTTTCCATCCGCGTTTTATCGCCAAGAATGCTCCCTCCTGTCAGGGAGCTGCTCGGATCGACTGCTAACACTGCAACACGGTGACCTTTGTCGCATAAAAATTGTCCAAATGCTTCGATAAACGTGCTTTTTCCCGCACCTGGAACGCCGGTAATCCCAATGCGAATCGACTGTCCTACATGCGGGAGAAGTTCATGCAATATGCGCTGAGCCTTTTCTGTATGTTTAGCAGCATGACTTTCAATGAGGGTGATCGCTTGCGCTAAAATGGTACGGTCGTTGTTTAATACACCTGTCACATATTCCTCAACCGATCGTTCTTTTCGTTTCACCCATCGTCTCCCGTGATCTCCCTCTTTCATACATGCTTGTCGGTCATCGGTCCGTTCTCGTCTGGATGTTCGTTCCTCGCTCATTCGCTCACTTCCTCATAACCGAGTCGTTTATAAATTTCCTGCAACACTTTTTGGGCAGCAACCGGAATAATGGTACCTGGTCCAAAAATGGCTGCAGCTCCATGCTCATATAAAAATTCATAGTCTTGTGGTGGAATGACACCACCAACGACGACAATAATATCTTCACGTCCAAGTTTTCGCAACTCCTCAACGAGCTGCGGCAATAATGTTTTATGTCCTGCTGCAAGAGAGCTCATTCCAACGACGTGCACATCGTTTTCAACTGCTTGTCGCGCCGTCTCTTCCGGTGTTTGAAAGAGCGGGCCAATATCGACGTCAAATCCTAAATCTGCAAAGGCGGTTGCAATGACTTTAGCACCGCGGTCATGGCCATCTTGTCCCATTTTCGCAATTAAAATACGCGGACGTCTTCCTTCTAATTCATAAAATTCATCGGTCATTTTTTTGACGCGTGCAATTTCTTCCTCGTTCGCAAACTCCGCGCTATATACGCCGCTTACGGAGCGAATAACCGCTCGATGTCGCCCTGCTACTTTTTCGATCGCATCTGAAATTTCACCTAACGTAGCGCGGGCACGCGCTGCCTCGATCGCTAGTTCAAGCAAGTTTCCTTCGCCTGTTTCCGCTGCTTTCGTAATCGCTTGCAACGCTTGTTGGACACGCCCTTCATCACGCGATGCGCGCAATTGTTTTAGCTTTTCAATTTGCCGTTCCCGAACAGCTGTATTATCGACTTCTAAAATGTCAATCGGCGCTTCTTTTTCCGGACGATATTTATTCACTCCGATGATCGTTTCTGTCCCGGAATCAATTCTCGCTTGCCGTCTTGCTGCCGCTTCTTCAATACGCATTTTTGGCAATCCTGTTTCAATCGCTTTCGCCATGCCCCCTAAGCTTTCGATTTCCTCAATGTGCGCCCATGCGCGCTTCATCAACTCATTCGTCAACGTTTCCACATAATACGAGCCTGCCCATGGGTCAATGACTTGGCAAATGCCTGTTTCCTCTTGTAAATAAAGCTGCGTGTTGCGAGCGATACGCGCTGAAAAATCTGTCGGTAATGCAATCGCCTCGTCAAGCGCGTTCGTATGAAGCGACTGCGTATGTCCCATCGCCGCCGCATGAGCTTCTAAACATGTGCGCACAACGTTGTTAAACGGATCTTGCTCCGTTAAGCTCCAGCCAGACGTTTGCGAATGCGTCCGAAGAGCGAGCGATTTTGGATTTTTCGGATGAAACGTTTTCATCATTTTCGCCCAAATGACGCGCGCTGCACGCATTTTTGCTACTTCCATAAAATAGTTCATACCGATCGCCCAGAAAAACGACAGGCGCGGAGCAAACGAATCAATATCGATGCCTGCTTTTAAGCCTGTGCGCACATATTCCAGCCCGTCAGCGAGCGTGTAAGCGAGCTCAATGTCCGCCGGCGCACCCGCTTCTTGCATATGGTATCCAGAAATGCTAATGCTGTTGAACTTCGGCATATGTTTTGACGTATACGCAAAAATATCAGCAATGATGCGCATCGACATATCCGGTGGATAAATGTACGTATTGCGAACCATGTATTCTTTTAAAATGTCATTTTGAATCGTTCCGGATAGCTGCTCTTGTCTAACTCCTTGTTCTTCAGCCGTCACAATATAAAACGCCATAATCGGCAATACCGCTCCATTCATCGTCATCGATACGGACATTTGATCAAGCGGAATACCGTCGAACAACGTTTTCATATCTAATATAGAATCGATCGCAACACCTGCCTTTCCCACATCGCCGACGACGCGCGGATGATCGGAATCGTAGCCGCGGTGCGTTGCTAAGTCAAACGCCACCGAAAGACCTTTTTGCCCCATCGCTAAATTGCGGCGATAAAACGCGTTGCTTTCCTCAGCCGTTGAAAAACCGGCATATTGGCGGATCGTCCAAGGTCGGTTCACGTACATGGACGGGTACGGTCCGCGCAAATACGGTGGAATGCCTGGCATATAGTCAAGAAAATCAAGATCCGCAATATCTTCTTTCGTATATAGCGGCTTGATTGCAATTTGCTCATTCGTTTGGAATACGAGGTCATCTAATGTCGCCCGTACGTTTCGTTCGATCGCTTCTTTCCACGTTTGTTCATCGACTTGCTTTCCATATTGTAGCGGTCGATTAATAAAATGTACTTTCGTCATCCACGTTCACCCCCATCTCTTTCATAAACGCCAAAATCGTATCATAACAATTTGAACCGATATGAATATACCCGTCGACGCCTGCTTCCGTAAACGTTACCTCAACATCCGGTGACGGTTTTCCTGCGACATATATGCGAACATCGGTTTTTCCCATTTTTACTTGACGCACAATATGCGGAACGGCATCTACATAATCATCATCTGTCCCGCAAATGATATAATGCGTTCCGTTTGTTTGCAGCACTCCGTTTACCGCTTCCTCTACCGTCATATAGCCGTCATTTTTTATGACTGCAAAACCACCTGCTTCAAAAAAGCCGGTAATAAAGTCAGCGCGTACTTTATGTTTTGGAATCGCCCCGAGATTGACGAGATGTACAGTTGGACGCTTGCCGTTTTTCTCTGCATGGCGTTCAGACGCTTGACGAAGTTGTTCAAATGGCTCAGATAGACGCCATTGGCGAATCGGTGAAACGGTAATCGCCGGACTTTCATTTTCATCTATAGCATGTTGAGCGATCGCTCGACGTTGAACGAGTGCAAGCGCGTCTTCCATTGTTTTCACATCTACGTACATATGCGTTTTTCCATAAGGGGTATATACATGCTTTGGTGCTGTCGGCTCTGCGAGATTTGCGTATACGTTCGTGCCGACAATTTTTTCTTTTCTTTTTTTTACATGTTGTTCGCGTTGTTTCGCGATGTTTTCAATTTCCGTTTGCACGAATCCGCGTTGAAGCGCGCTTGTCATCCCGCCTTGTGCCTCGATTTGTTGGAATAGCTTCCACGCCTGTTCGGCAACTTGCGCAGTTAACGTTTCAACGTAATATGAACCGCCTGCTGGATCGATCACTTTCCCCATATGCGCTTCTTCCCGCAAAATGAGCTGTGTGTTTCGAGCGATGCGCGCTGCCAATTCATCTTCTGTTGCAAACGGTTCGTTAAATGGGGAAACGTGAAGGCTGTCTACTCCACCGACGATCGCCGCAAACGCTTCTGTCGTTGCACGGAGCATGTTCACGTACGGATCGTATACCGTCTTCGTGAAATACGATGTGCATGCATGAACAAAAAGTTTTTGTGATTGTTCGCTCCCGCCAAATGCTTGCACGATATTTGTCCAAATGAGCCGCGCTGCCCTTAGCTTTGCAATCTCCATGAAGAAATGCGATCCGACAGGGAAAGAAAAATCGATGCGTTGCGCAACTTCATCAATCGTCAATCCGCGTTCGAGACATTCGTTTATATATTCAACGGCCGTCGCAAACGCAAAGGCAAGCTGTTGAATGGCGTTGCCCCCTCCGTTATGATACGGATCGGCATGGACGATAATCGTTTTCACATGCGGCATGTGCATTGTTGCCCATTTCGTCACATTCGCCATTGTATCGTATAAATGAGCAAGTGGCACCGGAAGCTTTCCTGTTATTGCAAGGGTGCTAAGTGGATCCATACCAATCGTTCCGCTTATGCGGTTAAGCGGTTGTCCGCTTTTTTTTATATACTCAACAAATAGCGAAAAAAACGGTAGAGAACATGCTCCTGTATCCATTCGAAGAGAGTAGTCTTCTAAACATATATTTGAAAACATGGCTTCAACTTGTTCGAGCGTTTGAATGGAAAAGTTTAACTTTAGCAATACGACATGAATTTCGGTCTGCCCACGTTCAAGCTGCTGTTTTATGAGCGCATTCCATCGTTCAGGTGTCGAAGCTGTGCACTGTTGGCTTACTTCCCATCCTTTTTTTATGTACCCCTCTGCTTTTGTCCCGCGCACATACGAAGGAAAGCCCGGGTACTGTTCAACATGCATCCCTTCTAAATCAGCACGTGTGTAAATCGGTTTTAGTTGAATATGCTCATATGTCGTGGAGTATAGTTGATCGATCGGTTTCCCTTTTAACGATCGCTCCACTTCTTGTTTCCATTCATCATAGCTCGGAATCGGAAACGATATTTGTTTCATTGTAGTACCCATCCCCCTTTGTTTTTAAAACGCTTTCTTTTCATATTTTTGAAAATATTCGTTACATTTTTATTGTAGTATATCGGTGTAAGGAAGAAAAGAAAAATCGTTAATATCAAAAAGAGGATAACGAACCGTTACCCTCTTTTTTGATATTAATAGATCGGCGTATTTTCTTTTGTTACACGCTCTAAAATTTCTTTGACACGCGCTAGGAAACGACCGCAAATTAAACCGTCGAGCACGCGATGATCAAGCGATAAGCAAAGGTTAACCATGTCGCGAATAGCGATCATACCATCTTTCACGACAGGGCGTTTGACGATCGATTCCACTTGCAAAATCGCTGCTTGCGGATAGTTAATGATGCCCATCGACTGCACTGAACCGAACGAACCTGTGTTGTTGACAGTGAATGTACCGCCTTGCATATCTTCTGGGCGGAGTTTACCAGCCCGCACTTTCGCTGCTAATTCAGCAATTTCACGCGCAATACCTTTAATCGATTTTTCATCAGCATGTTTAATGACTGGTACAAATAAAGCATCATCTGTCGCTACAGCAATCGAAATGTTAATATCTTTCTTTTGAACAATTTTATCTCCTGCCCACATCGAGTTCATTTGTGGGAATTCTTTTAATGCTTGCGCGACTGCTTTTACAAAAAATGCAAAATACGTTAAGTTAAAGCCTTCACGCTTTTTAAACTCGTCTTTCATTGAATCGCGATAAGCAACTAAGTTAGTGACATCGACTTCTACCATCGTCCATGCATGTGGAGCTTCGTGCTTGCTGCGAAGCATGTTCGTCGCAATCGCTTTCCGAACCGATGTAACTGGAATTTCAATATCGCCCGGTTGAACCGGTACGTTAGGCGCAGCGGCTTGTTTTGGTGCTTCCGCTTTCGGAGCGTTTTCTTGTTTCGAAACTTCCACTTCATGAACTGGCTGTACAACTTCATTTCGTGCCTCTGCTTTTGGTACGTTGCCAGACTCAATGAGTTTCAGCAAGTCTTTGCGCGTAATGCGGCCGCCCATACCCGTTCCTGTTACTTGCGTTAAATCAATGTGATGTTCTTGCGCAAGACGAAGCACAGCTGGAGAATAGCGTCCACGCTCACCAACTTGCTTTTTCATCGGCTGTTTATGCGTTTGCTCATTCGTCGCTGGCAATGGTTGTTCGCTCGCCGGTTGTTCCTCTGCTTGCCCTTCCACTTCAATCGTACAAATGACAGCACCAACCGGCAACGTTTCCCCTTCTTTTGCGATAATTTCTTTAATCACACCAGCAAATGAAGATGGGATTTCCGCGTTTACTTTGTCTGTCATCACTTCAGCAAGTGGATCGTATTTATTGACGCGATCGCCAACAGATACGAGCCATTGGCTAATCGTTCCTTCCGTTACACTTTCGCCAAGCTGTGGCATTGTAATTTTCTCAATCGCCATCGTGACTCCTCCTTAAAACTGCGCCAATTCGCGCATTGCCTTTTCGACTTTATCTGGATTGACCATAAAGAATTTTTCCATCGTTGGCGCATATGGCATAGCTGGAACATCAGGACCAGCTAGTCTCATAATCGGTGCGTCTAAATCGAATAAGCAATGTTCCGCAATGATGGCAGCAACTTCGCTCATGACGCTTCCTTCTTTGTTGTCTTCTGTCACAAGTAACACTTTTCCTGTTTTACTTGCCGCCTCAATAATCGCCTCTTTATCGAGCGGATATACGGTACGCAAATCTAAAATGTGTGCAGAAATGCCTTCTTGCGCCAATTTTTCAGCAGCTTGTAGCGCGAAATGAACGCATAAGCCGTACGTAATGACTGTGATGTCCTCTCCTTCACGTTTGACATCTGCTTTACCAATCGGCAGCACATAATCGTCTGTCGGCACTTCTCCTTTAATGAGACGATATGCTCGCTTATGTTCAAAAAATAAAACCGGATCTTCATCGCGAATGGCCGCTTTTAATAATCCTTTCACGTCGTATGGGGTAGATGGCATGACGATTTTTAGTCCCGGCTGATTCGCAAAAATCGCTTCGACAGATTGGGAATGGTATAACGCCCCGTGAACGCCACCGCCGTACGGCGCACGAATGACAATCGGGCAATTCCAATCGTTATTTGAACGATAACGGATGCGCGCCGCTTCCGAAATAATTTGGTTTACAGCCGGCATGATAAAATCAGCAAATTGAATTTCAGCAATTGGACGTAGTCCGTACATAGCTGCGCCAATGCCAACACCAACGATTGCAGATTCCGCAAGCGGCGTATCGATGACGCGCTCTTCGCCAAATTGATCATACAGTCCTTGCGTCGCTTTAAATACGCCACCTTTTTTCCCAACATCCTCCCCAAGTACGAATACGCGTGGGTCACGTTCCATTTCTTCGCGAATCGCCATCGTAACCGCATCGATATATGAAATGACAGGCATGTTTATTCCTCCTCTGCGTATACGTATTTCAACGCATGCTCTGGTTGTGCATATGGTGCTTTTTCCGCATAGTCCGTCGCTTCGTTCACTTGCTTCATGACGCGATCGAGAATTTCTTTTTCCAGTTCATCCGTTAATACGCCTACTTCTTTTAAGTAGTTCGCAAATAAGTAAATTGGATCTTTTGCTTTCGCTTCAGCAATTTCTTCTGGCGTACGATACGCGCGATCATCATCGTCTGATGAATGAGCGGTTAGACGATAAGCGACCGTTTCAATTAACGTTGGCCCTTCGCCGCGCCGCGCACGGTCTGCCGCTTCTTTCACGACGCGATATACTTCGAGCGGATCCGTACCGTCAACTGTATATCCCGGCATACCATAACCAATCGCACGATCTGATACTTTTTCACAAGCGAGTTGTTTTTCGATTGGAACCGAAATGGCGTATTTATTGTTTTCGCACATGAAAATGACAGGCAGCTTATGAACGCCAGCAAAGTTTGCTCCTTCATGGAAGTCGCCTTGGTTTGACGACCCTTCACCAAATGTCACGAACGACACGAAATCTTTCTTCTCCATTTTCGCCGCTAACGCAATACCAACGGCATGTGGCACTTGCGTTGTCACAGGAGAAGAACCAGTGACAATTCGATTTTTCTTCTTCCCGAAATGCCCAGGCATTTGACGTCCGCCAGAGTTTGGATCTTCCGCTTTTGCAAATGCCGAAAGCATCAATTCAGTCGGTGTCATACCGAACGTTAAGACGACGCCCATGTCGCGGTAATATGGCAATACGTAGTCTTTCGTGCGATCTAAAGCGAACGCTGCTCCTACTTGCGCCGCTTCTTGTCCTTGACAAGAAATGACAAATGGAATTTTACCTGCGCGGTTTAGTAGCCACATCCGTTCGTCAATTTTACGCGCTAATACCATTGTTTCATACATTTGCAAAACGGTTTCATCGCTTAAACCGAGTTGTTTATGACGATTTTCCGCCATCATTCATTCCTCCTTTAAAAATGAATCGCTTTTCCGTCGACAGCCAGCGCTGCTTCCATCATCGCTTCTGACAGCGTCGGATGCGGATGAATCGTGTGGGCAATTTCCCACGGTGTTGCATCAAGCACGCGCGCTAATCCAGCTTCGGAAATCATATCTGTGACGTGCGGACCAACCATATGCACACCTAACAGATCGTCTGTTTTTGCATCAGCGATGATTTTTACAAATCCGTCAGCTTCCCCATATACGAGCGCTTTTCCGATCGCTTTAAATGGGAATTTGCCAACTTTCACATCGTATCCTTTCGCTTTCGCCTCTTCTTCTGTTAAACCAACACTCGCTGCTTCCGGACGGCTGTAAATGCATTTTGGTACCATCTCATAATTGAGCGGATGAACGGTATGTCCAGCAAGGTGTTCGACCGCGATGATTCCTTCATGTGAAGCGACATGGGCAAGCTGCAACCCACCAATGACATCGCCAATCGCATAAATATGTTTCTCTTTCGTTTGATAATACTCGTTCGTTTGAATAAATCCTTTTTCGATGACAATATCAGTATTTTCTAATCCGATGCCTTCAACGTTCGCTTGACGTCCGACAGAAACGAGCATTTTTTCAGCTGTAAACGTTTCGTTTTTCCCGTTTATTTCGGCTTGAATAGTTACACCATGTTCAACAACGAGTGTGTCAGGCAATACTTTCGCTTTTGTAACAATGCGCACACCACGCTGCTTTAATATTTTCTCGATCTCTTTTGATACGTCGCGATCTTCCGTCGGCAAAATACGATCCGCGTATTCAATGACCGTCACATCGACACCGAAATCGTTCAACATCGACGCCCATTCGATTCCGATTACACCGCCACCAACGATGATGATAGAAGATGGCAACGTCTCCATACGCAACGCTTCATCTGACGTCATAACGAATTGACCGTCAATGGTTAAGCCAGGCAACGTACGTGGACGGGAACCTGTTGCAATAACAACATACTTCGGCACAAGCATTTCATTTTCCGTTCCATCATTCATCTCAACTGAAATCGTTCCTGGCATCGGTGAAAAAATCGATGGGCCTAAAATGCGTCCTGTCCCTTCATACACATCGATTTTCCCTTTTTTCATCAACATGCGAATGCCTTTATGCAACTGCTCAATGATCGCTTGCTTGCGCGCTTGCACTTTAGCAAAATCTAAACGCACCTCGCTAGCAAGTACACCAAACGTTTCGCTTTCTTTCGTCTGGGCATATACTTCCGCACTTCGTAACAACGCTTTGCTCGGAATGCATCCAGCATGCAAACACGTTCCACCAAGCTTTCCTTTTTCTACAACTGCTGTTTTTAAACCGAGTTGGGCAGCGCGAATCGCAGCGACATATCCGCCCGTTCCGCCCCCAAGTATGACTACGTCGTACTCTTTTGCCATCGTTTCATCCCCTTAAACCGTTGTTTTGACCGCCTGTGGATATTGTTTCGCTTCTTCTTCTCCGCGCAATACGCGAAGCGCCCCTTCAGCAAGCGCCTGCAATTCATTTTCCCCTGGTTGCACGATAACATCGGCAATCCATTGCACGCGATCCGCAATTTCTTTCACAAACTGTTTTCCATACGCTAAGCCGCCCGTTAAAATAATGGCATCGACTTTTCCAGCTAGCACTGCGCTTGCAGCTCCAATTTCTTTCGCTACTTGATATGCCATCGCGCTATAAATGAGTTTCGCTTTCTCATCACCATTTTCGATCATTTTTTCAACTTTCACCGCATCGTTCGTCCCTAAATAGCCAACGAGCCCCCCGCCGCCAACGAGCATGCGCATAATTTCTTCACGATAATATTCACCGGAAAAACAGAGGGAGACAAGGTCACCAGCCGGTACAGTACCAGCGCGCTCTGGGCTGAACGGTCCTTCTCCATCTAGTCCGTTGTTTACATCAACAACACGTCCTTGTTTATGTGCGCCAACTGTAATGCCTCCACCCATATGCGCAACGATTAAATTCACTTCTTCATACACTTTTCCCATTTGTTTGGCGACGCGGCGAGCGACAGCTTTTTGATTGAGCGCATGGAAAATGCTGCGGCGTTCAATAAGTGAAAAACCAGAAATGCGGGCAATTGGATCAAGCTCATCGACGACGACCGGGTCAACAATAAATGCCGGTATATTTAATGCTGAAGCAATTTCGTGCGCTAGAATACCGCCAAGATTGGAAGCATGCTGGCCTGAGTATCCGCGCTTTAAATCTTGCAACATCGCTTCGTTTACGGCGTACGTCCCACCTTCAATCGGACGGAGCAAGCCACCGCGCCCGCATACCGCATCAAGTTTCGAAATGTTGATCCCTTCATGATCGAGCGTTTCTAAAATCGTCTGTTTTCGGAATTCATATTGGTCGATAATTTTTTTATACGCTCGCAACGCTTCCGTATCATGTCGAATCGTTTTCTCTAAAATGGAGCGCTCGTTATCAAAGACGCCGATTTTCGTTGACGTCGATCCTGGATTAATGACTAAGATGCGAAATGAATGTTCTTGCAATGTTTGACCCTCCATTTTTATCATCGACGAAGCGAGAACGATCCGTCCTCGCTTCGCTACGTGTTTTTAGCGCGTGCGGCGACGGCTTAAAATGTGCTGACCGTTTTGTAAAAATTGGCTGCGTGATTGACGCATTTTTGCAATACGCTCCTCAGCTAAACGATCAGCGGCTTGATATGTCGGAATGCCGTCACGCTTCGCAATTTCAATGACTTTTTCGATGTTGTTGTAAATTTGTTCAACTTTTTTCATTGCGCGTTCGCGGTTATATCCGTATAACTCATCTGCTACGTTAATGACACCACCAGCATTAATGACATAATCCGGCGCGTAAACGATACCCATTTCATGAATGATGTCTCCATGTCTTGCTTCGCGTAATTGGTTGTTCGCAGCGCCAGCAATCACTTTTGCCTTTAATTGTGGAATCGTTTGATCGTTAATGATTCCTCCGAGCGCACACGGGGCAAAAATGTCGCAATCTACCCCGTAAATGTCGTTCGGGTCGACTGCTGTTGCGCCAAACTGTTCGACGACGCGCTGCACCGCTTCTTTATTAATATCTGTAACGATGAGTTTGGCTCCTTCTTCATGAAGATGACGACATAAATTGTAAGCCACATTGCCGACACCTTGTACTGCGACAACTTTTCCTTCAAGCGAATCGCTACCAAACGCCTCTTTTGCCGCCGCTTTCATTCCACGGTAAACACCGTACGCCGTAACCGGAGAAGGATTTCCAGAAGAACCGAACGCTGGTGAAATACCTGTCACATAATCTGTTTCTTCGTAAATAATGTCCATATCAGCAACTGTTGTACCAACATCTTCTGCCGTAATGTAACGACCGTTTAATCCTTGAATGAAGCGACCGAATGCACGAAACATCGCTTCGTTTTTGTCTTTACGTGGATCCCCGATGATGACCGCTTTTCCACCGCCAAGATTCAAGCCAGCTGCAGCGTTTTTATATGTCATGCCACGCGCTAAGCGAAGGGCATCTTCAATGGCCGCATCTTCTGATTCATACATCCACATGCGCGTTCCGCCTAGCGCTGGACCGAGCGTTGTATCATGAATCGCAATGATCGCTTTTAATCCTGACTCTTTATCTTGGCAAAACACTAATTGTTCGTAATCGTACTGCTCCATATATTTAAAAATCTCCATCTTTCGTTCCCCCTTGTTATTTGTTCGCCGCACAAATTGCTAGCGCTAATGAATATAACTTACTCTCTGCTGAATCGGCACGAGAAGTTAAGACGATTGGCGCTTTTGCGCCTGCGATAATCGCTCCAACTTGTGCGCGGGCAAAGTATACGAGCGATTTATAAAGCACATTTCCTGTTTCAATATTTGGCACAACTAAAATATCAGCCTGTCCTGCCACCGAACTTTGAATGCCTTTATGTTGGGCAGACTCGACGGAAATGGCATTATCTAAAGCGAGCGGACCATCGACGATGCAGTCTTTCAATTGCCCACGTTGGTTCATTAACGAAAGAGCTGCAGCGTCAATCGTTGCCGGCATCGCCGGATTCACGACTTCAACAGCGGCGAGCGGAGCAACTTTTGGATGACTGATTCCAACTGCTTTCGCCACTTGTACCGCATTCATAATAATTTCTACTTTCTGTTGCAAATCAGGCGTAATGTTCATTGCGGCATCGGTAACAAAAATAGGTCGTTCATAATGTGGCACATCAAATAGGGCGACATGCGACAAAACATTGCCTGTACGAAGCCCATGCTCTTTGTTTAATACCGCTTTTAAAATGGTTGCCGTCGGTACGTTCCCTTTCATTAGGACGCTCGCTTCTTTTCCATGTACCGCTTTCACGGCCATGTGAGCTGCCTCTTCTTTTGTCGAAGCATGGACGATGCGAATATGATCGCGATGTACATCGTGAACATGCTCGGGAACAAGGCGCGATAAAACCGACTCATCGCCATATAAAATGAATCGCCCGAATCCCGCTTGCAAAGCTTGTGCGACCGCCTTTAACACTTCCGGATCTTCAGCTGCCGCCACAGCTACAGTCGCTTCAGGAAATTGGGTTGCTTTGGTGATCAACGATTGTAGCTTCATCTCATCTGCTCAACCCCTTTATTTTTTCGTCACTTTTTATTATTGCAAAAATCGTGCCAACTTTTTTGGTATTGAAAACGCTTTATTTTATTTCTTTTTAACTGCAACTTTTTGCATACTATGAACATTATTGCATGCTTTTTTTGTCAAGTCCATACTTTTCAATTTTGTAATATAAATTTCGAATCGAAATGCCGAGTTGTTTAGCAGCAGCGGTTTTATTTCCTTGACATATACGCAAAACTTTTTCAATCACTTTCGCTTCGTACTGTTCAACTAATTCCGCTAACGGCTTAGGCTCATGCGTCCATTCTGGAGACGAAAGATGTTCGTGCTCTTTCGGTTTATGCAACAACGAAATATGTTTTCGTTCAATGAACATTTCATTGTATTTCATAAAAATCATAGCCCGTCCTAACACATTTTCTAACTCCCGTACATTTCCTGGCCAATCGTATGAAAGCAAGTCATTTAGCGCATCATCCGTAATTCCTTCCACATTCCGTCCATAATCTTGATTTAGTTTTTGTATGAGCCGCTCACATAGCGCCGGAATATCTTGTTTGCGCGCACGTAATGGAGGAATGTGAATCGGCATGCGATTTAACCGATAGTATAAGTCTTCACGAAACGTTCCATCGGCAATCGCTTTTTCGAGATGAACATTCGTTGCAGCAATAACACGCACATTAATCGGGATCGGCTTTGTGCCACCAACGCGCACAATTTCTTTTTCTTGCAAAACACGCAACAATTTCGCTTGCATATTGGCAGATAATTCACCTATTTCATCTAAAAAAATACTTCCGTTGTTCGCTTCTTCAAACAATCCTTTTTTTCCCCCGCGTCTTGCCCCCGAAAATGCACCTTCTTCATAACCAAACAACTCACTTTCAAGCAGCGATTCAGAGATGGCAGCACAGTTCACACGAACGAATTTGTGATATTTTCGATCGCTTGCATTATGAATGGCATGGGCGAACAATTCTTTTCCTGTCCCTGATTCGCCACGAAGCAAAATGGTTGCCGGTGTTTTCGCTGCTAATTTCGCTTGTTCAATCGCTAACATCATTTCCTCTGACGTGCCAACAATGTCATCGAAGGAATATTTCGCTTCCAATGTGCGAATAATTTGGCGCGCACGTTGCAATTCAGAAGTTAGTTGCTCAATTTCTGATACATCATGAATGACGCCAACACTTCCTTTTAACATCCCATCAACAATAATTGGGGCGACGTTGACGACGACATCACGTTTTTTTGGACCGACTTTCATGCGTACACCCCTTACTGGTCGGCGTGTTTTCAACACTTTCATGTGCATGCTTTCCCCTTCGGAAATGTCCGCTGTCGCTGGTTTTCCGATCACTTCTTCTTCTGACAAACCGGTCAGTTTCGTGTACGCTGGATTAATTAAAATGCCGTTACCATGCTCGTCAACGACCGAAATAGCTTCTTCTGAAGAATGAATAATCGCTTCTAACATCGTGCGAATTTCTTTTAAGTTTGTTACCTCTTCTGCTAAATGAACAACTTCTGTAATATCTTTAAATACTGCGAAAGCACCAAATAGTTTTCCGTTTTCATCTATAAGCGGAATACGCGTCGTAATCATTTTTTTTCCATTTTCTAATAACAGTTCTTGGTTTAACTCTACTTCCCTCGTTTGTAATACGCGCGGCAAACCGCTAGCTGGAATGACATGTAAAATATGAGTACCAACCACTTCTTTTTTCGTTTTCCCTATCATTTTTTCTGCGCTCGGATTCACATGCGTCACATAACCGCGTTCGTCAATTACGATCATTCCATCATGCGTCGAGTTAAAAATGAGGTCATGTTTTGTTGTCGCTGTTTTCAACGTAGCGATCAATTGCTCTTTTTCTTCGACGAGCTGTGCAATAATATATGCGATGTCACCTGGAATGACGACCGTATGTGCAGAACTAGCTTGGCGCAACGCCGTAAACACGTGATCGTCTCCTGTTACTTCGACAATGATATCAATATGTTCCGTCAACACATCACGCCAGTTATTGCTCGTTTGAATCCCCATCTCCCGCGCGATACTTATTCCCGGTGCATCATGATTTCGATCCACAACGGCTACAACATCCATCAATTTCGTTTCATGAAACATTTTTAATAGTGCACTTCCACCTTTGCCTGCCCCAACAATTAATACTTTTTTCATTTCCCATCACCTATTCGTTTGCAATTTTTTGCAGACGCTTTCATCATACATTGTTTTTCTTTTCTTGACAAACAAACGAAAACATTTATGATGAAAACAGAACGAATGGAAAGGGTTTTGTTTTATGCAACGAACGATCGCCTTACTTATTTTACTTATTCCTGGATTTATCGCGGCGTTAGGTATTAAATGGATGCGTGATACGGTATTTGGCATTTTGCATACACCGATCCCATCGCTTGTCGTTCAGTTTTTGCTCGGTTTCATTTGCTTCATCGCTGGCCTCGGTTTTATCGGGGGATTTATTTTACACCGCGATCGCAAGCGAAATAAAGTACAAGCTCGCTTTCAAAAAAAGAAACGCTTCGATTCAGAGTGATCGAAGCGTTTTTTCACGTATATGTTTCGCTTTTTCAGGAAAATCAGTGAATATACCATCCACTTTATATTGAAACATGTTTTTCATCCATTCTTCTTTATTGATTGTAAAAGGACGCACGAGCAAATCATTCGCGTGGGCCGCTTCAACGAACGATCGATCAACTGTCGGATGGTACGGATGAAGCGCTAAAGCGCGTAAAGTATGGGCGTAATTCCACGGTTGATGTAGCTTTTCCATATATAGTAGAGCCGTTTCAATGTGCGGTGCTAACGTACGGCATGTCGCCATACTTTCATGGTTAAATGAAGAAAAAATGACACGTGACGCTAAACGATATCGTTCAACGAGCTCGATCGTTTTTTCTTCTAATCGTTCATAAGACACGAGGTTGTTTTTTAATTCAATATTGATGAGCAACGAATTACCTTGCGCCCACTCAAGCACTTCTTGTAGCGATGGAATCGGACAAAAACCGTATTGTTTAAATTTATAATTAGCGTTTAATTTCCGCAACTGACGATACGTCATTTGCCCAACCCATCCTGTTCCGTCTGTCGTGCGATTGACCGTTTCATCATGAATGACAACGACAACACCGTCTTTTGCAAGCTGTACGTCAAGTTCGATTCCGTCTGCTTGCACTCGCTCAGCTTCCATAAAAGATACCATTGTGTTTTCCGGATGCGTCCCTGCCGAGCCGCGATGAGCAAAAATATGCGCCATCCTTTTCCCACCTTTAAAAACGTTTTATACTTAACATATGAAAGGGGTGACACTTATGCGACCGTTACAAATTTCGTTGCAAACAGCCAAAAAGCTATCTAAAGCGTTAAATATGCCGATAGAACAAATTATGCACATGCCTCAACACGTATTAATCCAAAAATTACTCGAAATCGAAAAAAACGAACAACAAAAAAGGTAGCCATCCGACTACCTTTTTTTAGCTCGCCTTATGTTCGAGTCTTAACCGATCAGCGACCATCGCGATAAACTCAGAGTTTGTCGGCTTTGCTTTTGACATGCTGACCGTATGACCAAATAAAGACGAAATCGACTCTAAATTACCGCGACTCCATGCGACTTCAATCGCATGACGAATCGCTCGCTCTACGCGACTAGCTGTTGTGTTATATTTTTTTGCAATATCTGGATAAAGTACTTTCGTAATCGATCCGAGCAATTCCACGTCGTTATACACCATGGCAATCGCTTCACGCAAATATAAATACCCTTTAATATGTGCAGGAACACCGATTTCGTGAATGATGTTTGTAATGCTCGCATCTAAGTTTTTCGGTTTTCCGTCGCGAATTGGTGAAAGAAGCGGTGGACGCTTTAATACAGCTGGTTTTTTTCCGCATACTTGGCGCACTTGATTCACTAAATGTTCGATGTCGAACGGCTTTAAAATGAAGTAAGAAGCGCCTAGTTCAACAGCTTTTTTCGTTACATCTTCTTGACCAAACGCTGTCAACATAATTACATGAGGCAGCGGCTGTTTAATTATCCGCAATTTTTCTAGTACAGCTAACCCGTCCAAGTGCGGCATAATAATATCAAGAATCAATACATCCGGATCGCGTTCGCGCAACAATTGCAAACAATCTTGTCCGTTATATGCAACACCAATAACTTCCATGTCCCCTTGGCTTGTAATGTATTCCTCAAGCAAATGCACTAATTCTCGATTATCATCTACAATACACACTTTTATAGTACTCACGAAATCCTTCCTCCCTAAAACAATGATCTTTTGTCACATACGTGCTTAATTCGACGCCATGGACAAAAATCCTTTTTCGCTTTGCAAAATTAGTCAAATAATTTATATTTTTCATAAAACATGCACGTACACTTTTTCTTTCATTTTACACTACATACTTACGTCGTGTCATGATAAAACATGACAAATTGTGTGGAAAAACAAAAAGCAAGCTAATATTAGCTCGCTTTTTGTTCGCTTTTATCGTAAATGTTAATTCCAGCTTCATGCAACATCCACTCGATATGCACGCCGTATCCAGATGTCGGATCGTTAACAAATACGTGTGTCACCGCACCAATTAATTTTCCGTCTTGAATGATTGGACTTCCGCTCATTCCTTGAACGATACCGCCCGTTTTTTCTAACAAACGGGGATCGGTCACTTTAATAACCATTCCTTTTGTAGCAGGAAATTTCTGTGGTGTTACGCTGACGATTTCAACATCAAACGCCTCCACACGATCTTTTTCAACAACGGTCAATATTTTTGCAGGCCCCTTTTTTACATCTGTTGATAGTGCAATCGGCATTGGTTCATCAAAAATGCCATTTTGAATCGGTTTTGAAAGCTTGCCAAAAATACCAAACGGACTGTTCGTTTTAATGTCGCC